>ENA-ORUU01000345-ORUU01000345.1-human-gut-metagenome-genome-assembly--contig:-NODE-345-length-39995-cov-3.32982_pt1 | contig 39995 bp, 35 predicted proteins | sample MGYA00242085_ERZ509221 | MGnify/ENA primary metagenome ERZ509221 (study PRJEB26280, sample SAMEA2338809) | human gut metagenome | biome: human gut; feature: human-associated habitat; material: faeces... | reverse complement strand
GAAACCAATGCATATGCAGCCGATCTATAGAATGAATGGATTTGTGACAAGAGAAGGAAATGGTAGAGCAAAGACAAATGCTTATATTGCTGGTGGAATGTTGAGTAAGGTGGATGGAAAACCAATTGATATTGGAATGGATATTTTTGCGAGAGGTCTTTGTCTGCCAAGTGACAATAAGATGACAGCGGAGCAACAGGATAAGATTATCACTGTAATTCGAGCTTGTTTTGAAAAATGATATTTAATTAGAGGAAAAGTGTGTGTTAGAGAATATAGTTAAATATATTGGAGTATTTGTTGTTATTATAGTTGTTGCGGTTAGTGTACTGAAAAAACGAGCTAAACAAACTACATATAAAGCGGAAATAATGAAGCCTATTGTTGTTCGAAAAATGGAATTTTATGAAAAATATATTAAGCGAGTATTAGATATAATTTGTGCTAGCTGTGCAATTATATGCTTTAGCCCGCTTTATATAATAATAGCAATATTAGTTAAAACAAAATTGGGGAGTCCGGTGTTATTTACGCAGGATCGTCCAGGACTAATTGCTGAAGATGGAAAAGAAACTATCTTTAAAATGTATAAATTTCGAACGATGACAAATGCAACTGACCAAGATGGAAATTTGCTTCCTGATGATGTTAGGATTACAAGGTTTGGGAAGTGGTTGAGAAATACTAGCTTGGATGAGCTCCCAGAAGCTTTTAATATCTTAAATGGGACTATGTCTGTAATTGGTCCGCGTCCGCAGCTTGTTCGCGACATGGTGTTTATGACTGATGAACAAAGAATAAGGCATGCTGCACTTCCAGGGCTTAGTGGACTTGCACAAGTGAATGGAAGAAATGCAATTAGTTGGGAAGATAAGCTTGAATGGGACTTGAGATATATTAAAAATATTGGATTTATAGAAGATATTAAGATCATTTTTGCTACAGTTAAAAAGGCTCTTATTAAACAAGAAGGTATTACTCAGGATGATATGGCTACTGCGGAGGACTTTGGAGATTATCTTTTAAGAACTGAAAAAGTGTCTGAAGCAGAGTATATCGAGAAGCAAATGTATGCTAAGAAAATTTTAAATAAAGAAAAGAAAAAAGTTGAATTAGGAACACTCGAAGAGAAGTATTCTGTACTTATGTCTTTATACATAAAGGAAGATGCGGAAAATTTTCGTACTGCGATTAATAGCATGATTAATCAGACTTGCCCTCCAGAGGAAATTGTTTTGGTGGAAGATGGAGCACTTACAGATGAATTATATGTTGTTATCAATGAAATAAAAGAGGTTCATCCGGGTCTTATAACTTCTGTGATTCATGAAAAAAATCAAGGGCTTGGTTTAGCTCTCCAACATGGATTGGAAGTGTCAAGAAATGAATTGGTTGCACGTATGGATACAGATGATATAGCTGTACCAGATCGCTGTGAGAAGCAGTTAATATTTATGAAAGAAAATCCTGATGTTGCTATTGTTGGTGGTCAGATTGATGAATTTATAAATGTGGAATCTAATATTGTTGGAAAACGCGAAGTTCCAACAACAAACAAAGAATTAAAGGAATATATCCAGAAAAGATGTCCATTTAACCATATGACTGTAATGTTTAGAAAATCAGACATTATGTCAGTTGGTAATTATAAGGAGTGGTTTTTGAATGAGGACTACTATTTATGGATTAGATTGGCATTAGCCAACAAAAAGTTCGCTAATCTTCCTGAAATTTTGGTTCATGTGCGTACTGGTGCAGATATGTATCAAAGACGTGGCGGAATGAAATATTTTGTAAGTGAACGTGATATTCAGAAATTTATGTATGAACAGGGAGTGATTGGATATCCAAGATACGTAATAAATGTTAGTGAAAGATTGATATTACAGGTTCTGATGCCAAATTGGCTCAGAGGAATTGTATTTAGAGTATTTGCGAGGAAATAAGTTATAGAATATTTGAATTGTTGGAGAGTTAAGTATGGATTCATATAAAGTAGCATTAAGTGAACTTGCGCAGAGTAGAAAAAGACCTTTATCAGATGAAGAAACTAAGCGGTTAAAGGATGTATTAATTAAAGCATATTGTGATATTGCGGTTGTTTGTAATAAATATAATTTAAAATTGATGCTTGGAGGAGGATCTTGTCTTGGTGCTATTCGGCATAATGGATTTATTCCTTGGGATGACGATTTGGATGTTAATATGCCAAGGAAAGATTATGAAATTTTCAAGAAAGTATTTGAGAAAGAACTTGGAGAGTCCTATATACTCAATGCGCCTAATTATTCTGAAAAACCAATTTCTCGTTTCCCTAAAATAATGATTAAGGGTACAAAATATATTGAAGAAGGAATGTCAACAGATGACACTTCATTGATTAATATAGATTTGTTTGTCATGGAAAATGTGCCTTCAAGTAAAATATATCGTTTGTTTAAAGGCGGTATGGCTACTTTATTAATGGCCATTGCAGGGAGTGTTGAATTTATGGATTGGTATAAAAAAGACAAAAGCAATCCGATATTTGAAACTAAGGGTATGATTGAGGCAAGAAAGAAAAGACAAATTTTGGGAACTATTTTTTCTTTTCGCTCAAAATATTACTGGTACAACAAGGTTGATTTAGCGTGTCAATATGATAAGGAAACTGATTTAGTTGGCTTCCCTACGGGAAGAAAGCATTATTTTGGCGAAATACATAAGAGAATGGAGATTCTTCCACTAAGTGAAGCCGTGTTTGAGGGTATAAGCGTAAAAGTACCAGGCGATGTTAAGTCATATTTAACAGGTTTGTATGGAAATAAATATATGGAAGTACCGCCTGTTGAAAAAAGAGAGACTCACTTTGTTGTAGACATTTCGTTTGATAATATTTGATTTTAGAGAGGAAATGGAATATGAATATAGCTGTATTATTTGCAGGTGGAGTTGGCGCAAGAATGGGAGGTGATATTCCGAAGCAGTTTTTGGAATGGAATGGAAAAACAATTTTAATTCAAACTATAGAAGCTTTTGAAAAACATGATATGATTGATGGAATTATGCTTGCATGTAAGGCGGAATGGATTGATTTTACTAGCAAATTAATAGAGAAAGCAGGAATCAAAAAAGTAATAGATATTGTTCCTGGTGGTTCGACTGCTTTAGATTCTCAGTATAATGCTTTGAAAAGAATAAGAGAATTGTATTCAAATGATAATCCAATTGTATTAATACATGATGGTGTTAGACCATTGGTAGATGCGAATACAATTACTAATTGTATTTTATGTACTGAAAATAAAGGTAATGCGATTACAGTTACACAGGCAATAGAGACAGTAATACGTATAGGAAAAAATAATAAAATTGTTCAAATTTTAGATAGAAATGATTGTAGAATGGCAAAGGCTCCTCAGGCTTTTAGATTAAACGATATACTTAACGCTCATGAAAAATCTATCAAGGAAGGAAATCATGCGTATATCGATTCTGCCTCTATGATGATTGCACAGGGAGTTGAGCTATATACAGTTCTTGGAAAACCAGAAAATATTAAAATTACTACGCCATCTGATTATTATATGTATTATGGAATTGTAAACAGTAGTAATCAAAGTGAAGGAGTCTAATATGAAGCAACTTGATAGGGACTTACTTGAGATAATCAATAATAAAGATTTGTTTTGCAAGTTTCGTGGAAAAACTATTTTTATTTCAGGAGCGACTGGATTAATTGGTTCAATGCTTGTTAGAAGCTTTCATGCTGCTAATGAAAAATATGAATTAGGAATCAATATTATCGGTCAGATTCGAAGCTATGAAAAAGCTAAACACTTGTTTCTTGATTTCTTTATGTCAGAGGATATAAGTTTTGTGAAGGACTATAGTGGAAAATGTGATTATATTTTCCATACAGCATCTCCAACGGCTTCAAAATTTTTTATCGATCATCCAGTAGAAACCATAGTTGATTCTGTTACAGGAACAAGAAATGCTTTGGAGTTGGCAAGAAATAATAATGCTGTAATGGTTTATTTATCATCGATGGAGCAATATGGTGTTCCTAAAGAGGATGATATTTATATGACCGAAGAAAAAATTGGAGTAATTAATCATTTATGTACTAGAAGCTCTTATTCGGAAGGAAAACGTTTATGTGAATGCTTATGTATAGCTTATTCGTCAGAGTATGGAGTGAATGTAAAGATTGCACGACTAGCGCAGACTTTTGGGGCAGGTGTGTGTGAAAATGATAAGCGTATGTCAATTCAATTTGCAAAAGCAGTAATAAATAATGAAGATATTGTTCTGCATACAAAAGGAAAGTCATATTCGAATTTTGTGTATCTAACAGATGCAATAATTGGTCTTTTGGTCATTGCTGAAAATGGAGAGAATCAGCAGGCATACAATATTTGCAATGATACAGAGACTAGAACAGTTTATGAAATAGCACAATTAGTCTGTGAAAATGTTGCCAACAAATTAATAAATGTGCGTGTAGAAGAAATTGCTAATATGGGATATGCGCCAGATGTAAAAATGTTTTTAAAATCTAGTAAGTTAAAAATGTTAGGGTGGACACCAAAGGTTGGAATGAGTGAAGGATATTTGCGACTTGTGAGATACTTAAATAATGAGGATGCATAATGGTAAGAGAATATAATTTTTTCAAGGACATTAGATTAAATATTCTTTCAATATTAACTATATTATTTTTCTTTGCATATTTAAGAATGTATTTTGTTGGTAATGGAATAGATGGTTATTTCTTTTATGCAATTTCAGTGTTGATGGCAGTGATTGGTTTTTTCAATATAGGTATGAAATGGAAACTTTCGGTATTATCATTTATTATTGTTATTTTTATTACAGGAATTTTAAATGTTTTTTTTGTAGGGAATAATACAATTTCAAAACTTATGTATTCGCTTATTTGTGTTGGAATTGTTGCTGTACTGGGGAAAAATGATATCTCAAGAGCTACATTTTTATTTTCTTATTACATGTTTTATTTGTTAATCGGCTATAAAATGTTTTTTAAAGGTGTACAACACATATTTGCTTATTCGTCAGAAAACTATGTCTCGGTTATTTTGATGATGCCGTTATTTTTATTTTACTCTAAATTTGAATCTAAAGATGAAAAGGTACCTATTATACATGCCATTTTATATGCCATTATTTGTATTTTGGCAGGTGGTCGAACAGGTATTATGATAGGAATATTGCTGGTATTAGGAATAGCAATATATAATTATTATTTCATCGGTAAAAAAAATAAAGTTAATAAATTTTTTGTTTTTATGATAGGCTCGATTGCCCTAATTGTTATTGTTTTTAGTATATTGGAGAATATGACAGCGCTTGCTAATAGATTTACTTTTTTGGAACATTTTCAACGTAGTGGATTTTCAAGTAAATCGAGATTAGCTATATGGAGTGAATACTATCTGGGGGCAATTCATAATCTGAAAAGTTTCCTTTTGGGGTGGGATTGCAAAAACGGACTATTAATTCGAGCTTATAATGGTAATCCACATAACTCCTTTTTAAATATTCATATGTATAATGGAGTAATATTGCTTATTATTTTATTTGTTATGAGTATTAGAACTATTATACTTAAAATGAAAAGAAAACAGTATATGTTTTGCATTTCTTTTTTCCTTTTTATTGTAAGAAGCTTTTTTGATAGTGTATTTTGGAACAACTATGGAACTGTATTTTTTATGTTTTTTATTTTAACGCCTTATTTATTTGATAAGGATGTGAAGAGAAAGGCAAAAGTTGCATGAAAACCTGTTATTTTTGTACAACACCATTTCAGATAATTTCATCTATATCCATGGCAAATTCTTTTCGTGAAGAAGCGGATCTTTATATAATTGACCAATTTAAGGGAGCAAATAAAATGGGGATGCTTCTTGAAGAATCTGGTATTTTTCAAAATGTAGTTGTACAATGCGAAAAAGACATTATAAATACATATATAAATGTAAGAAAAGAAGGCGGATTGTATAATCATTTTAAAATCGCAAAAAGTTATTTGCATGTTGATCAGATTGCAAAGCAAATCCTTATTTGTGACGCGTCATATGAAAAAATGTATATATCTTCTAAGTCTTATATTGCAAGACTGATAATGCTTTATTTTATAAAACATAAGGCCAAAATTGAGATTATTTATTTTGACGATGGTGAAGGAAGTTATGATAATCCCAATTTATATACTCCATCAAAGGGAGATTCTATAATAAGAAAAATTATTTTTGGGAATGCGGCAAATGACACTGACAAAAAAAGAATTTTATATTCACCAGAGTTATATTATAAACTAAATCCAGATAGCACAGCTATAGTTGAACAAATGCCGTGTCTTTGGCAACAGAAATCAGTTAAAGATGTAATTAACAAAATGTTTGAGTTTAAATTAGAAGATAAAGTTCATGAAAAAGTAATACTTTTAGATATTCTCAAAGAAGTACTTAGTGATGATGAACAGATTAGGTATACGAGATGTTGTAATTATATTAATTCTGTATTTCATAAGGAAAATATTATCGTAAAAAAGCATCCAAGAGATAATACAGAAAATAGCAATTTTACTTATTATCATAATTCTTCTATACCTTTTGAAGTGTTAGCTTTAAATTCGGATATCTCAAATAAAATAATAATTACATATGCTTCTACCGGGGCTATTACTCCAAAGCAAATATTTGATAAAGAACCAATAGTAATTTTGCTATACAAATTAATAAAAAAGGAAAATACTAATTCAAAATTCTTGGCTTACTATGAAGCATGTAAAAATCTTTATGTAAGTGATAGATTTTTCATTCCAGAAACAGAAGAAGAATTAACTACTATTATTGAAAGGTTGTTAGATTGTGAAACTAATGGTGGAAATTAAGGAATCACTAATCTTTATTAGGAAAGTGTATGAATAATGACAAGAAAGCGTTGAAATCAGGAATATGGTATACTGTGTCGAATTTTTTAATTCGTAGTATAGGGTTTATTACAACCCCGATTTTTACTAGATTACTTACAAAATCAGAATTTGGAGCTTTTAATAACTATTCTTCCTGGCTTAGTATTATTACTATATTTGTTACATTTAACTTAGAATCAACATTAATTAGTGCAAAATATGACTATAAAGAAAGTTTTGATGAATACATTCTTTCATTATTATCTTTTAGTACAATATCTGCATTTGCTTGGCTATTAATAGTGAATGTATTTAGTGATGAGATAACTTCATTTCTTGGACTTAAATTACCATACATTAATGCCATGATAATTTATTTGTTGTTTTTGCCAGCTGTTAATTTGTTTCAGGCACGTGAACGTTATTATTTTGAATATAAGAAAACGGTGTTGACTAGTTTATTTATTGCCGTTGGTACAGCATTAGTATCTGTACTGTTAGTCAAAACTATGGAAGATAGATTGACTGGTCGTATTGTTGGATCAATTATTCCAACTGTTATTCTTGGTATTTTTTTATTTTTCTATTTTTTGAAGAAAGGGAAAAGAATTAAGATTAAGTACTGGAAATATGCATTACCTATTTGTCTTCCGTTTATTCCACATTTGTTATCCATGACTGTCCTTAATTCCACTGATAGAGTAATGATAGATAGATGGTGTGGTTCAGAAGCAACCGCACTATACAGTTTAGCATATAGTTGTGGTGCAATGGTTACTCTTTTGCTTACATCGTTAAATAGTGCATTTGCTCCGTGGCTTGGTGAAAAATTGGTAGAAGATAATAGAAGTGAGATTAAAAAATTTACTAAGCTATATATTAGTTGCTTTTTGTACTTTGCTATTGGTATTATGCTTGTGTCGCCGGAAGTGCTAATGGTACTTGGTGGCAACAGTTATATGGAGGCTGTATATGTAATGGCTCCAGTTTCAATGGGATGCGTATGCCAGTTTTTGTATACACTTTTTGTGAATGTAGAACAGTTTAAGAAAAAAACGGTTGGCATGGCAGTAGCAAGTGTAATAGCGGCATTAATCAATCTTGGATTGAATTATATATTTATTCCACGTATTGGCTATCTTGCAGCAGCGTATACAACTCTGGTCGGATATCTTTGCTTGTTGTTAATGCATATGTATTTGGTACATAGATTACAATTAGGAGATGTATATAGTTATAAATTTGTGATTGTAGCTGTTGTTATAGGATTATTTTCGATGATTGTAATTACTTTGTTGTATTCGAATACATTATTAAGGTACTTATTCATTGGAATATATATCTTGAGTTTGGGGATTATAGTATATAAAAATAAAAATTTAATCCATATATTTATTAAGACGAAAAGGTAAGAGAATTAAAAAATTCTAAAGGAGGAAAATTTTGTTTGATTTAAATTAGTTTATAGGAAAATATGTAACTTATAGATTTAAAAGTATGTTGTTAAAAGAGATTAAGGATAATAAGATAGAACTTTCTAGATAAAACAGTTTCAGTAATTTGTAGGGCTAGACCGATTGGGTCATCTTTTATTAAAACAATTTTATGGTTTAAGTCAAGTACACTCGTTGTAGTTGACACAAACGAAAATGCATTAGGTGAACCTACTTGTGATATTCGTTCTACACTGGAAAAGTATGTATTGGTCGATTTTTGTATCACCTTTCTTTGAAAAAATGTTCAGAAAAAGAGGTGGATTTGATGTAGTTGGAAATTTTTTTTGCATACAAACATGTCAGATTAGAAAAAGATATTTATTCTGTAGAAGCTCTTTTGCAGAATAATGTATTGCATGCAAAAGAGTTACTTGATTTGTTGGTGGAGTTTCTACTGTTGGAAAAACAAAAGACAGATACTGATTCCTATGAAGATAGATATTCCTCAGCAGATCAATCAGATCCTGCAAATAAAATATCGACAGAGATATGCGGGTATGACATCATGTGAGTTAGGAAAAGCGTGAATACAATCAATAATGTTCATAAGAAATTTGAATGGGATAATGAAATTTTTGGTGTTTGAAGAAAGTGCAATAGAAGAATAGTAAAGTCTATATTATGTTAATACATTAGTGAATATTAAGATGTATTTTCTTTTTCTAAGATTTGGTGTTGTGATAACTATTATTGTATAATTGACTAAAACCTGTACTATATTTAAGAGTATAAAAGTTACATTATTTAAATGAGTTAAAATACAAAAATGAAAGGAGCATGTTGTTTTACAACATCATACAAAGTTATAATGGAAAAACTTATAGTGATTGGAGCTGGTGGATATGCGAAATCAGTTTTGGATTCTGTTGATATATACAATTATGAGATTGTTGGATTTATTGATGAGTTTACAAGTGAAAAGGTACATATAGGATACCCAATAGTAGCACATAGTTTAGATGAGTTATCAAATAATAATCATTACGTTTATTTTATTGCAATTGGAAATAATGAAAAACGAAAAAAATGGTATGATAAATTGAAAGAACGAAAATTGCGAATTATTAATGTAGTTGATAGAACAGCAATTGTTTCACCTAAAGCCGTTTTGGGAACAGGTTGCTTTATCGGAAAATTTGCAGTAGTGAATAGTAAAGCAATTGTGGGCGATGACTGTATTATAAACACAAGAGCATTGGTTGAGCATGGTTGTACAGTTGCTGATCATGCTAATTTGTCTACCAATTCAGTAATTAATGGTGATGTTTGCATTGGAGAGGGAAGTTTTATTGGCAGTTGTTCAGTAACAATTGGACAATTAAAAATTGGAAATTGGTCCACTGTTGGCGCTGGTGCTGTTGTTATTCATGATGTTGGAAATCACGTTACGGTTGCAGGTGTACCAGCTAAGGTTATAAAGGAAGGGGCAATGTTAGGATGAAGCATGTATTCATAGTTGCGGAAATTGGATGTAACCATAATGGAAGCAAGGATCTTGCAAGAGAGATGGTTATAAAGGCAAAAGAATGTGGTGTAGATGCTGTTAAATTTCAGACATTTAAAGCAGATGCTCTGATTTCATGTTATGCTCCAAAAGCAGAATATCAGAAAGAAACTACAGGAACTGTAGAATCTCAATTAGAAATGACAAAAAAATTGGAATTGTCACATGATGATTTAATTGAGTTAAAAGCTTATGCCGAAAGTCTTGGACTAGTGGTATTTTCAACTCCGTTTGATTTAGACTCTGTAGACTTTTTAAATTCAATAGGACAAAGTTTGTGGAAAATTCCGTCTGGTGAAATTACTAATCTTCCATACTTGAAAAGAATAGGAGCTATCAAAATTGATAATAAAAAAATAATTTTGTCTTCTGGTATGGCTACAATTGATGAAATAAAAACATGTATAGGTGTGTTGGTGAAAGCAGGAACTAATGAAAATGATATTATTCTGCTCCATTGCAATACAGAGTATCCAACTCCTGATAAGGATGTGAATATTTTAGCGATTAATGATCTAAAAGAGCAGTTTCCAAATGTATCTATTGGATTTTCAGACCATTCTGTTGGATATGTTGCTGCTGTTGGAGCTGCGATTTTGGGAGTTTCATTGATTGAAAAACATTTCACATTAGATAAAAATTTTGCAGGACCAGATCATAAAGCTTCTGCAACGCCAGAAGAGTTAAAGGCTTTAGTTGAAAATGTTAGAAGAATAGAAGTCATGGCTGGTAGTTCTAAAAAGATAGTTACTGAATCTGAACGAAAAAATAAGATTGTTGCGAGAAAATCTATTGTAGCAGCGAGAAATATAGTTAAAGGTGAAATTCTCACTGAAGAAAATATTACATGCAAAAGGCCTGGAAATGGAATTAGTCCGATGAAATGGTATGATATTTTAGGAAAAGTAGCAGAAAAAGATTTTAGAACTGACGAGTTAATTGAACAAAGTGGATTTGAATGGCAGGAATGCTAAAATGAATTGCTTTATTGATGGTACTGTAGATGAAGAGTTTTTATCATTAGGTGTTTGGGGAATACCGGTAATTGCGTATCCTATTAAGAGTGCACTCGAAAGTGGCGTTTTTGATCAGGTTATTGTAGTTACTGAGAATTCATACATTGATTATTTGGTAAGAGAATTTTTTGGCGTTAAAATTAAGCTAACAAAACAAATGCCCATGATTGGAATTAGAATTGATGGAAGAGCTGCTAATATTATGCCTGAAACTATTAGGAAAATTGCAAATCTTGTGGATTTAAAGGAACTGAAAAAAATAAATATTATGCAGTTTGTTCAGAACCCAGAAGAATTAGTTCTAGTTGATTGCTCAAACAATTTTGAGCTTACATTAGTTTTGTGGAGAAAGCGAAATAAAAATGTTTGGCTAAAAAAAATGATTATAAATAGAATTAATGATAAACAGAGCATATTTCTTAATCCGATAAAAAAGAAAGAAATATGTTTGATTGGACACTCTCAATGGGATCAATGGAATATTACTTCATTACATGGGTATTCTGTAAGAAATTGTGGTATTAGTGGAATTACAATTAAGGAATATATAAATGAAATTTTAAAAAAAAATTGTATCAATTTATCATCTGGAATAATTTTAGTGCTGATAGGAATCAATGATTTGGAAAAAAGTACAAATATATGTGAACTTGTTAATGGAATGATTGATTTACTAGAATTAATTCATAATAAGACGGATGCACATATATATGTTGTTCAGACGCTGCATATTAATGGGAGGATTGATCGTAATAATACTATAATTTCACAATATAATAAGAAATTACATAAGTCTCTTCCAAATTATGCAAAGTGGATTAATACGTCAGAAATGAATGATTCATTTGGAAATCTTGATTATCATTTTACGACAGATGGATTACATTTAAATGGAGCGGGATACAAGAAGTTATATGATATTTTAGATTGTGCATTAGAGGAATGCGACGGAGATGAATTATGAAGAGAATAGCAATTATTCCAGCAAGGTCTGGATCAAAAGGGTTAAAAAATAAAAATATAATTGATGTATGCGGAAAACCTTTAATGGCGTATACGATTGAAGCGGCGTGCAAAAGTAATTTGTTTGATAGAATTATTGTATCGACGGATTCTATAGAGTATGGAAGACTTGCTCAAAAATATGGAGCAGAGGTCATGTATAGAGGTGAAAAAATTTCGAATGATAAAGCGACGACATTTATGGTTATAGAAGATCTATTGTCAAGAATTAATTATAAAATCAATTATTTTGTTCTATTGCAGCCAACTTCGCCTCTAAGAACAGAAAAACATATACAAGAAGCAGTTGACTTGTTTGAAAGGCAGATGGACAAATATGATTTTTTGGTTTCTGTTAAAGAGGCCGAGCATGGTTCTGTGTTAGTAAAACCAATAAAAGAGGATGGAAGTCTTAAGTATTTTGATACAGATTTTTCAAACTATAGACGTCAGGATTATAAAGAATATAGTCCAAATGGTGCTATTTTTATTGGAAAACCAGATCAGTATCTTCAGAAGAAACATTTTTTTGGAGAAAAAAGTTTGGCATATATTATGAATGAATTTGATTCAATTGATATTGATAATGAATTGGATTATGAGTTTGCGTGCTTGTGTATGAGAAAAAGATTGTTAGGGGAGAAATTGTGAGGAAAATTGCGTTTGTTACAGGGTCTAGAGCCGATTATGGGATAATGCGGAGATATCTTGCGCTTTTAAATGGTGACAAGGATATAGATTTGAAAATTTTAGTAACTGGTGCACTTTTAAGTGATGTATATGGTCATCAGGTAGATTTGATTTATAAAGATGGTTTTGAGGTTTCTGCTGAAATAGAGGTAGAATTGGATTCTTCTTCTAACAAAACAGTTCTTCATACTATGGCAGAGACTATGGATAAATTTGGCGGATATTTTGATGTGAATCGGTTTGACTTGCTAATTATTTTAGGCGATCGTTATGAAATGCTTTCAATAGCTACGGCTGCTGCAATGCATAGAATTCCTATTTTACATATTCACGGTGGGGAAGCTACATATGGTAATTATGATGAATTTATTCGTCATGCAATTACCAAAATGAGTTTATATCATTTTACTGCAACTGAAGAATACAGAAAAAGAGTCATTCAATTAGGAGAAAGCCCTGACCGAGTATTTTATTTAGGTGCTTTAGGAGCTGAGAATTGTCTTTATATAGAACAAGAAAATGTTCCAAAAGAAATTGAGTCTATACCTAAAAAAGAATATTTTGTTATTTTGTTTCATCCGGAAACTTTAACTAATGTAAGTACACTAGATCAAATAAACACTTTATTACATGCCTTGCAGGAATTTTCAGATTATTATTTTGTCTTTTTGGGGACAAATGCTGATACCAATTCAAATATTATAAGAAAAACTGTGAAAGATTATGTAGAAAAGACTGATAATACGTGTTATTTTGAAAATTTACATACGGATGCATATCATTACTTAGTGCAAAACAGTATTTGTCTTATTGGAAACTCCTCTTCTGGTATAATAGAGGCGCCAAGTTTAGGGGTATATACTGTTAATATCGGAGATCGTCAAAAAGGAAGAGTACGAGGAAATAGTGTAATAGATGCAGTGTGCTCAATAGAATCAATTAAAAATTCGATTAATAAAGTGTTAAAATATTATAATAGTATAAAACCTATTAATCCATATTATAAAGATAATTCAGCAAAATTATATTATCATACTACAAAAACATTATTAGAAAGAATTGAAAAAGATATTGAAGAACCTAAAATTTTTTATGATCTTTAATAAATGATAGGTAATAAACAGCTATAGAGGAGAGAACAAATTTTATGTGCGGAATCGTATCCTACACCGGCCATTCCCAGGCCACACCCATCCTTCTGGATGGTTTATCGAAACTGGAATACCGTGGCTATGACTCTGCGGGGCTTGCCGTTCGTGACGGTGAGAACAAAACAAGAGTTGTAAAGGCGAAGGGCCGCCTGAAAGCTTTATCAGAGAAAACCGATCACGGTCATGCTCTGGCTGGTACCTGCGGTATCGGTCACACTCGTTGGGCTACCCATGGGGAACCTTCTGAGACAAATGCTCATCCACATACCTCCGATGATGGAAATGTGGTCGGTGTTCACAATGGTATTATTGAGAATTACCAGGAACTGAAGAATAAGCTTCTTCGCAAGAGCTATGAGTTCTATTCTTCCACAGACACCGAAGTGGCAGTGAAGCTCATCGATTACTATTACAAGAAATACGAGCATACTCCGGTGGATGCCATCAACCATGCCATGGTCCGGATCCGCGGTTCCTATGCCCTAGCGATCATGTTCCAGGATTATCCGGGGGAGATTTACGTTGCTCGTAAGGACAGTCCTATGATCATCGGCGTGGAGAACGGAGACTGCTATGTGGCTTCTGATGTTCCGGCGATTCTGAAATATACCCGCAATGTTTATTACATCGGAAATCTGGAGATGGCACGTCTGGCAAATGGGACCGTTACCTTTTATAATCTGGACGGAGATGAGATTGAGAAAAAGCCAACGCAGATTAAATGGGATGCAGAAGCAGCTGAAAAAGCAGGCTACGAGCATTTCATGCTGAAGGAAATCCATGAGCAGCCAAAAGCCGTTCAGGATACGTTGAATTCCGTATTAAAGGATGGTGCTATCGACCTGTCTTCTGTGGGACTTACTGAGGAAGAGCTTCAGTCTTTTTCCCAGGTATATATTGTGGCATGTGGTTCTGCCTATCACGTAGGCGTGGCATGTCAGTATGTGCTAGAGGATCTGGCGCAGCTGCCGGTACGTGTGGATCTGGCATCTGAGTTCCGTTACCGTAACATGCCTCTGGATCCAAACGGTCTGGTGATTGTGATCAGCCAGTCCGGCGAGACGGCAGACAGCCTTGCAGCACTCCGTCTTGCGAAAAAGAAGGGGCTGAAAACCCTTGGAATTGTCAATGTGGTGGGAAGCTCCATTGCCCGGGAGGCAGATAATGTATTTTATACCCTTGCCGGTCCGGAAATCGCAGTTGCCACAACGAAAGCCTACAGCACCCAGCTGATCGCCGGCTATTGTCTTGCCGTTCAGTTTGCGCTGGTGCGCGGATGTATTTCCCAGGGGCGCTATCAGGATCTTATCTCCCAGCTTCAGTGTCTTCCTGAGCAAATCCAGAAGATCCTGGACGACAAGGAGCGGATCCAGTGGTTTGCTGCCAAACAGGCCAATGCCAGGGATGTATTTTTCATCGGACGTGGACTTGATTATGCCATCAGCCTGGAAGGCAGCCTGAAAATGAAAGAGATCAGTTACATCCATTCTGAGGCTTATGCTGCAGGAGAGCTGAAGCATGGCACCATCAGTCTTATTGAGGACGGCACTCTTGTGATCGGCGTGCTCACCCAGTCTGAGCTTTATGAGAAAACCATTTCCAATATGGTAGAGTGCAAAAGCCGCGGAGCTTATCTCATGGGGCTGACTACTTATGGAAATTATAATATTGAAGATACGGCTTCCTTTACCGTTTATGTTCCAAAGACAGAGGAGTGCTTTGCAACAAGCCTTGCGGTGATTCCGTTACAGCTTATGGGATATTACGTCAGCGTGGCAAAGGGACTTGACGTGGATAAGCCGAGAAATCTGGCAAAGAGTGTTACGGTAGAGTAAATTTGCAGCAGTCTTATGAGTGCGGTGAGCAGAAACGGCAGATGTTTTTCGGGGGAAAAACAACAGGATGAGGTTATAAAAATGGGAAAATATTTTGGTACAGATGGCTTCCGCGGAGAGGCAAATGAAAACCTGACAGCAGATCATGCATATAAAGTAGGACGTTTTCTCGGCTGGTATTACGGAGAACTGAAACGCCGGAACGGTGACGACACGCCGGCGCGTATCATAATAGGAAAGGATACCCGCCGTTCCAGCTATATGTTTGAGTATACACTGGTTGGCGGACTGGTGGCTTCCGGTGCGGATGCATATCTTCTCCATGTCACGACCACACCTTCTGTGGCTTATGTGGCAAGAGTGGATGAATTTGACTGCGGTATTATGATTTCCGCAAGCCACAATCCATATTTCGACAATGGAATCAAGCTGATCAATAGAAATGGGGAGAAGATGGACGAGGAGACCATTTCCCTTGTGGAAGCTTATCTGGATGGAAATCTGGAAGTGTTCGGGCAGAAATGGGAGGAGATCCCTTTTGCAAAGAAGGAAAAAATCGGCTGTACAGTAGACTATGTTTCCGGAAGAAACCGTTACATAGGGTATCTGATCTCTCTGGGGGTCTATTCCTTCCGCGGCGTGAAGGTGGCGCTGGACTGTGCCAACGGAAGCTCCTGGAACATTGCCAAGGCTGTTTTTGACGCTCTCGGCGCCAAAACCTACGTGATCAATGCCCAGCCGGATGGCACCAACATTAACAACAATGTCGGTTCTACCCATATCGGGGGACTGCAGAAATACGTGGTGGAGAATGGAATGGACGTTGGTTTTGCCTATGACGGCGATGCAGACCGCTGTCTCTGCGTGGACGAGAAGGGCAACGTGATCACCGGCGACCACATTCTCTATATCTACGGAAAGTACATGAAAGAGCGCGGCAAGCTGCTGACTAACACCGTTGTCACCACCGTCATGTCCAACTTCGGTTTGTACAAGGCCTTTGATGAGCTTGGAATCGACTACGCGAAAACTGCCGTGGGAGACAAATATGTATATGAGTACATGATGAAAAACGGCTGCCGCATCGGCGGTGAGCAGAGCGGACATATTATTTTCAGCAAATACGCCAGCACCGGGGATGGAATTCTTACCAGTTTGAAGATTATGGAAGTTATGATGGCGAGAAAGAAAAAGCTCAGCGAACTTTCAGAAGGCTTCACCGTTTATCCCCAGGTGCTCACCAATGTGAGAGTGACCGACAAGAAGGCAGCGCAAGATGACGCAGATGTGCAGGCAGCTGTGAAGAAGGTTACTGAGGAACTGGGCGATACCGGAAGAATTCTCGTCCGTGAGTCCGGAACAGAGCCGGTTGTACGTGTTATGGTGGAAGCGGAGAGTGAAGAAATCTGCCAGAAGTATGTGGATATGGTTGTGAATGTAATTAAAGAAAATGGGTATGTGGCCGGATAAGGGCTGGATGCCGTGGATGTTGCCGCCTGGCGTGTGCCGGGCGGTGGTGGTGTGTATAAGATAAGTTATAATATAATAATTTCGTATAGAATATTTAGCGATTAAATTGTTATAAGTTTGCAGCATCTGAATGTCGAGTAAAAACAAAATCTACTTGACATTCGATCTATGTCTGTTTATTATTTAAATAAAATAATTAGAAGGAGCAGGAGTGATGAATAGTAGAGAGCGGATAGAATTGTTTCTTTGCAATATTAAAGAGAATACTGTAATTGAAGCAAGCCGTATATATACTTTCTTGGCAGATGACATGACAGAAGCAGCATTTTATAAAACACTTGAACGCTTCTGCCAAAGTGGTTCACTTGTCCATTTGACTAAAGGGTTATATTATAAGCCGAAGAAATCCAGATTTGGAATTGTTCCGATCAGAGAGCAGGATATTGTTACTCATTACATTGGGAATCAGAAGGGATTGGTTGTAGGCTATAAACTGTATAACGAGAAAGGACTTACTACACAAATAAGTAAGCAGACGGAAGTTTTTTCAAATCATGTGCCAGGGAAAAGGAAAACAATTCAGAATGTGGTTGTAAAAAATATCTCTTGTGATCTGAATGAAGAGCGCGTAGCAGTAATTGAAACTCTGGAGATTCTTCAAAATTATTCTAAGATAGAAGATGTAAACAAAAAAGCGCTGATTACTTATATGGAGAAGTTTGCACAGTCTTATTCTGATAAAGCTGCGGTCTATGTCCTGGAGCATATGAAATATAAAAAGGCAACAATTGCTTTTTTGGAATCCTTTTTGGAGTATCTAAATGTTAATAACTCATTAAAACAATTTTTATCATCAATGTCTGTTTATGCAATTCCAACCATGGAGGAAATATATGAGACTGCATGAGAATGAAGAGGATTTTCGAGATCTTTGTAGTATAACAGCTGGATATATTGGCATTCCAGAAGACGCCGTTAGAAGAGATTATTACATTGTGAGTATGCGATCAAGCTGATCAACGGAAACGGGAAGAAAATGGATGAGGAGACCATTTCTCTTGCAACACTGCGGGCTTATTTGTGGTATGCGGCTAATATGGATATTTTTCTTCAGTCGATAGCGTTATCTGCATCTCATGTACCCTTTATAAAGGAAGCAAAAAAAGAAAAACAGATCATTCAGGATAAAGATATGAAAGCCCTGCTTGCAGTTCCCCCAGATACGCAAAAAGGAAACCGTGATCAGAACAAAAGGGGTCTGTCCCCATAAATGCAGAGTGAAATTCCTAAAAGTTTTCTAAAAAACTTATTAAATAAATTTCATACTTTTCCAATATATTTTCCTTCCAGAAAAGGAAACAGTATGCTATCCTATATACATCATAAGAGTTTCAAACCTACATAAGCTCTTCTGAAAAACAAATCATAGAAGGTGGTGAAATCCATGGGAAGAAAGGATATCATCACAAAAGAGTACATGGAGGACACAGAAGTTTTTGCGGACGTGTTCAACCATATGATTTACAAAGGAGAAAAGGTCATTGACCCTAAGAATTTGAAGGAACTGGATACGGCGAATGTAATTATTCCATATGGAGCTGACGGGGCGGAGGTGCCATATCAGAAATACAGAGATGTGTTTAAAATCCTGTGTGCTATGGAAGATGAAAATGCGGTGTATCTGCTTCTGGGAGTGGAGAACCAGTCCAATGTTCATTATGCAATGCCAGTGAAAAATATGGTTTACGATTCGCTGGAATATGCAGCGCAGGTGCAGAAAGTAGAGGCTTCTCATAAAAAAGCGCGGAAGGAGAAAGATCCTAAAGAGAAGAAACCAGATTCCGCAGAGTTTCTTTCAGGCTTTTACAGAGAAGACAGGCTGCTTCCAATTATAACAGTAGTAGTGTATTTCGGGGCTGATAGTTGGGATGCACCCAGGTCGCTGCATGAGATGTTAATTGTACAGGACGAAAGCATATTGTCATTGGTTCCTGACTATCGGATTAATCTGATTGCACCAGGGGAGATGAGTGAAGAGGAGTTGGAGCTTTTTACTTCTAATTTTCGTGAGGTAATGCAGTTTATTAAGTATTCAAAAGATACGGAGAAGCTGAGCCAGCTTGTGGAGGAGAATACTGCATTTGAAACTATGGACAGGAAGGCTGTTCGTGTAATGGAGGAGATGACTGGAATGAAGATTGAAAAAGAAGTTGAGGAAGAAAAGGTGAATGTTTGTAAAGCGATTCAAGGGATTGAGGAAAAGGGGCGAATCGCTGGATTGGCAGAGGGACGTGCTGCTGGGCTGGCGGAAGGAAAAGAGGCTTTGGAGCGTGAACAGAAACTTACCAAATTCCTGTTGTGCGATAACCGCATCGACGACCTAAAGCGTGCCCTTGACGATTCTGCTTTTCGCCAGAAACTTTTGGAAGAGTATGGAATTGATTAAAAAGATATAAAAACGAGACGTATACGCTAATGGTTTAAAAGCACATATTTTATAGATTTTTTTGCAGTTCCATGGTATCATTATTTCAAGCAAAAGCAATTGATACTGTGGAACTTTTTATCAGGAGTGTGTGTAATATGGGAAGTTATCTGAATCCTGGAAGTGCTTCTTTTCGCAATAGTCTGAGGTCCAAGATTTATGTGGATAAGAGTGAATTGATAGCCAGAACAAATGAATTGATCTGTACAGAGCAGAGATATGTATGTGTCAGCCGCCCGAGACGATTTGGAAAGTCTATGGCGGCTAATATGCTTGCTTCATATTATGAGAAAGAAGAAAATAGCGATGATTTGTTTGGCGGTTTGCGGATCAGCAGAGCAATCACATATAGAGACCATTTAAACCAATATGATGTTATCAAAATCAATATGCAGGAATTCCTGAGCGTTACCAACAGTGTAGATGAGATGCTGGGACGATTGAAGCGGTATTTACTGTTTGATTTGTTAGATGCTTATGGAAATCTGCACTTTCGGGATTCTGAAGATTTGATACAGGTGATGAAGGATATTTTTGCAAAAACAAAATGCCCTTTTGTGATTTTGATCGATGAGTGGGATTGTCTTTTCCGGGAATACAAGAAGGATAGAGAGGCACAGAAGAAGTATCTTGATTTTTTGAGAGTGTGGCTGAAGGATCAGGATTATGTTGCGCTGGCATATATGACAGGAATTTTGCCCATAAAAAAATATGGTTCTCATTCCGCTTTGAATATGTTCACAGAGTATTCTATGACAAATCCCCGTGAGATGGCTGAATTCTTTGGTTTTACAGAAGATGAAGTAAAAATGTTGTGTGCCCGGTACAAGAGAAGCTTTGAGGAAACAAAGGCCTGGTATGATGGCTACGAACTGATAACAGTAGAAGAGAATCAGAAAAAGATTTATTCCATGTATAGCCCGAAATCTGTAGTGGATGCAATGCTCAGTGGGGTGTTTGATAATTACTGGAATCAGACAGAAACCTATGAAGCACTTAAAACTTATATTAGATTGAATTATGATGGCCTAAAAGATTCTGTCATAAAAATGCTTGGAGGCGATAAGGTACAGATTAACACGGGAACTTTTTCGAATGATATGGCGACTTTTCAGGGAAAAGATGATGTATTGACCCTTCTGGTCCACCTTGGCTATTTGAGCTATCATTGGCCGGATAAAACTGTCTATATTCCCAATAAAGAAGTATCTCAGGAATATATAAATGCAATCAGCACTATGGAGTGGCCTGAGGTTATTGACTCTGTAGAAAATTCTAGAAAGCTGCTGGAAGCTTTGTGGAGAATGGACAGTGATACAGTGGCAAAGGGAATCGATAAAGTGCATCAGGAAGTATCTATCTTACAGTATAATGATGAGAATTCTTTGAGCTGTACGATCAATCTGGCATTTTATTTTGCAAGAGAGTACTATACAGTTATTCGAGAACTGCCAAGCGGGAAAGGGTTTGCAGATATTTGCTTTCTTCCCAGAAAGCTTCATCTGGACAAACCTGCAGCCATAATTGAACTTAAATGGAATAAAAATGCTTCCGGAGCAATTGCCCAGATTAAGAGACAGCAGTATAGTGAGGTGCTAAAAGATTATCATGGGGATTTGCTGCTGGCAGGTATTAATTACGATAAGAAGACGAAACTGCATGAGTGTGTGATTGAGAAATTTCAGAAATATTAAAATTCCTGGATTTACAGTATTTTATCATTATCGGAGTTAGAGGATTTCAAGTAAACATAGCGAGGAGAAACTATGATGAAAAATACATTTAATGCTATGCTGAAAAATAGACCCAAAGGTCAAAAAGTGAATGAAATATATCTTTTCAGATTAATGGCAAGGTATCTCAATCAGACGGCGATAAAGTGCACATTTGTGAAACAGATTCATGCTCAATATTATGTGAGTTATAATTCAAATATTTTACATGGACAGTCTAAAAGAGTTGAATTAGGGGATTTACAAATTTTTACATATGATAGAAGTAAAAAAGAATTAAGAATTTGCACATTGCAGGCTAAATATGAAAAGAATATTTTTCGACATCATCCGAGTATTGTATTAAATGTATTTCAATGGGAATTATTAAAAGATAGACCTCTCGTACAGGCTATTTCTAAAAAATATCCTGTTCCTTCTAATATACTTAATTTTAATTTTGCTTATAAAAGTATAAGTGCGTACGGAATATTTTTTTTAGAGAATGCAATTGGCAATGTGGATTTTCTATATACAATTCCAGAGTTTTTAAGTAGTAAGAGACCGCTTATAAACTTATCTCGGAGAAGGAATAAAAGAACTTTTCAATTTAATTGTCCCCGAAAGTATGGTAACGGAAATGAAAAGCATGTTTCTGGTAACATGAATATGTTTGAAAAAGATCTGTTGCAATGTAAAATAGGAGCTCCGGTTATAAAGAAAGATGATTTGAAACTAATAATAACACTCTTGAAATACATGAATGTTCAGGTAAAGAAAGAAAACGATGAACAAAATGCAATTGATCTTATACTGGCGGAATATAAGGATATTTCTGACGATATAGTTATTGATGATACTGTAGACATAGGGTGGTCGCCAGCTATGGTTGTTGTAACGGATTCATTACTATATACCTCACAAGTATTCCAAAGATATGGAGAAATTGAGCCATATCGACGACCTAAAGTGCGCTCTTGACGATTTTGCCTTTCATCAAAAAACTTCGAAGAGTACGAAATCAATTAATTACTTTGCTACCGCCCAGTACTCGTTGGGCGGTAGTGGCGTATATAGAGAATTTTGTTTTTTTTCTATTTATACTGGACTTTATTTGGAAGCGGCTGCTTATTTGTAGCGATGCGTGGGCAGAAAATATCCCTGGCGGGGAGTATGATTTGGTAAAATTACCACTGCCCGGCTCTTGTGGGCGAGTTTCGTTTTTCTATTCCGAAGCGCTTTAAGGACAGGGTAATTACACCAATCCATGGAGTTGAAATGTATAGTTGCATGCAGTACCTGCACAGTATATCTGGAATGTGACAAATACAGAGCAAAAAATCTCGAAATTTTTAGATAAAAACAGACAGATAAAACTTGTGAAGCTCCTGTTTCCGTGCTATTATGAGAATAGAAATTTGAAGCAGCAAACAGCTGTGGAAATAAAGAAAAGATGTGAGAGAAAATGATGGAAACAATACAGGACGTACTTCAGCTGATTTTACAGGCCGATGATATCAAATATGTAAAAAATAGCGGTATATTAAATTATGGACTGGATTTGAAACAGGTGGTGGAACGTGAAATTGAATTGTCTGTTTGCAAGGGTGATAAGGAAATATTGCTTGCGATGAATTATGACATAGAGCAATGCTCTGTTCAATTTCAGATTGTAGACTGCACGGAGGAAGAGGAGAAGAAGATTATAGATCTGGATTTTGCTTTAAACGGTGCCGAAACTGCGGTGGATTTTACACAAGCGCTTAATTTATATTTGTTGAGTATCGGCTATATTGACGAAGACAACCTGGAAGAGTATCGCCAGAAGGTCAGCCGCCTGAGCTGAGAATAATATGTGAGGCGAAAATCAGTAACAATAAAAAAACAGCTCCCTGCGTGGTCAGAGAGCTGTTTTTTATTATACACCAGAATTATTTAACTGTAACGGTGATGTATTTGTTTACTGTCTTGTAGTTTTTAGCTTTAACAGTAACTTTTACCTGATAGGTACCTTTCTTGGTTCCCTTAGCAACTACGATCTTACCGTTTTTGTTAACTTTGATCTTGGAGTTGTTTGTTGTGTAAGAAACTTTACCAGTTTTCTTAGTTACTTTGATAGCTTTCTTAAGAGTCTTGCTGCTCTTCTTAACTGCAGAAGCCTTTACAGTATATTTATCAGCAGACTTTAAGGTTACCTTCTGAGTTTTAGCTTTGATCTTGTAAGTAAGAGTCTGTGTATATCCGGCATATTTTCCTTTACCGATGATGGTAACTTTGTATGTTCCGGCATTCTTACATGTTTTAACTTTTACTGTGTAGTATTTAGCTTTGATTGTTTTTCCAGCTTCATTCTTAACTACAACCTTTGGCTGCTGTTTCTTACCAGTGTAAGTTACAGTTTTCTTGGTAAGAGAAGCATTGAAAGATGTTTTTACAGGTGAATCTGCTGCAAAAACAGTAGTGCTGATGAGAAGCATCATTACTGCAGCCAGGATAGTCACAGCTACTTTTTTGAATGATTTCATTGGTAACACCCTCTATTTCTTAATTTAATGTATTTAATAAACGGTCTCCCCACGCAGACCCGTTTATCCGGAAGTTGGATTACTGTGAATAAAGTTCACAGCCGGTAAAAATAGTACAAACGGTTATTTTCCGGTAGAATTCTTATCTGCAGCAGCGGAGTCAGAGCTGTTTTTTTTATCCTTAGGCTCATAACCATAGCCGTATCCATAACCATAACCGTATTTTCCATAGCCATACTTGCCATAAGCACGTCCCTTTACATCGGCACGGTTCAGAACTGTACCGAGGAGCTTGCAGCCAGACTGCTGGATCTCATAAAGAGACTGCTTGATCAGAGTACGCGGTGTGGTACCAGCACGTACAACCAGAACTGCGCCGTCGCACAGAGAAGCGATAAGCGCTCCATCTGATACACTGCCAAGCGGCGGGGAATCTATAATAACAAAACGATAATTCTCTGAAAGGGTATTCAGAAGCTCTTTGAAACGAACATCTTCCAGAAGAGCGGAAGGATTCTCAAGGAGCTGTGTACACGGAACCATATAGCCGTTTGGAATATTGGTACTGTATATAACGTCCTCATATTCTGCCATACCGGAAAGATAGTGGTTCAGTCCCATAGTAGTGTCATCGTCGTAGTCCATCTGAAAACGTGTTTTCATAACGGATTTACGAAGGTCAACGTCTACCAGAACAGTAGGAAATCCTGCTTCTGCAAGCATTTTCCACAGGTAGGAGGAAATGGTACTCTTACCTTCATTAGGCTGGCAGCTGGTCAAAAGGATCTTGCGGGTATTTTTACCGCAGAATTTAATATTAATACGAAGTCGGTTCATCGCTTCGGAAACTGCATAGGGCAGCTCCGGAAGGTTTACATTAAGCTGGTTCATTATTTCGTACGACCTCTCTTTCTGCCGCGTCTGCGGTGCTGCTCCTCATCCAGATCGATTACCTGATCGCTGTCAGGGATAGTGGTAAGAGGTACCAGCCCAAAATATTTTTCCATATCATCTGCAGTATGAATGGTGTCATCCATCAGATATTTTACAATAAAGAATGCTGCACAGATGAGAAGTCCAAGCAGGGCACCGATTATGGTGAACTTGGTATAGCTTGGAGCCACTTTACTCTCAGGAAGTTTGGCAGGCTGTGCCAGATTCGGAGCAAGTGTGCTCATGGTATCCGGGAGATAATCAATGGCTTCCTCAGCCATAGTTTCAGCCAGATCCATAGCCATCTGCGGATCGGTAGAAGTAGCGGTGATCTCCAGAATACGGGTATCGCTTGGGTTGTTCAGTGAAAAAGCTTTAGCCAGTTCATCGGATGTAGAATCCAGATTCAGACGGTCAATAACACGGTTTAGTACCGGATAGCTGAGCATCAGCTGTTCATAGTCTGCAGTCAGGGAAGTACCAAGATTCAGGTCACTTAAATTGACTACAGAATCGTCTGAGGCAGATACTACGTAAAGCTTGGCTGTGGATTCATAGGTAGGTGCGATAAAGAAAAGGGAATACGCACCCAGAAGTACAGCGCCTGCAATAAGACTGATCAGCAGATAACGCCATTTGTCTAACAAGACGTTGCCTAGATCCACAAGGTCGATTTCCACCTCGTCGTTTGTGAGTTCTTCGTTCATGTCGGGTCTCCTTAATTTTGTTTATTGTAGCTGTTTAGAATCTTCTCTTCTACGATTTATTTTCTAACAGGAAAATTATTTCTTTTCCTTATAAAAAAGCGAAAGGATCGCTTCCTGAAGGCTGTTCGGATCAGGAGTGAAAGTCTGCCAGCCATCCTCGTCGAAGTCGGCAGTTCCTTCTATGGATACTTTCTCCTCCTCTTTCTCATCGGAAAGAAGAAGGGCAAGACGGGAAAACTTCTTGGCACTGATGTTGGTAGTCATGTAGTCCTCAAGTGCATGATAAAGATCCAGCGGGAACGTCTTATCTTCACTGCATTTCGCCTGGAAAACAGGCTTGAAAGCTTCCTCGTACTGGGCCTGACGGCTCATCCGGTTCTCGTTCAGTCCGTCGGCAACGGTCTTGCGCTCACGGATGAAGCGCTCAGCGTCCTTACCGTGCAGAGTTACGGTCTGTCCCTTGATCAGTGTGTCACTGTCCGGGAAATCATCCTCGATGGTGACGGTGACACCGCCAACCATATCATTTACCACTTCAATGGCGCTCATGTTTACCATTGCAAAGCCGTCAATCTTGTGACCGCCAAGGAGCGTGGAAACTGCATCCACAGTATTCTCTGCACGGGTCTCATGATCCAGGCTCATGGCGTGTGCCAGGGAAATCTGGCATTCTGTGGTATCTATGTAAGAGCCGTCATCTGCAAGGCTCTTCACCGGAGTCATGGTGTTCCGGTCGATGGTGAGAAACTTGCAGGTGTCTGTGCTTCTGTCGCGGACAAGCACAAGCAGCACATCACACTGACCGGTGCCGTCGTATTCCTTGATCTCGGTTACCTTATCCGGAGAATCAATTCCGGCGAAAAGGTAAGTCTCAAGATTCCCTTTCGGAACATAGGTAACACCTTTATAAGTAATCTGGTCAGTATCCTGTGTGGAAGAGGATGCGCTCCGGGTCACAGCATGGCTGTTGGCAGAAGTGAGAACACCTGCAGCTGAGCCTATGCCAAGAACGCCGGCGGCAAGTCCTATGGCGAGATATTTTATTTTTTTATTTTTATTCTGTCTGGAAATTTGATTATGACGCATTGATTCCTTTCTGCAGACCGAGGTATACTTCGCAGCTGTTCACTGGTAATGCTCCCCAAAATATCTTGCAGAACATTACCAGTGAACAGTACCTGTAAACCATCACTCTGAAAATTACATATTGACAAAACTCAGAATCTGTTATTTACTTCACATTATAAAATATCATATTGTATAAATACTATATTGCTTTACCACAATATGTACTGATTTTATCACGGTTTGGTCTGGATATCAACCTGCTCTGTCATTTTTGGGCAAAATAAGGTGACGAAAAAAATCGTTTTCCTCTGGGATTTTTTGTGCTATACTTATACAACGTATAGATTTCAGAGGAAATTTACTGGAGGAAAAAATGGAAAATCGCGAACGATATAAGAGACTGATCATGTTTTTGGCGTCTGCGGTGATCATAGCTATTGAAACATTGCTTTTCGCCTATATCTGGTATAAATTTTATGCCCACAAGGAGGTCATCGGCAGACGCTTTGACAGAGGCAATCAGGTAGTCATTGGCCTGTATGTGCTGATGATATACTTCTTTTATAAAATTTACGGTGGTTTTAAGGTGGGTTATCTGCGGGTATTTGAAGTAATCTATTCCCAGATCCTGTCTGTGTGCTGCGTGAATTTTATTACCTATTTACAGTTGTGCCTGATCGGCCGCTGGCGTCTGGGAGAGCATCTGACACCTATGCTGGCTATGATGGGGATTGACCTGGTGATCGTTGTCATATGGGTGGTTGGTATGCGTTATGTGTACACCAGACTGTATCCGCCCAGACAGATGCTGATGATTTATGGCGGACGTAATCCGGGAGATTTAAGGAATAAGTTTGAGACCAGAGAGGATAAATATGCCATTAAAGAGATGGCATCCCTTTCCCTTGGCCTTGACGTGATCAAGGAGAAGATCAACGGATATAAAGCAGTTGTGATCGGGGATATCCCGTCCCACGAACGAAATCTTCTCCTGAAATACTGCTTTGAGAAGGATATCCGCTGTTATTCTATTCCGAAGCTTTCTGATATTATGCTCCGGAATGCAGACGATATTCATTTATTTGATACCACGCTTCTTCTTTCCAGAAACCTGCGTCTGACAGCAGAGCAGCTGTTTTTCAAAAGAATTGTGGATATTATATTTTCCCTGGCAGGGCTGGTGATCGCATCTCCGTTTATGATTCTGATCGCACTTGCTATTAAGCTTTATGATGGCGGTCCTGTTTTTTATAAGCAGCCGCGTCTTACGAAGGATAAGCAGATCTTTATGATCCTGAAATTCAGAAGCATGAAAATGGACTCTGAAGTGAAGGGTGCCCAGCTGGCGAAGAAAGAGGATGACAGGATCACACCGGTCGGGAAGCTTATCCGCCGGATCCATTTCGATGAGCTGCCACAGATTTTTAATATCCTGAAAGGTGATATGTCTCTGGTAGGCCCAAGACCGGAGCGGCCGGAAATTGCTGCACTGTATAGCGAGAGGATCCCTGAATTTGATTACCGCCTGAAAGTGAAGGCCGGACTTACCGGTTATGCCCAGGTTTATGGTAAATACAACACGACACCTTATGATAAGCTGAAACTGGATCTCACCTATATTGAGACCTATTCTCTGAAGCTGGATCTGAAGCTTTTGATGCTTACCTTCAAAATCCTTTTCCAGAAGGAAAATACAGAAGGGGTTGAGGCATGGCAGAAGACAGCTGGCCAGGAGAAAAACGAGGAGAATGATTAAGACTGAGACTGAGGAGGAAATTTTATGTGTGGAATTGTTGGTTATGTAGGAGATGAACAGGCGGCACCGATTTTGCTGACAGGCCTTTCCAAGCTGGAATACAGAGGCTATGATTCAGCAGGTATCGCAGTTCGAAACGAGGCAACTGATAAGATCGCAATCGTAAAGGCGAAAGGGCGTCTGAAAACTTTGATCGAGAAGACAGACGGCGGTTCAGCCGTACCGGGTACCTGCGGTATCGGTCATACCCGCTGGGCGACTCATGGAGAGCCTTCTGAGACAAATGCCCATCCTCATTGTACAGATGATAAGTCCGTAGTACTTGTTCATAATGGAATTATCGAGAATTATCAGGAGCTGAAGGCGAAGCTTTTTCGTTCCGGTTATACGTTCTATTCACAGACAGATACAGAAGTGGCTGTGAAGCTGGTAGATTACTACTATAAGAAAACCGGAACTCCGTTGGAAGCAATCTCCAGAGCAATGCTCCGTATCCGCGGTTCTTATGCATTTGGTGTTATTTTCAAGGACTATCCGGGCAAACTGTTTGCAGCCCGCAAGGACAGTCCGCTGATCATTGGAAAGAGCGAGAACGGAAGCCTTATCGCTTCTGATGTTCCTGCGATCCTGGATCAGACCAGAAGAGTTTATTATATCGGCAATCTTGAAATTGCGGAGCTTTCCCGTGATGAGATCCATTTCTACAATATCGACCGTGAAGAGATTGAGAAAGACGTTGTGGAGATCCAGTGGGATGCAGCTGCTGCTGAGAAGGGCGGCTATGAGCACTTTATGCTGAAAGAGATCCATGAGCAGCCGAAGGCTGTTCAGGACACCATTGGCGCTTATGTAAAAGAGGGACACATTGATTTTTCTGAGACAGGGCTTACAGATGAGAAGCTGGCTTCTCTTAAGAGAATCTATATCATCGCCTGCGGTTCTGCTTACCATGTTGGTATGGTTGGCAAATATGTGATCGAATCCATGGCGAAGATCCCGGTTGAGGTGGATGTGGCTTCTGAGTTCCGTTACCGTGATCCGATCCTTGTGGAGGATTCCATGGTGGTTATTATTTCCCAGTCTGGAGAGACTGCAGACAGCCTGGCTGCCCTTCGTCTTGCCAAGGATAGAAATGTTCCGGTACTTAGTGTAGTCAATGTTGTAGGCTCCAGCATTGCAAGAGAGAGCGATTATACGTTATATACTTATGCAGGACCTGAGATTTCTGTTGCCACCACCAAGGCTTACAGCACCCAGCTGATCGTCATGTATCTGCTGGCTATCCAGAGTGCTTTTGTCCAGGGAAAGCTTGAGGAGGGAAAAGTGACCCGTCTGCTTGCTGAGATGGAGACCCTGCCGGACAAGATCAGCCGTGTTCTGGATGATAAAGAGCGTATCCAGTGGTTTGCAAGCAAGTATGCAAATGCCCATGATATTTTCTTCATCGGACGCGGAATTGACTATGCTATCAGCATGGAAGGAAGCCTGAAGATGAAGGAGATCAGTTACATTCATTCTGAGGCTTACGCAGCAGGGGAGCTGAAGCACGGAACAATCAGCCTTGTAGAGGATGGTACTCTGGTGATCGGTGTGATGACCCAGAAGGATCTTTTTGAGAAGACACTGAGCAATATGGTTGAGGTAAAGAGCCGTGGTGCTTATCTGATGGGACTGACCAGCTATGGCAATTACAGTATTGAGGATACCGCTGATTTCTCCGTATATGTTCCCAAGACGGAGAAGTATTTCACAACCAGCCTTGCAATTGTTCCGCTGCAGTTGATGGGATATTATGTCAGCGTAGCGAAGGGCCTGGATGTGGACAAGCCGAGAAACCTGGCGAAATCTGTTACTGTAGAATAATGTTATTAAATAGCTGAATTATATTTCTAAACAACAGAAAAAAGACAATATTGTTATAAACATAAACATGGCGCGGAGAAGTGGCTTCTTCGCGCTGTTTATTTGGAAATGAAATAGTGGGAGTGTTCGAACAAAATGGGGCGTGAAAAAGATATGGAAGAAAAAAGGCACAGGATCATAGGTACTGCCGGACATATTGATCATGGTAAAACCTGGCTGGTCAAGGCGCTGACAGGCACGGATACGGATCGCCTGGCAGAGGAAAAAAGGCGGGGGATTACAATTGAAAATGGTTTTGCGTTTCTGAAATTTCCGGATGGCAGGGAAGCTGGGATTATTGACGTGCCAGGCCATGAAAGGTTTATAAAGAATATGCTGGCTGGAGCTGGCGGAATTGATATTGCCATGGTAGTGATCGCAGTAGATGAGGGAGTTATGCCTCAGACCAGGGAACATCTGGCAATACTTTCCCTGCTTGGTATTCAAAAGGGTGTGCTTGTGCTCACCAAAGGTGACCTGGAATGGAAAAAGGGACTTGACCAGGAAATCAGGGAATTTGCAGAGGGAACGTTTCTGGAAAATGCGGATGTGGTAGTGACCAGTGCTGTGGATGGGCGTGGGATTGAGGAACTGCGCAGGGTGTTGTGGAAACTGTGCACAGCCGGAAAAAACACGGGAAATCAGAAGCCTTCCCAAAAAGAAGGTGACAGCTGCACAGGCAGAATGGGTACAAAAGCATCTGCGTTTCGCCTGCCCATAGATCGTGTGTTTTCTCTAAAGGGTTTTGGAACTGTAGTGACCGGGACGCTGCTTGATGGCAGTTTAGGCTTGAATTATGACGCCATGCTTTATCCCAGAACTGAAAGGGTAAAAATTCGAGGGATTCAGGTGCATGGTCAGGAAGTATCCGAAGCTGTTCCGGGACAGCGGGTGGCAGTGAACCTTCCGGGGATTGGAAAAGAGCAGATCTCCCGGGGAGAAATTCTGGCAGCAGCAGGAAGTATGGAAGGTACCATGATCGCAGATGTACGGCTGCAGCTGTTGAAGTCAGGACAGCGTACTTTAAAAAGCGGTACCCGTGTTCATCTTTATCATGGGGCAGCAGAACTGGTGTGTAAAATAATTCTGTTTGACAGAGAAGTGCTGAAGCCCGGTGAAGAGGCCGTAGTCCAGCTTCGGATGGAGCAGATGACGGCAATGAAAGCAGGGGATCATTTTGTTATAAGATTTTATTCGCCAGTAGAAACCATCGGCGGTGGAGTTGTGCTGAATCCCAATGGGGTAAAAAGGAAAAAAAGACAGAATGCAGATGCTGTTGTTCATTGTGCATGTACCGGAAAGGAAAGAAAAAAAGCACATGCTTCAGGAAAAATAACAGAAGAAATATGTGGGAATTCTGTCTTTTTGCAGCTGCAGGAATTATATCTGAAATCGGGCTTTATGCCTCCGCTGACAGATGAAGTGAAGAAAGTATTTTCCGGTGAGCGGGATTTTTCAGAAGTGTTCTTTGCCATGGTGCGGGACGGTGTTCTTGTACGGTTTGACGAGAAGCATTATATGCACTGGGAAATGCGGCAGAAAGCTCTGGATATGGCGTATCTGTTATATGAAGAAAAGGGTATGATCCAGACTGGAGAATTTCGTGACCGTCTGGGAATATCCCGTAAATGTGCGATCATACTGCTGGAGAGGTTTGACAGAGAGCGGATTACAGTTATGGAAAATGGAGGAAGAGTGTTAAAACGAAACTTGCAGCAGGCAGACCGGTCTCAATGAGAAGAGTAAGAATGGAAAGTTGGGTACGTTTTTGGCGGGAACATATGGGAATCGAACCCATCCGGGACGGGATTAGCGCCCCACACTGGTTTTGAAGACCAGGAGGCACACCGGCACCTATCTGCTCCCAGTGAGAGTATAGCGGAGATTGGAAGCTTCGTCAACCACAGTCTTTGGGTCCGAAACCTTTCTTTGATTCCCTATTGACTAAGAGGGGGCAGATAAAGTAGAATAGTATTATTCGGGATAGTGTACCTTGTAGCCTTTTTCAAACATGCTCTGGTATGGCGGAGCTGTTGAACAGGGCTGTGTTTTGCGTATCCCGTTTATAATGGATGTTTTCACATTACCAGATTACAGTATTGAAGAATATCCGAAGAGGAGAAAAATATGGCAGAGACAGTTAGAGTTGTAGTAGATGCCATGGGCGGAGACAACGCTCCGGCAGAACCAGTGAAAGCAGCTGTAGAGGCTGTTGCCGAGAGGGAAGACATTGATGTGATCCTTACCGGCAGGCAGGATGTAATTGAGAAAGAGCTGAGTAAATTTCAGAATTACCCCAAGGAAAGAATCCAGATCGTGAATACCACAGAGGTGATCGAGACAGCAGAGCCTCCGGTTCTGGCAATCCGTAAGAAGAAAGATTCTTCCATTGTGGTAGGACTGAATCTTGTGAAGAAGCAGGAAGCAGAAGCATTTGTTTCCTCTGGAAGCTCAGGCGCTATTTTAGTAGGTGGTCAGGTGATCGTAGGAAGAAGCAAAGGAGTACAGCGTCCGCCGCTGGCACCCTTGATTCCCACCCAGAATGGTGTGTCACTTCTTATTGACTGCGGTGCGAACGTAGATGCCAGACCAGAGCATCTGGTACAGTTTGCGAAGATGGGTTCCATCTATATGGAAGACGTGGTTGGAATCAAGAACCCTCGTGTTGCCATTGTAAACATTGGTGCAGAGGAGGAGAAGGGAAATGCCCTTGTGAAAGAGACGTTCCCTCTTTTGAAGGAATGCCCGGGGATCAATTTTATTGGAAGTATTGAAGCAAGGGATATTCCGGCTGGTTATGCAGATGTGATTGTCTGCGAGGCTTTTGTCGGGAACGTGATCCTGAAGCTTTATGAAGGACTTGGAAGTACCTTTATGAAGATGCTTAAAACCGGCCTTATGAAAGACACCCGCAGCAAGGTTGGAGCTCTTCTGGTGAAACCGGCCGTCAAAGAAACCATGAAGGCATTTGATGCAAGTGAGTACGGCGGAGCTCCTCTTCTGGGTCTTAAGGGACTGGTTGTGAAGACACACGGCAGTGCCAGGGCGGTTGAAATCCGCCACGCTATTTTTCAGTGTGTTCAGTTCAGACAGCAGAAGATCAATGAGAAAATCGCTGCCCATATGGTGGAAGAGACACCAGAAAAAGCATGATCATCCATGCATTGCAGCAGACTCTTCGGCAAAGACCTGCCGGGGGTCTGCCAGCTAGTCAGAGGGAAGGAAGTTTATCATGGAAAAAAAGTTAAAAGCATTGGAGAACCGGATCGGTTATGAGTTCAGGAACAGGAACCTTCTGATCCTTGCACTGACACATAGTTCCTATGCAAACGAGAAGAAGCTTGGTAAGGCAGGCTGCAACGAGCGTCTGGAGTTTCTTGGAGATGCAGTTCTGGAGCTGATCAGCAGTGATTTTCTCTATAAGAAGTTCACCCAGATTCCAGAGGGCGAATTGACCAAGAAGAGAGCCAGCCTGGTTTGCGAACCCAGTCTTGCTTATTGTGCAAGAGATTTTGGACTGCCGCAGTATCTGCTCCTTGGAAAAGGTGAGGACATGACTGGTGGAAGAAACCGTGACTCTATTGTTTCCGATGCAACAGAGGCTCTGCTTGGAGCTATCTATCTGGACGGTGGTTTTGCTAGCGCAAAGGAGTTTGTTCTGAAATTCATTCTGAACGATCTTGAGAACAAACAGCTCTTTTATGATAGCAAGACCATCCTGCAGGAAATCGTACAGGAGAAGGGAACCCATCTTGTGGAGTACCATCTGATAAAAGAAGAAGGCCCGGATCACAATAAAAGCTTTACCGTGGATGTGCTTGTCAGCGGTCATGTGATGGGTACCGGAGTAGGACATACCAAGAAAGCTGCCGAGCAGGAAGCTGCTTACCAGGCTATCCGGAAGATGAGAAAATAATAACAAGGATTCGAATACATGTATTTAAAAAATATTGAAGTGCACGGGTTTAAGTCCTTTGCACAGAAAATCAATTTCGAATTTCATAATGGAATTACGGGAATCGTTGGCCCCAACGGCAGTGGGAAAAGCAACGTAGGTGATGCGGTCCGCTGGGTCCTTGGAGAACAGAGCGCCAAGCAGCTTCGAGGCGGAAACATGCAGGATGTTATTTTTTCCGGCACGGAGACCAGAAAGCCCCTTAGCTTTGCTTCTGTTGCCATTACTCTGGATAACAGCGATCACAAGCTTCCGGTTGATTTTAATGAGGTTACGGTTACCCGAAGACTTTACCGTTCCGGTGAAAGTGAATATCTTATTAATGGAAGTGCCTGTCGTCTGAAGGATATTAATGAGATGTTTTACGATACCGGTATTGGGAAAGAGGGCTATTCCATCATCGGGCAGGGACAGATCGATAAGATCTTAAGCGGTAAGCCGGAAGAGCGCCGTGAGCTTTTTGACGAAGCTGCCGGAATCGTAAAGTTTAAGCGAAGAAAGGCAACTACCATTAAGAAGCTGCAGGACGAACAGGGAAATCTGGTGCGTGTTACCGATATTTTAAGTGAGCTTACCAGACAATTGAGTCCTTTGGAGCGCCAGTCCGAGACAGCCAGAATTTATCTTGCCAAAAGAGACACTTTGCGGGAATTGGATGTGAACAGTTTTCTTCTGGAAAACGAGGAGACCAGCCGTGAATTAAAAGAGCTGGATACCAAGAATACCAGGGCCGCTGAGGAGCTGGAGGAGAATCAGAAGGCCTACGAGCAGACAAAAGTGGAATATGACCGTCTTGAAGAGGAACTGGAACAGTTGAATTCCCAGATGGATCAGCTGCGTGAAGAGACGCAGAATAAGGCAATCCGCAGGCAGCAGCTGGATGGCGAGACCAAGGTACTTCGGGAACAGATTTTGTCCGGAGTGCAGAGTGAAGAGCATTACAAGAGCCGTCTGCAGTCCATTGAGGCGGACCTGAAGGAACGCCAGGAGTCTCTGGAGAGTCAGGAGGCGGAGAAATCCCAGCTCCATGCAGCTCTTCTGGAAGCAAGGAAGCGCCAGGAGGCAGAAGAGGACCGGATTTCCAATATTCAGGCACAGATCGAAGAGTGCTCCCAGGCAGTGGAGAATGGCAAGAACGAGATTATCGAGCTTCTCAATACCCGTGCCACTACCAAGGGAAAAGCCCAGCGTTTCGATACCATGATGGAGCAGATCGATATCCGTAAAGCGGGAATCAGTCAGAGACAGCTTCATTTGAAAACAGAGGAAGCCCAGCAGCAGAGTGAGCTGGAGAGGGCAAAGGAGAAGTTTCAGGGAATTACCACACTTATCCAGGACATGAATGCAGAGTGTCAGCGCCTGGATAATGAAGTACATAAAATTACAGATGAATTAAAGAAACAGAACGGCCAGATGGAAATCGGCCAGAGTGCATATCACCGTGAGGCTTCCAGGCTGGAATCTTTGAAAAATATTACAGAGCGCTATGACGGATATGGAAACAGTATCCGCCGTGTAATGGAACAGAAGGACCGGGTACCGGGAATTAAGGGTGTTGTAGCGGATCTGATCCAGGTAAATAAGGAGTATGAGATCGCCATTGAGACGGCTCTTGGCGGAAGTATTCAGAACATTGTCACAGACAATGAACAGACTGCCAAGCATATGATCGAATTTCTGAAGAAAAACCGTTTCGGCCGTGCTACGTTCCTTCCACTTAACAGTATCAATACTAGAAGTGGTTTTACCCAGAGGGATGCGCTGCAGGAGCCGGGAGTGATCGGGCTTGCCAGTGAACTGGTAACTACAGGTCCGGAGTATGCCGGACTTGCTACTTATCTTCTGGGTCGTGTGCTTGTGGTGGATCACATTGACAATGCCATTGCCATTGCGCGAAAGTACCGGCACAGTCTTCGCATGGTAACTGTGGAGGGTGAATCCTTCAGTCCGGGCGGTTCTATGTCAGGTGGTTCTTTTAAGAATAACAGCAACCTTCTTGGCCGCCGCCGTGAGATCGAAGAACTGGAATCCAGTGTGAAGGCTCTTCGAAAAGACATGGATGACATGCAGACGGCTATTAATGATAATCGAAGCAAGCGCAATGTTATGCGTGACACCATTGCAGATCTGCAGGAAAAACTGCGTCAGCAGTATGTTGCCCAGAACACGGCGAAGATGAACATTAACCAGGTAGAAGCCAAAACAAAGGAAATCCAGGCTGGCTACGGAGAGATTCAGAGAGAGCAGATGGAAATCCGCCGTCAGATCGAGGAGGCAGAGGCTGATCACAGCAGGATTGCCGAAGAATTGAAGGCTTCTGAGCAGGATGAGAAAGAACTGGAGACTTTTATCCAGAATAAACAGGAAGAATTAGAGACCTGGAGGGCTTCTGAGCAGGAGGTTTCCAGGAAACTGGAGGCTCTTCGTCTGGAAGCAAGTACAGCCCAGCAGAAAGAAAGCTTCGCAGCAGAGACTCTGGGCCGTCTGACCCATGAGATGGAAGCTCTTCGCCAGGAGGAAGCAGATATTCATGAAACGCTGGAGCTTGGCGGCGAAGAGAATGAGAGAAAGCGCCAGTCTGTAGAGAACCTGGAGGCAGTGATCCGGACTTTGGAAGAGGATGAAACCAAGGCGAAGGCTCAGATGGAGAGCTGGCAGAGTGTGAAGGATGAAAAAAATGCCAGCCATAAGGCATTTTTTGAGAAGCGGGATCAGCTGTCCGGCAGGATTTCACTTCTGGACAAAGAGTGTTACCGTCTGAAAAGTCAGATCGAGAAGCTGGAAGAGCACAGGGAATCTCAGATTTCCTATATGTGGAATGAGTATGAGATCACCCCGAACAATGCCCTTCAGTACAAAAAAGAAGAGCTGAACGATCTGAAAGCCATGAAGAAAGAAATTGCCCAGGTGAAGGATGAAATCCGTAAGCTTGGTAACGTTAATGTAAATGCAATTGAGGAATATAAGGAGATTTCAGAGCGTCATGCTTTCCTTTCCGGACAGTATGAGGATCTGAAAACCGCAGAAGCGCAGCTGGAGAACATTATCCAGGAACTGGATGAGGGAATGCGTAAACAGTTTACGGAGAAATTCCAGGATATCCAGAGAGAGTTTGACAAGGCTTTCAAGGAATTGTTTGGAGGCGGTAAGGGCACTCTGGAGCTTGAGGAAGACGTGGATATTCTGGAAGCAGGAATTCGCATTATTTCCCAGCCGCCGGGCAAAAAGCTTCAGAATATGATGCAGCTTTCCGGTGGAGAGAAGGCACTTACTGCAATTGCTCTTTTGTTTGCAATCCAGAACCTGAAGCCGTCGCCATTCTGTCTTCTTGATGAGATCGAGGCGGCACTTGACGATTCGAATGTAGGTCGTTTCGCAGGCTATCTTCAGAAGTTGACGAAGAACACGCAATTCATTATAATAACACACAGGCGTGGTACTATGAATGCCGCAGACAGGCTTTATGGTATTACCATGCAGGAGAAAGGAGTCTCCACGCTGGTTTCCGTTGATCTTGTGGAAAACCAGCTTACGCAGTAAAAGGAGGAGAGGAAATGGCAGAGGAAAAGAAAGGCTTTTTTAAAAGACTTGTCAGTGGCCTGACAAAAACAAGAGACAACATCGTGGCAGGATTTGATTCTCTTTTCACCGGCTATTCAACAATAGATGATGATTTTTATGAGGAACTGGAAGAAATCCTGATCATGGGTGACATTGGAATCAATGCTACCACAGCCATTCTGGACAAATTAAAAGACCAGGTGGAAATCCGAAATATCAGGGATCCCAAGGAGTGCAAGCAGCTTCTTATTGATACCATCAAGGAGCAGATGACGGTAGACAGCACAGAGTACGAGTTTGAAAACCGTAAATCCGTTATTCTTGTGATTGGTGTCAATGGTGTTGGAAAAACAACTTCCGTTGGAAAACTTGCCGGCAAGCTGAAGGACCAGGGCAAAAAGGTTATTCTTGGTGCTGCGGACACTTTCCGTGCAGCAGCAGGGGAACAGCTGACCCAGTGGGCGAACCGGGCAGGAGTGGAGATCATTGGCGGCCAGGATGGAGCAGACCCGGCATCAGTTGTCTATGATGCAGTGGCAGCAGCCAAGGCCCGCAATGCAGACGTTCTGATCTGTGATACCGCAGGAAGACTTCATAATAAGAAGAATCTTATGGAAGAGCTTCGCAAGATTTACCGCATTCTGGAGAAGGAATATCCGGAAGCGTATCTGGAAACTCTGGTGGTTCTGGATGGAACGACAGGACAGAACGCACTTGTGCAGGCAAGACAGTTTGCAGAGGTGGCAAATGTAACCGGTATCATTCTTACCAAGCTTGATGGTACAGCCAAGGGTGGTATTGCGGTGGCAATCCAGTCTGAGCTTGATATCCCGGTGAAATATATCGGCGTTGGTGAGAGCATTGACGATTTACAGAAATTCGATGCAAATTCTTTTGTGGATGCGTTGTTTGATATTCGTCCGGATGAAAACTAACCCCACAGACTACAGGAGGAAAAATAAAAATGCTTACATTAGAGAGTTTTGAAGAAGCGGCAGAAATAGTTAAGCAGGTAACCCAGGAGACCAAGCTGGTGAAGAGCAGTTATTTCTCTGAACTCACTGGAAACAAGGTTTTCTTCAAACCAGAGAACATGCAGAGAACAGGTGCGTATAAGGTGCGTGGAGCTTATTATAAGATCAGTACTCTTTCCGATGAAGAGAGGGGCAAAGGCCTGATCACAGCTTCCGCTGGAAACCATGCACAGGGTGTGGCATATGCAGCACACAAATACGGTGTGAAGGCCGTGATCGTAATGCCGACCACTACACCGCTTATTAAAGTAGAGCGTACAAAAGGTTATGGCGCAGAGGTTATTCTTCATGGTGATGTTTACGATGAGGCCTGTGCTTATGCGCTGGAGCTTGCTGAAGAAAAGGGCTATACCTTTATTCATCCTTTTGACGATCCTGCAGTTGCTACCGGACAGGGAACCATTGCCATGGAGATCATTCAGGAGCTTCCTCTTGTAGATTATATTCTGGTGCCAATCGGTGGAGGCGGACTTGCAACAGGTGTATCCACACTTGCCAAGCTTCTTAATCCTCATATTAAAGTAATTGGTGTAGAGCCGGCAGGTGCAGCCTGCATGAAGGCTTCTCTTGAGAAAGGGGAGGTTGTTACACTGCCCCATGTAAACACCATTGCAGATGGTACTGCAGTTCAGACTCCGGGCTCTCATATTTTCCCATATATCCAGGAGAATCTGGATGAAATCATCACGGTTGAGGATGATGAGCTGATCGTTGCTTTCCTGGATATGGTAGAGAATCACAAGATGATTGTTGAGAATTCAGGACTTCTGACAGTGGCTGCACTTCGTCATCTTGATTTCAAGAATAAAAAGGTTGTGTCCATTTTAAGTGGTGGAAATATGGATGTGATTACCATGTCTTCTGTAGTACAGCATGGTCTGATCCAGCGAGACAGAATCTTTACAGTGTCTGTTCTTATCCCGGATAAGCCTGGTGAACTGGTACGTGTGGCTTCTATTATTGCAGAGAATCAGGGAAATGTTATCAAGCTGGATCATAATCAGTTTGTCAGCACAAACCGTAATGCAGCTGTAGAACTGAAGATCACTCTGGAGGCATTTGGTACAGATCATAAGAATCAGATCGTGAAAGCACTGGAGACTGCCGGATGCAGACCGAAAGTAATTCGCGCAAGTCTGTAATTGAAAAACAGAAGCATTTCCCTACCTTGCAGTTAATAACTGAAGCAACATCACAAATGGTATGAATAAAGTTAGTTACTGTTCACTCCGCTCACAGTAACACGCTTCGCGATGCACAGAAATCATGCT
>ENA-ORUU01000336-ORUU01000336.1-human-gut-metagenome-genome-assembly--contig:-NODE-336-length-40806-cov-34.283_pt1 | contig 40806 bp, 37 predicted proteins | sample MGYA00242085_ERZ509221 | MGnify/ENA primary metagenome ERZ509221 (study PRJEB26280, sample SAMEA2338809) | human gut metagenome | biome: human gut; feature: human-associated habitat; material: faeces... | reverse complement strand
GCTGGATCACGGCCGCGAAGCTCCGGGAGTTGGCGCAGCCGATGCTCAGGAACCAGTACGGGCAGTACCTGTTGAAACTCACCGACGAAACCCGACACTGATACCATGAAAGTCATCCCTACCGAAATAGAAGGTGTCGTCCTCCTCGAACCCGATGTCTTCGGAGACGAGCGGGGCTATTTTTTCGAGAGCTATTCTGAGCAGTCCTTCGACAGGCTCGTACGCCCCGTGCGGTTCGTGCAGGACAACGAATCGATGTCGAAGTACGGCGTTCTTCGCGGTCTTCACTTCCAGCGGGGGGCGCATGCACAGTCGAAGCTGGTGCGCGTTGTCCGGGGCCGCGTGCTGGACGTCGCTGTGGACATCCGCCGGGGCTCGCCCACGTTCGGGCGACACGTCTCTGTGGAGCTCTCGGGGGACAACAAACGGCAGTTCTTCGTGCCGCGGGGCTTTGCGCACGGCTTCTCGGTGCTGAGCGACGAGGCTGTATTCCAATACAAGTGCGACAACCTCTATGCCCCCGAATCGGAGGGCGCCATCGCGTGGGACGACCCCACGCTGGGCATCGACTGGCGCCTGGCGCCGGGGGATGTCGTCCTCTCGCCCAAGGACAGCGGCCACCCGCGGCTGGAGGAGGCCGCGGAACTGTTCGACTACAATACGGACTACTATGCTTAATATCCTGATTACGGGCGCCCGGGGGCAGCTGGGGAGCTCCTTGCGGCAGCTTGGGAGCGTATCGCCCAACAACTACCTGGCCACCGACGTCGCGGAGCTGGACATCACCGACGCAGGGGCGGTGCTTCAAACGGTCAAGGAACAGCGTATCGACGTGATCGTCAACTGCGCGGCCTACACGAACGTGGAGCGTGCCGAGGAGGACGAGGCAAGGGCCGACCTGCTTAACCACAAGGCCGCGGCATACCTCGCAGCTGCGGCCAAAGAAACGGGTGCGACGCTGATCCACGTCTCGACGGACTACGTCTTCGACGGCACGGCCCATACGCCCTACAGGGAGGATACGGCGACCTCGCCGCTGGGGGCCTACGGTCGTACGAAGCTGGCGGGCGAAGAGGCCGTGAAGGCCTCGGGATGCCGCTACCTGATCCTGCGCACGGCGTGGCTCTATTCGGAGTACGGGAACAACTTTCTGAAGACGATGCTGCGTCTGACCTCGGAGCGCGAGACGCTGCGCGTGGTCTTCGACCAGGTGGGCACTCCGACCTACGCCGGAGACCTGGCGCTTGCGATCTTCTCCCTGATCGAGACGGGGCGCTACGCGGGCAACGAGGGGGTGTACCACTTCACCGACGAGGGCGTGTGCTCGTGGTACGACTTCGCGGTGGAGATCGCCGCGGCCGCGGGTCACGGCACGTGCCGCATCATCCCCTGCCACACGTCGGAATACCCCACGAAGGCCACCCGCCCGGCCTACTCGGTGCTGGACAAGACCCGCTTCAAGGAGACCTTCCGGATGGACATCCCGCACTGGAGGGAGGCTTTGATCTACTGCATGAAACGACTCACAGAAAATAACCCATGAAACGCACTATCCTGATTACGGGCGGAGCGGGCTTTATCGGCTCGCACGTAGTACGCCTGTTCGTGACGAAATACCCGGATTACCGGATCGTGAACCTGGACAAACTGACCTATGCGGGGAACCTCGCCAACCTGCGGGACATCGAGGATTCCCCGAACTACGTGTTCGAGAAGGGGGACATCTGCGACCTGGATATGCTGCGGACGCTGTTCGGTCAGTATGACATCGACGGGGTGATCCACCTCGCAGCCGAGAGCCACGTGGACCGCTCGATCAGGGATCCGTTCACTTTCGCGCGTACGAACGTCATGGGCACGCTCTCGCTGCTCGAAGCTGCGCGGGAGTACTGGAACGGTGATTGGGCAGGCAAGCTGTTCTACCACATCTCCACCGACGAGGTGTACGGGGCGCTGGAGCTTACCCGTCCTGAGGGAGATGCTGCGGGCGGGGAGAGCGGCGGCGGGCCCTTCGGCGAGGAGTTCTTCACCGAAGAGACGAAGTACGCCCCGCACAGCCCCTACTCGGCCTCGAAAGCCTCGTCCGACCACTTCGTGCGGGCCTACCACGACACGTACGGGCTGCCGACGCTGGTGACCAACTGCTCGAACAACTACGGGCCCTACCAGTTCCCGGAGAAGCTCATCCCGCTGTTCATCAACAACATCCGCCACCGAAAGCCGCTGCCCGTGTACGGCCGCGGGCAGAACGTGCGCGACTGGCTGTACGTCGAGGATCATGCACGGGCCATCGACGTGATCTTCCACAGGGGCAAGGTCGCCGACACGTACAACATCGGGGGCTTCAACGAATGGAAGAACATCGACCTGATACGGGTGATCGTACGGACGGTGGACAGGCTGCTGGGCAACCCCGAGGGGTCGTCGGAGAAGCTCATCACGTATGTCACCGACCGCGCAGGCCACGATCTGAGGTACGCCATCGACTCGCGCAAACTCAAGCGCGAACTGGGCTGGCAGCCCAGCCTGCAGTTCGAGGAAGGAATCGAAAAAACTGTCCGCTGGTACCTCGAAAACCAATCGTGGATGGACGACATAACTTCTGGCGAGTACCAGCAATACTATCAGAGCATGTATAAGGACAGATAAAAGCGTCATTTGACGGATGTAGCGTTCGGCCCGAAATGCAGGAAATCTCCCCAAATAATAAACGAATAGCCAAGAATACGCTTCTGCTCTACTTCCGGATGCTTATTACCATGGCTGTAAGTCTCTACACCAGCCGTGTGGTATTGAACATCCTGGGGGTGGAGGATTTCGGAATTTACAATGTTGTCGGAGGCATAGTCGCCATGTTCGGGTTTATCAACGGATCCATGGCTTCCGCGACCCAGCGATACCTGACCTTTGAACTGGGGCAAAACAATAAGGCGCAGCTGGTAAAGGTTTTTTCGACCAGCCTTTCGATACATGCCCTCATATCTTTTCTGATAATACTGCTGGCGGAAACAATCGGGCTTTGGTTCCTGTGGAATAAAATGCAGATTCCGGCCGACCGCATGGATGCCGCTTTCTGGGTATTCCAATGCTCGGTGCTCGCATCGGTGATAATGATTATGAGTGTACCCTATAATGCGGCTATCATCGCCCATGAAAAGATGAGTGCATTCGCCTATATTTCGATTATAGAGGTTACCCTAAAATTACTGATCGTTTATTTCCTCTTATGCTTCCATACGGATAAACTGATATTGTACGCCGTATTGATTGTCGTTGTCCAACTTATTATCCGCCTTTGTTACGGTTGGTACTGCAACAGGTATTTCAACGAAACAAAATATCGCTGGATATGGGACAGGGGTTTATTCAAGGAGATGACGGGGTTCGCAGGCTGGAACATGTTCGGCAACCTGGCGGCCATCACATTTACGCAGGGGCTGAACCTGCTGCTGAATATGTTCTTCGGGCCGGTCGTGAATGCAGCCAGGGGTATTGCCGTGCAGGCGCAAACCGCCATAAGCCAATTCAGCAATAATTTCCAAACGGCCATCAACCCGCAAATTACCAAGTCATACGCGACCGGCGACCTGGAATATATGCATGGTCTGGTTTTCCGGAGTGCCAAATTTTCATTTTTTCTGCTGTTGCTCTTATCGCTTCCCGTCCTGATCGAGACAAAGACGATATTGACAATCTGGTTGAAAATCGTCCCGGAAGATACGGTCGTATTTTTAAGGATCATGCTATGCATAACATGGATATATGCGATCTCAAACCCGCTGATCGTCGCGGCCTCGGCCACGGGGAAAATAAAACTCTACCAAAGCGTAGTCGGAGGGTTGCTGCTGCTGATCCTGCCCGTTTCCTACGTTTGTCTGAAATGCGGATTGCCGGCATATGCGGTCTTTGTCGTCCATTTATGTATAGAAATAATAGCCCAGTACGCACGCCTGCTGATGCTCAAAAGAATGATTGAACTTTCACTGCGGGAATATTTCATCAAGGTAGTGTGGTGCATTTCCAAGGTAACGGCAATCGCGCTCGCAGCGCCGCTGGCAGTAATATATTGCCATCCCGGGCACGGAATATGGAATCTCTTGGCGGTATGCCTCGTATGTACCTTATCGACAAGCATCTCCATCTATTATTTCGGATTGACATCGGGTGAAAAGGTCTTCGTCTCTTCAAAAATCACAGCCATATTGGCAAGAATAAAACCCAAAACCGAAAAGTGATGCAACGCATTCCCTATTTCGACTTTCTGAGGGGCATCGCCATCATTATGGTCGTATGCCTGCATTGCATCGACTTTTCCGCCATGGAAGGGGCTGTCCTGAATTTTTTCGGCGTGGAGTTCAGGAACCTGCTGAATGCGGCCGTCCCGCTGTTTCTGGCAATCTCGGGTTATTTCATGGCGAATAAAAAAGTGGATTCCCCGGCGGCATATAGAAGCTTCCTGAAAAAACAGGCGGCCAAAGTATATGTTCCCATGCTGGTATGGTCGGTTCCCTATCTGGTTTTATCCTATCTGCACCGGGAAAGCCCGGTAATTACATGGCTGTTGTTTTTTTTCGGAGGGTTCTCGATTTATTACTTTATCATCCTGATCGTCCAGTACTACGCATTACTGCCGGTATTGCAGAAAATGGGACGATCCTTAAGGGGGGGGGAAATTGCGGTCGCCATCAGCATCATATGTATATGCATGCTGGAAATCCTGTTTTACGGCTACCGGCTGGAAATCCCGCTGATCGTATATGCCGGGCCATTCCCCTTGTGGATCATGTTCTTCGTGACGGGGATCTACCTGCGCAACCATACGTTCGACACGAAATACGTCTATCTGCCGGTCATCCTGTTTTACGTGCTGTCGGTCGCTGAAAGCTTCATTATCATGCATTGCACGGGGCAGGTCACGGGATTGGGCATAAAGGTTTTTTCCTTCCTGTTTTCCCTTTATTTCATCATTATGATGTTCGTAAGCCCGCTGAAAACTCATGTGGCGGCGCATAAAGACCACCTTGTCATTCGCGGCATCACCCGGATCGGAGAACTGTCATTCGGCATTTATCTGATCCACATGCTGGTCAACATGGCCCTGAATAAATTCGCAGGTTACCACAATTTCAATTTCATATTGGTGCTGGCAATAAGTATTGCCGTCATCGTCGTTACCATGAAACTGGCACCTGCCTCCATCCGAAAATATATAGGTTTTTCATAACATGATCGAAATCCGGGATAAACGGGATTGCTGCGGTTGCAACGCATGCGTACAGAAATGCCCGAGGCAATGCATAGAGCAGTTCGAAGATGCGGAAGGGTTCATTTACCCCCGGGTGGATAAAGCCCGGTGTATCGGCTGCGGCCTGTGCGAAAAAGTGTGCCCGGTCATCGACCAAAATCCGGAAAGCAAGCCCCTGCAAGTCCTGGCCGGTTGGAACGGGAATGAAGAAATCCGGATGCAGAGTTCCTCGGGCGGGGTTTTCACATTACTGGCCGAACAGATCATCGGACGGGGCGGAGTGGTCTTCGGAGCCCGGTTCGACGAAAATTGGGAGGTCGTGCACGGCTACACGGAAAGCATGGACGGACTGGCTGCATTCCGGGGCAGCAAATACGTGCAAAGCAGGATCGGGGAGGCATTCAGGCAGGCAGGGGCATTCCTGCAACAGGGCCGCGAAGTATTATTCACCGGGACACCCTGCCAGATTGCGGGATTGCACCGGTTCCTCGGGAAAGAATACGGCAATCTGTTCACCATGGACATCGTATGCCACGGGGTACCCAGCCCGGGCGTATGGAAAAAATACGTGGAGAGGCTCGTTGCAGATTTACCTCCGGAGGGCAGGCTCGACGGGATTTACTTCCGGGATAAATGCACCGGATGGAAAGAGTTCAGTTTCTCTGCCCACCTTTCATCTCCTGAAAAAACGGCCCTGTATACTGAAAAATTTTACAGGAACATGTACATGCGCGGATTCCTCGCCAATTTATATCTGCGTCCATCCTGCTATCGGTGTCCGTCAAAATCGGGCAAATCCGGGGCTGATATTACCTTGGCGGATTTTTGGGGGATCGAACGTATAATGCCAAGGCTGGATGACGACAAAGGAACCGGATTGGTATTGGTCAATACGGCCAAGGGGAAATGCCTGTACGACAAATTGCCAATTATTTCACAAGAGGTTAAATACGAACAAGCTCTTAAGGGAAATCATGTGATCGAAACCTCTGTTCCCGTTCCTCCGCAAAGGGAAATATTTTTCGACAGCTTCGGGAAAGAAGATTTTTTCCGGCTGACAGACCGGCTTACAAGAGTACCTCTCAGGACACGGTTACGCCGGGCAGCGGGCCGGCTCATTAAACTATTACGATGAAAATAGGCATATTGACCCAACCGCTGCTGAGGAATTACGGCGGGATACTCCAGTGTTATGCGCTGTGCGAAGTATTGAAGGGGCTGGGGCACGAGGTGTGCGTGCTGGACAGGCACCACCATACCCCATTCCTTCGAAAAGTGCTCCGCACCGCAAAACGGACGCTGCGCTATTGCCTCGGCAAAGAAAAAAAAGAAAACATCCTGTCCATATGGATGACTGCCGGGCAAATACGGACAATCAGCCGGCATACCTCGGCGTTCATCGACAGGAATATCCCGCGCACCCGGCCGCTCATGGGGACAAAAGAACTCCGACAGGCTGCCGGCAACGAGCATATCGATACATATGTCGTGGGAAGCGACCAGGTCTGGCGTCCGGTCTACTCGCCCTGCATCACCAACTATTTCATCGACTTCGACCGGCGGGACAATATCGTCCGGGTCGCCTACGCGGCATCGTTCGGGGTCGACACCTGGGAATACGACCGGCAAGCGCAACGGGTGTGCGCCGGTTATGCAAAAAAATTCGATGCCGTATCCGTGCGTGAGGACTCCGGCGTGACACTGTGCCGGGATTATCTGGGAGTCGCGGCGGAACATGTCCTCGACCCGACGATGCTGCTCTCGCGGGAACAATACGAGAAACTGGTAAAGGATCGGAACACACCCCTGAGCACGGGGAACCTGCTGACCTATATCCTCGACCCCTCACCGGAGAAATCGGCGATCGTCGGCCGCGTATCCCGGAAATTGGGGCTCGCCCCGTTCAGCGTGATGCCTTCCCGGGAAGCGGACGTCCTGAACTGTGCGATGTATCCGGCAGCGTGTACGTCCCCTGCGGTAGAGCAATGGCTGCGCGGGTTCATGGACGCCCGGTACGTGGTCGTCGACTCTTTCCACGGCTGCGTGTTCTCCATCCTGTTCAACAAACCGTTCATCGCCATAGCCAACAGCGGCCGGGGTGAAACTCGTTTTACTTCCCTGTTGAAAACATTCGGCCTTTCAAGCAGGTTGATACACGGCGCCGAGGAGCTGACCGACAGCCTGATATCGGATCCGGTCGATTGGGAGCGGTGTAATGGGATCTTGCAATCGGAGCGGGAGAAATCCCTTCTTTTCCTCCGCACAAACCTCAACAAATAGACATGGAGTTTTACATTTACCTGGCTTTGATCGTGCTTCTTTTATCGCTCGTAAAAGGAACCGACAACAAAGTCGTATACATAGGGGTCGCCTTCGTCCTGTTTTTTCTGGCCGCCTACCGCAGTCTGGGTGTGGGAACGGATTCCGAAGCTTATTATACAATATATTATCAATACGCCAACAACGACGCCTACGTAGCAGCCAACGACAATTATAAAACCGCGGAGTTTATCTGGCTGGCGATGTTAAGGTATTTCCGCAACGCGGACAATTACAGGGGCCTGCTGGTCATGTTGGCCGCCCTGAACGCCATACCGCTGTTCTATGCGCTCAAAAAGCAAAGCAAATGGCCGCTGTTCTCGGTCTTCCTTTATATCGCCCTGTACTTTTACGGCAACTCCCTGAACGCGATGCGCCAGTCGGTGGCAATGTCATTTCTGTTGTTGGCCATCCCCTTTCTGGAAAAAGGCAAAAACAAATACTACCTGCTGCTGATGCTATTGGCAACGGCCATACATATGTCCGCTTTATATGTCTTCCTGCTCGTCTGGGCGTTTTATAAGGCGAACCTGAATTTCGACAACAGGCTCAGATATACGCTCGCGATAGCCATCAGTTTTATTATCGGCATGTTCTTTACGGCCAGATTCAAGGAGGCGCTCGAACCCATAGCCAATTTATTCGCTTCGAGCAACTATGATTATTACCTAAGCGGGGGAACCGTAAACGAATCGAGGAATCTGCTCTCCAACCTGGGGCTCAATCTGGTAGCCGTATTCATGTTGTACATCAATAAGGATGCGAACAATATCTATTTCAAATTATATATCCTCGGGGTAATCATGGTCAACTTACTTGCCGGACTGGGTGCATTTTCAGGCCGTGTTGTCAGTTATTTCAGCCTGATGCAGATCGTGGCCATCCCGAACCTTTTATATCTGGTCAAAAAATCATTCCAAAAATATTTGTATATCGTGATATTCATTGTGTACGGGCTTTCTGTCTATATTTATTATCTGTCCAAAAATCTCAGCGAGATCGTACCCTATTCCAATATATTCTTCAATTAACCGTTCCCAATGTTCTCCGTTGTAATCCCCCTGTATAATAAACAAGACTGTATCCACGATACCGTACAGTCTGTATTGGATCAAACATTTCCCGATTTTGAAATAAATATCGTCGACGACGGATCGACGGATCGCAGCCTGGAGATCGCTCGCCAATTCGACGATCCCCGGATCAGGGTCTTTTCGAAGCCGAACGGCGGCGTATCCTCAGCCCGTAACTACGGGATAAAGCAATCCCGGAAAAGATACATCGCCTTCCTGGACGCGGACGACATCTGGTTCCCGGATTTCCTTGCCGAAATGGCCCGACTGATAAACGGGTATCCCGGATGCGGCATCTATTCGGCGGGATATATTTTGCGGAAGAAACACCGGAAAATACCGTATGCTTATCCGACCGAGGGTATCATAAAGGATTATTTCAAAGAATACTTCAAATACAAAAGTCCATTTTGCAATGCTTCGTGCATAGTTATCCCCCCGGAGGTTTTTACAGAGGTCGGGTGCTTCCCGGAGGATTCCCATACAGGGGAAGACCTGTATATGTGGATGAAGATCGCCAGTCGGTACGAAGTCTGCGTCACGCCGAATATCCTGATGAGTTACGAGTATCAGGAATCGACATTCCGGGATCGGCTAAACAGGAACATACATATTCAGGCCGATTTGTTCAAAAGCCTCTACGATCCCCGAAAGCCCTATTTGAACGAGGTCATTGCATATTGGGCCATTACGGATGCTGTCACACAGGCACTGAGAAACAATAAAAGTGTATCGAAGTCCGTGGAGAAAGAGTTTGCCTACACCCGGCTCAACAACAGGAAAATGTTGTTCCTTCGGATTCTGAACAGAACCCCGTCATGGGGTAACCGTCTCATTCAAAGCATCTGGCGATTCAGTTCAATCGCAAAAACCCGCTTGTTCGGATTGATCGAAAAATAGAGGCTACAAATGCGAATCCTGATACTCAACCAGATACTCTTTACGGCAGAAAAAGACACCATCCCGGCCGTAACTTCAATCAAGGACACGATGATTTACAACCTCTGCCTCGGATTCAAGCATTTGGGACACGCGATAACATTGGCTGCTGCCGCTGAATACCGACCGCAAGAGAGTGAAGCGTATGATTTCGAAATCCTGTTTTTCGAATCCAAACACATAAAAATATTTCCCCCTTCGGTACTACCCTATTCTACTGAATTATATTCTTATATAAAACAGCATCACACTTCGTACGATTTGCTGATATCGAGTGAAATTTTTTCGTTCCAATCTCTGTTTGCAGCCGGTATTTGCCCTGAGAAAACCGTCATTTGGCAAGAATTGACGGCACATCAAAACAAATTCCACAGGATTCCGTCGAAAATATGGCATAACGTAATAGCACGTTTATTCATGCAAAAGGTGTCGACCGTAATACCCCGATCCGCACAGGCCTATGATTTCATCTGCAAATATATGCACCAAACGAGCACTCGCTGCGTAGAACACGGCATAAATGTCGACAAATTCACCTGCTCGACCATAAAAAAACGGCAGATTATCAGCTCCTCCCAGTTGATTCGCAGAAAGAATATCGACGGTATAATCCGGATATACGACCAATTACACAAGATCGACCGTTACAGGGACATCAAATTATTAATCGCAGGACGCGGGGAGGAAGAGACAAATTTAAGAAAATTAGTATCCGACCTGAACCTGACTGACTACGTCGATTTTCTGGGTTTTTTGCCCCAACAGGAATTGAACCTGTATATCAAGGAATCCCTCTGTTTTCTTATCAATACGCGGAAGGATCTGAATGTGGTTTCCATCCCGGAATCTATCGTTTCCGGAACTCCGGTTCTGACAAACACACGGCCAGCCTCCGCAAGCTATATCAAAACGCATAAATTAGGAGTCGTGCAGAATCAATGGGGTATCCCCGAACTGGAGGAAATTATCGACAACAACGGTTTCTATGTGAAGAACTGCATTGCATACCGGGACAAACTGTCCAACACCCACATTGCCCAGACATTTCTGGACATATTCAGGAACGAAAAATCGTAAATCCACCGTCCGCCCGTCATCGGGAAGAAATCTCCGGGAGCGCTGGCCCCTCCCTACCACCGAACAGCAGCGGCTACCGGATGACAAAAGGCCGAACCATTAAAGGAAAAACAGATGTCTATAAGCAGAATCAACTGGCTCTCCGTGCTCCAGGGATGGAGCATGTTACTGGTCGTCATCGGGCATGTGACATTGACGAATGTGTTCCAAAATCCCGAGACCCCCGTAAGCGCGGAGATCGAACGGATCATATACAGTTTCCACATGCCGTTGTTCATGTTCATTTCCGGATTTCTGTTTTACCTGACCAAAATAGGACGGGACAAGGGGTACGCGGAGACTATCGGGGACAAGGCCAAGCGGTTGCTGATCCCCTATGCCGCATTCACATGCGTGACGTTTTCCCTTAAATATGCCTTCAATCCGCTGATGAGACGGCCGGTAGACTTTTCCTGGTCGGAAATCCTCGACATAATCACGTTCAAATCCAACCCGCTGGCGGAGATGTGGTTCGTATCGACCCTTTTCGTCCTGTTCCTGTTCTTCCCCGTGTACAAATGGTCGCTGGGCAGCAGGCTGAGAAGCGGAGTGGTGTTCTGTGCCGCCCTGCTCATCTATTTCTTTTTCCCGAAGGACATAGAGCTGTTCTGCATTTCATATGCGTCCAGTTACCTGCTCTTTTTTTATACGGGGATATTGGTCTCCAAATACGGGGGGGGGAAATTCTTGGACAACCCTGCGCTCCTTTCGTGCTGCACGGCATTGATGGCGTTCTGTTCGCTGTTCCCCGGCATTCCGCTACTGAATATTTTCGTCGGGATATTTTTCTCGCTGACCCTTTGCATATTTTTATCCCGGCGCTTCCCCGGACTTTTCGGAAGTTTCAGGGAATATACGTTTCAGATATTCCTGATGGGAATATTCTTCCAGATGGCGATCCGGTTCGCCTATGCCCGGCTCGGGATGGATTGCCTCTACTGGCCCCTGTACGTCGTGAGCATCCTGCTGGCTTTGTATATGCCTGTGCTGATCTCCAGAGTAATCCGTAAAACAGGCAGCAAAGCACTGGCCAGATGCTTCGGTTTATAAAGCCACATCGGCGTTTTCAGCAGGCCGGATCGCCAGGTACAATTGCGTCGACCATATCCATGATCCATGAAAATACTGTTAGCCAATAAGTTTTATTATCCCCGGGGCGGGGATTGCACCTACATCCTGAACCTCGGGGAGCTCCTGGAGTCGCACGGGCACGAAACGGCCGTTTTCGCCATGCAGTATCCGGAAAACATACCATCCCCCTGGAGCACCTATTTCCCGAGCGAAATAAAATTCACGCCCGGACTGAAAATGCTGGAAGCCTTCTTCCGGCCATTCGGCACGGGGGAGGTCAAGCGCAAATTCACCAGACTGCTGGACGACTTCCGCCCCGACATCGTACACCTGGGCAATATCCACACGCAGCTCTCCCCCATCCTTGCGAAGATCGCGCACGAAAAGGGGGTGAAGGTCGTCTGGACACTGCATGACTACAAACTCCTGTGCCCCCGTTACGATTGCCTGCGCAACGGTGCAATCCCCTGCGAGGCATGTTTCTCGGACAAGCACAAGGTGATCGAGTACAAGTGCATGAAAAATTCGCGCATGGCCAGTTACATCGCTTATCAGGAAGCCCTGAAATGGCCGCGTGAAAAACTGGAGAATTACACCGATACCTTCATTTCCCCGAGCCGGTTCCTGAAGGACAAAATGGTGCAGGGCGGATTCGCAGCGGAGAAGATACATACATGCTGCAATTTCATAGACACTGCGAAGGTGCGGCGGGATAACTTTGACAAGGGCGATTATTACTGTTATGTCGGGCGCCTGTCGCACGAAAAGGGGATCGGAACGTTGATCGAGGCTGCCAAAGAATTACCCTGCAAATTAAAAATCATCGGCGGCGGCCCGCTGCAGGAGATAGCGGCGGAACAGGCCGCGGGAGCAAACATCGAAATACTCGGGCACAGGCAATGGCCCGAGATAAAGGAGATCGTCGGCAAGGCGCGGTTCTGCGTGCTCCCCTCGGAATGGTATGAAAACAACCCGTTTTCCGTCATCGAATCGCAGTGCCTGGGCACGCCTGTCCTGGGCGCCCGGATCGGCGGCATCCCCGAACTGATCGATGAAGGCAAGACCGGAATGCTGTTCGAGCCCGGAAATGCAGAAGAACTGAAAACCGGAATCGGACAAATGTTCGCAACCCCGTTCGAATACCGGCAGATCGCACTCGACGCCCAGAAAAGATATTCGGCAGAGAGGTACTATACAGAACTCCTGGAAATTTACAACAACAGATAACATGAATACCCGGAATATACCCTGTCCCACGGATGCCAGTATCATCCTGACCTATCGTTGCCCGATGAAATGCAAGATGTGCAACATATGGTTCAACCCCACGAAAAAAGAAGAGGAAATCAAAGCCTCGGATCTCCGCACGCTGCCGCGGCTGAAATTCATCAACCTGACCGGCGGCGAACCGTTCGTACGCGACGACCTGGCCGAGATCGTCGAAGAGTGCTACAAGCATACGGATCGCATCGTCATCTCCACCTCGGGCTGGTTCGAGGAGAAGGTCATCGCGCTGGCAAAAAAATACCCGCAGATCGGCATCCGCATCTCCATCGAGGGCCTGAGCTGCAAGAACGACGAATTGCGCGGCCATGCCGGAGGCTTCGACAAGGGCCTGCGCACGCTGCTTGCCTTAAAGCAAATGGGCTTGAAGGACATCGGGTTCGGCTGTACCGTATCGAACAACAACTCCAGGGACATGCTTTCGCTCTACCAGTTGAGCAAATCGCTGGGGATGGAGTTCGCAACGGCAGCGTTCCACAACTCATACTACTTCCACAAGGACGACAACGTCATTACCAACAAAGACGAAGTGTGCAGGAACTTTGAGCAATTGATCGCGTGGCAGCTGCAGGAGAACCACCCCAAGAGCTGGTTCCGGGCTTGGTTCAACATGGGGCTGATCAACTACATCGAAGGCGGCCGGCGCATGTTGCCGTGCGAGGCCGGATCCGCCAATTTCTTCATCGACCCCTTCGGCGACGTCTATCCCTGCAATGGACTGGAAGAGAAATACTGGCAAAAATCGATGGGCAACATCCACCAAACGCCCGATTTCATGGAGATATGGCAAAGCGCCCGGGCGGAGGAGGTGCGTGCCATGGTGCGCAAATGCCCGAAGAACTGCTGGATGGTGGGCACGGCCAGTCCGGTCATGCATAAATATGTAAAGTACCCGCTGAAATGGGCGCTCAGGAACAAGCTCCGCAGCATGAGGGGCAAACCGGCCTGTCTGGATAAAAAATGGTGCGACGTCGGCCAGGATCCGGCGCAAGGAGACCTGAAGCAGCGGATGTAACCATGGAACGGTCGGCAACTGCAGACATCGCCAAGACGATAGGCATCATCCTCGTCGTCATCGGCCATTACAATCCTGCGGATGCCCCCGAATGGTACCACCTCGTCAACCGGTTCATATACGCATTCCACATGCCGCTGTTCATGTTCGCCAGCGGATACATCTATGTAATGGCCGGAAATGGCCAAAACAAGGGGGGGGGAGAAACTTCATTTTGAAGAAATTCAAAAGATTGATGATCCCCTATTTCACGACAAGCGTCGTCATAATCAGTATCAAACTTTTGACCCAACAGGGAATGTCCGTGGAAAATCCCGTGACGGCAGCATCGTATATCAAGATGTTCTATCTGCCCGAAGCAGGCTATTTCCTCTGGTTTATCTGGGCGCTATGGCTGATTTTTCTGCTCGTAAGCATGATAAGGACAAGAACGGGAAGAACCGTGCTGTTCGCAGCAAGTTTCCTGATAGGATTCCTGCCTGTCGACTGGCCCGAAATCTTCTGCATAAACAAGGCCGTGGCCATGCTGAAATATTTTATGCTGGGCGTGTTTCTCATAGATTGGCCCCGTTGGCTCGATTCGGCGAAGAAAATACCGGGAATGATTCCGGTCTGCGCCCTGCCCGTCCTGTTCGCATGCACCTTGCTCGTCCGAAACGACATACTCACCGGCCTGATGGGTTATATATTGCCATTTGCAGGCATCCATACGATATGCGTGATATCGGCACGGATCAAAAGCCTGAAATATATAACGCAAAAACTCCTTGCCGTATCGACCTCTTCTTATATCATATATCTGTTCCACACCACATTCGAAGGATTCGTCAAATCCCTTGTCCAGCAAGTTCCGTTGCTTGCGAACGGCAACGACCCGCTCTATTTCAGCGTCGGGGCCGCGACCGTAATCGGCGCAGGGATTTTTCTTCCGATCATCCTGCACCGGTATATCTTACAACGTAATCGTCTGTTAAGATACCTGTTCGGACTAAAACCCGCAAAATAACAACATGAAAATAGTCGTCACCGGAACCCGCGGCATTCCGAATATCATGGGAGGCGTGGAGACACATTGTGAAGAGTTGTTTCCGCGTATTGCTCGAAAAGGCTTCGAGGTAACCGTTATACGGCGGAAAAGTTATGTACGCGACACGCTGTCCAGCTACAAGGGCATCACGCTCTCGGACATCGAAACGCCGCGAAAAAAATCGCTCGAAGCAATCGTCCACACGTTCAGGGCCATCGTGCGGGCCAAACGCCTGAAAGCCGACATCGTCCACATCCATGCGGTGGGCCCGGCACTGCTGACACCGCTGGCCCGTTTGCTGGGAATGAAAGTCGTATTCACCCACCACGGGCCGGACTACGACCGGGACAAATGGGGCATGGCGGCCAAAACGGCACTCCGCCTGGGCGAGGCCGCAGGCACGCTCTTCGCCAACGAAGTCATCGTGATCTCGCATGTGATCGACGACATGCTGATCCGGAAATACGGACGTAAAGACTGCCATGTGATCTACAACGGCGTCCCCTCGCCGGATGTCACCGACTATCCGGAATATTTCGGGGAGCTGGGGATCGAACAAGGAAAGTATATCTTCGCAATGTGCCGGTTCGTACCGGAAAAGAACCTGCACCACCTGATCGAAGCGTTTTCACGTACCGAGCACAGGGAATGCAAGTTGGTCATTGCCGGGGACAGCGATTTCGAGGACGACTATTCCGCAAGCCTGAAGAAATACGCCCGCGAACAGGGAGTCGTGCTGCCCGGATTTATCAAGGGCAGGAAATTGCACGCATTGCTGTCGCATGCCCGGTGTTTCGTACTACCCTCCTCACACGAAGGGCTCCCGATCGCACTGCTCGAAGCAATGAGTTACAGGCTGCCTGTGATCGTGAGCGACATCCCCGCAAACCTGGAAGTCGGGCTCGGGCAGGAATTCTATTTCCCGTTGGGCGACAGAAGGGCTCTGGCACGCAAACTCCAGGAAAATATGGACGCCCCTTACCGGCAAATAGAGTATCCCATGGAAAAATACGATTGGAATGCGATCGCCGAACGGACGGCCTCGGTCTACACCAAATACGCGAAACCGGGGAAATAGCCACAGCCCTATTCCCGGCGGCTGATTTCCGCCACGGTCGCCCCGACGAAAGCTATGAGCTCCGCCGGGGCGATTTTCAGTTGGAGGCCGCGGACGCCGGCGCTGATGTAGATGGCCGGAAGCGACGCGGCCGAGGAGTGGATGTAGGTCGGAAACTGTTTTTTCATGCCGATCGGCGAGCAGCCGCCACGGATGTAACCCGTCACGGGCAGCAGCTCCTTCATCGGGATCAGGTCGGCCTTCTTGTTGCCCGATACGCGTGCGGCGGCCTTGAGGTCGACCTCGTGGTCGGCGGGCACCACGCATACGAAATGCCCCGTGCGGTCGCCCCGCAGCACGAGGGTCTTGAATACGCTTCCGACATCTTCTCCCAGCTCTTCGGCCACGTGTGTCGCCGCAAGGTGTTCTTCGTCGACCCGGTAAGGGACGAGTCCATAGGTTATCTTAGCGCGGTCGAGCAAGCGGGCCGCATTGGTCTTTTCGACTTTTCCGTGTGCCATTTCTGCTTTTGGTGTTCGATTTTTCGACTTAAATTATGCAAAAGTAATTTATTTTGACCAAACAGGTTCTTTTTAATTATTTTTGCAAAATGCTCCGTGGCAAAATTACATACAGGCTGCTCGCCTCGCTGATCGCAGCTTTGTCCGTGTGCACGACCCTGTCGGCACAGAGCACCCGTGTCCGCGGCCGTGTGACGGATGCCGCCAGCGGTACCCCGATGCAGTTCGTGAGCGTCGTGTTCCCCGGCACCACGACCGGCATCACGACCGATGAGGAGGGTATCTATACGCTCGAGACCCGCGATACGGTGGGACGCGTACAGGCCTCGATGGTCGGCTACGCCACGCAGACCAAGCCGCTCACGCGGGGCGGCTTCAACCAGGTAGACTTCACCCTGGAAGCGGTCGAATTCGGCATCGGCAGCGTCGTCATCACCCCGGGCGAGAACCCCGCACACCCGATCCTGAAAGGGGTCGTGCGCCGCAAGCCGCAGAACAACCCCGACGAGTACGAACGCTACCACTGCGCCACGTACACCAAGATGGAGCTCGACCTGACGAACGTCAAGCCGCGCTTCCGCAACAAGCGGCTGCAACGCAACTTCGGCTTCATCTTCGAATACATCGACACGTCGGCGCTCACCGGGCAGGCCTACCTGCCGGCCATGATCTCCGAGACCACAGCCGACTTTTACCACAGCAAGCGCAACCCCTCCCTGTCGCGCGAGATCATCCGCGCCAACCGCGTATCGGGGGTGGAGGACAGCTTCGCCATCGCCCAGTTCACGGGGCAGATGCACGGCAACGTCAACTTCTACGCCAACTTCATCGACATTTTCAACGTCCGTTTTGCCAGCCCGCTCTCCGACGGGGGACTCTTCTATTACGACTATTTCCTGGTGGACAGCATGCAGGTCGACGGCCGCAAGACCTACAAAATCCGGTTCCACCCCAAACGGCTCACCTCCCCGGTGCTCGACGGCGAGGTGAACATCGACTCGGCGTCGTATGCCCTGCAATCGGCCTCGGCGCGCATGCCCAAGGGCGTCAACGTAAACTGGATCAAACACCTGCGGCTCGAAAACGAGAACCGCATCGTGCGCGACAGCACGTGGTTCCGAAGCCGCGACCGCGTATCGGCCGAATTCTCGGTCACCACGGCCGACTCATCGAAACTGACCTCGTTCATCGGGACGCGCGAGGTGGTCTACACCGACGTGCGGATCGGCGAACCGATCCCCGCCGAGGTCATACGCATGGACAACAACGTCGTGATCGGCGACCAGGGGCAGGAGAGCAGCAAGGACGAAGCCTTCTGGGAGAGCGTCCGCCCCTACCGGCTGAGCGACAAGGAGAAAGGCATCTATTCGATGGTCGACTCGGTGCAGAACGTCCCGCTGTACCGCAATATCTACACCCTGATCAACACGGTCATCGTCGGTTACTGGAACACCAAATACATCGGCATCGGCCCCTACTATAAACTGGCGAGCTTCAACAAGCTCGAAGGGTTCCGCATGCAGCCGGGATTCCGCACCACCACGGCCGTCAGCCGCCGCATACGCCTCTCGGGGTATGCGGCATACGGCACGCGCGACGGGATGTTCAAGGGCGGCGGCAGCGTCGAGCTGGCTTTCAACCGCCGGCTGACGCGCAAGCTGACCGTCTCGGGCCGCCACGACGTGATGCAGCTGGGCGCGGGGCAGAACGCCCTCACGGAGAGCAACATCCTCAGCTCGCTCCTCTCGCGCGGCGACTCGCGGCTCTCGATGGTCAACCGCGGCGAGGCCGCCTACGAGCACGAATGGCGGCACGGGATCAGCAACTTCCTCGGCGCCCGCATCCAGAAGATCTACGGCAACCGGTACGTCCCGCTGGTGCGCCCCGACGGCACGGTCATGAACTCGGTATCGGACGCCGCCGTACACGTCGGGATGCGCATCTCGAAGAACGAAAGCATCTACCGCATGCCGTTCGACAAGCAGTACATGGGGACGAAATACCCCGTCCTGACCCTTGGGTTCACGGCCGGGATACCCCGGGTGCTGAGCGGCAGCTATGAATACTACCGCCTCGAGGGCGGCATCCACTACAAGCCCGAGCTGCCGCCGCTGGGCTACTCGGACATCACCGTGCAGGGCGGCAAGATCTTCGGCAAGGTACCCTACCCGCTGCTGAAACTCCACGAGGGAAACGGCACCTATTTCTACGACCCGATGGCGTTCTCGTGCATGAACTTCTACGAGTTCGCTTCGGACACCTGGGTGGCGCTGTTCTTCGAGCACCACTTCAACGGCATCCTGCTGGGGCGCATCCCGCTCATCAAAAAGCTCAAATGGCGCGAGGTGCTGGTATGCAAGGGCGTGTGGGGCACGCTGTCGAAGGAGAACGACGGCAGCCTCGCCGCAACACAGGCGCCGCTGCTCTTCCCGCCCGGCATGACATCGGTGTCCGATCCTTATGTCGAAGTGGGATTCGGCGTCGAAAACATCTTCCGGCTGCTGCGCGTGGACTTCATCTGGCGCGTCACGCACCGCAACCCGAAACCCGGGCAGGAGATCCAGAATTTCGCCGTCAACCTGGGCATAAAACTCAAATTCTGATGCACGGAGGCCGGGAACCCGGGGATTTTGACTACCTTTGGGCTGGAAAAAAGGGGACAACTATGATAAAAGGTGCAATATTCGACATGGACGGGACACTCGTGGACAACACGCCCGTCCACATCCGTGCGTTCGAAATCTTCTGCGAACGATACGGCATCCGCGACTGGAAGGAGAAACTCGGCCAGGCATACGGCATGGGCAACGACGACATCATGAAGCTCATCATGCCCGCGGAGGTGATCCGCGAAAAGGGGCTCGCGGCACTCGCCGAAGAGAAGGAATCCATCTACCGAGAGATCTACGCCCCCGAGATCGTGCCGATGCCCGGGCTCACCGACCTCTTGCAAAGGCTCCGCGACGCAGGCATACGCTGCGCCGTAGGTTCGTCGGGCTACAAGCCCAATGTGGATTTCGTGCTGGAAAAATGCCGTATCGAGCCTTATTTCGACGCCAGGATCAGCGGCGACATGGTCTCGCGCTGCAAACCCGACCCGGAGATTTACCTTACGGCCGCCGCGGCCCTGGGGCTGACTGCGGCGGAATGCGTCGTCTTCGAAGACGCCCCAGCGGGGATCGAAGCAGCACGCAGGGCCGGGGCCGGACATATCGTGGCGCTGGCCACGACGCTCGACCGCGCAGCGCTGGCGCAGACCGATGCGGACAGGGTCATCAACGATTTCCGCGACATCACCGACCTTGCCGCTTTGCTGAAATAACCCGGGCACAGAGGCCGGACAGGCCGTCCGCAATTTCCGCGGCTCCTCCGCCCCGGCGACAATTCCAAGGCAGGTGTAAGCAGGTACCGGCAGGTTTCGCGGCCGCCCCACCCCGGCAACGATCGGGCCGCAGGCAGGACACAGCATCGCAATTTCCGCGACATCACCGACCTCGCCGCATTCCTGAAATAACCCGGGTACAGAGGCCGGACAGGCCGTCCGCAATTTCCGTGGCTCCTCCGCCCCGGCGCCCGGCAGTCGTCATCGACGGGTTCCGCGCCACCCCAGCCCGGCAACGATCGGGCCGCGGCGAATCGGCAGCATCGCCGATCGCAAGGCATACGGATGCTACCTGCCGCAGGCCGTACCCAAACGCACCGTACACCCGATACCCTATCGCCATCCCGATGAAAAACGTCGCGGATGGCATTTTTTTGCAGGACGTGCATATCATACGGAAAAAATTGATACTTTTGCGCGGTTTTAATCCCGTATGGCATATGTTCAAAGGAATCGCCACCGTCGCCCTGCTCGTCCTGTCGAACGCTTTCATGACGCTCGCCTGGTACGGCCACATCGCATTCAAATCCAAGCTCGAGCGCTTCGGCATACTGGCCATCGTACTGCTGAGCTGGGGCATCGCCCTGTTCGAATACTGCTTCCAGGTTCCGGCCAACCGCATCGGGTCGTCGCAATTCGGCGGGCCGTTCTCGATCTGGGAGCTGAAAGTCATCCAGGAGGTAGTCTCGCTCTCGGTCTTCACGCTGTTCGCACTGGTTTTCATGAAGTCGGACTCCCTGCGCTGGAACCACCTCGCAGGTTTCCTCTGCCTGATACTGGCGGTCTACTTCATCTTCCGGAAATAGCCGCACCCTCAGCCGGGCGTACGGCAGTACCCGACAGGCGATGCCTGCCGATAAAATCCATACGTATCCTCCCGGGCCCGAGTTTCCCGGTTAGGCCTGCTCTTCCCGCCGGTCATGGCGGTAAATCTGATACGAGTTCACGAAGTTCTGCCAGACAATATATGCCGTCGGGGCGATCGAGGAGAGCGGGTCGAGGAACGACTGCGACATCCATACGGCCAGCACCGTGTTTTTCTGTCCGAGCGACTGCCCGCCCGCCGGGGCGTCGCCGTAGCGGCGTCCCAGCGTGCGCCCCACCTTGAACTGCACCAGGCAGATCACCAGCGCCGCGAATGCCAGCCACAGTTCGGTCGCGGGCGAAGCATCGTGCAAATCGAGGATAAAGGCCGTCGTACGGCCGATGATCACCACCAGCGACACGAGCCACATGTAGAACGAAATCTGACTGTGGTTCCCGATCCATTTCGCCGCCCCGGGCAGCACGAAACGGCAGAACTGCGCAGCCGCGAAGGGCATGATCAGCAGCGGCGCGATACGTGCCAGTATCTGCGTGAAGGAACACGCCCCCGTCCCGGCAAACGACAGGACAACGGGTGCCACGAGCGCGATCACCATGTTGCACACGAGGCTGTAGGTGGCCATCGTCGGGACATTGGCCCCGAGCATCCCGGCGATCACCACCGCGGCCATCGCCACGGGCGCCAGCACACAGATCATCGCCCCCTGCGCCACGACGGGATTCAGCGGCAGCAGCAGGAAGTAGACCGCCACGCTCACCACGACCTGAAACAGCAGCAGCCAGAAATGCAGCATCGAAGGCTTCATCTGCCGGGGCTTGACGCGGCAGAACGTGACGAAGAGCATCAGGAAGATCAGCGAGGGTGTAATCATCTGGTGAGTCCACCCCTCGAGGGCGGTCACGGGGCGGCAAAGCAACGCCCCGACCACCATGGCCGTCGGCATGGCGACGGTCTTGACATTGCGGTGCAGGTATTCCAGTACGTGCATTATTTCATGGTTTCAATCGTTAGGACAACATGCTGCCCGGAGGCCGTCCCGATCCCGCACACCGTACCGTCCAGCGGGTCGGGGTCGAGCAGGAATCGGCAGACGTCGCCGTCCCAGGGGTGCCCGTCGAGCGAGAGGATGCGGTCGCCGGGGGCGATGACGTCCGCGAGCGCCTCGTCCCACACCTGCCCGACGACGAGCTGCCCGGCGGAAAGGGCCAGCGTGAAATTACAGGCGGGCTGCGGCGGGGCTTTCGCCTCGCCCCCGCGGGGTATGAACAGGAAGCGCTTGCGGCGGAAATCGAGCACGACCTGCCCCCAGTCGAACAACTTGCAGCCGAGGATCCGGTTGTGGCCGAAGGTGCGCTTGACCGGCATGTCGGCAATGGCCGTCCCCTGAATTTCGAACCGGGGAATCGTACCCCGGAAATGGCAGTTCACCCTGTTGCGGTTCGTCCAGCCGACAGCCGTCGCAAATCCGTCGGCCCAGCGCAGGCTGTCGATGAACCACAGAGGCGGGGGCGCATCGCCGGAATCGGCATAGGAGAAATGGAAATAGCCCGCCGAGCCGGTGTCGAATTTGACGTACATCCGGGCCTGCCTGTCGCCGTTGCGGCATGTCACCGGCAGAAACGGGCATCCGCCGCCCAGCTCCATGCGCGACATGCGACGGCCGCGGGGCAGCCCCAGCCTGCGGACATCGTCCGTGACGGTGATCGTCGAGTCGGCATTGGGCATGCGGACGGCGCACCAGCGCAGCAGGTCGCACCCCGCGATGCCGTCGACCCGCAGGCAGGCGAAGACCAGCGAAGTGTCGGGCATGACCAGCACCGGATGGTCGCGGAAAAGCGCGTCGCCCATCCGCAGGCTGTCGAGCCGAACCAGGTCGATGGGGACGACATGGCCCTCGAAATCGCGGACTTTCTCGGTTTTCACGGCCTCGGCCCCCAGTTCGTCGCGCAGCGATTCGCTGATGCAGGTGCCCGACGCCCCGGTGTCGAAGATAAAACGGCGGGGGCCCGCAGGCGTGCCGAGCACCACGACATATTTGCCGTGCTCGACCGTATAGGGCAGGTCGAACCGCACGGCAGGACGCCGTGCGCAGACCTCCTGCACCGCGACCAGACTGCACAGGACAAACAGCAGGCGCTTCATCGGCACACCGGCCTTACGAAAGCAGTTCCCTGACCTTGGCCGAAATATCCTTGCCGTCGGCACGTCCGGCGAGCTTCTTCGTGACCACGCCCATCACCTTGCCCATCTCCTTCACCGACGTGGCGCCGACCTGGGCGATCACGGCCCTGACCTCGGCCTCCAGCTCTTCGGGCGTAAGCTGCCGGGGCAGGAACTCCTGGAAGACGGCGACCTGCGCCAACTCCTCGGCCGCGAGGTCGGGGCGGTTCTGCTCTGTGAAGATCGCGGCGGAATCGGCACCCTGCTTGGCCAGTTTGGAGATGATTTTCAGTACGTCGGCATCGGGCAGCTCGGCGATTTCCGGGCCCGCGGTCTTGGCCTCGATGATATACTTCTTGGCATTGCGCAATGCGCCCAGGCGCACGGTATCCTTGGCCTTCATGGCCTCCATGATACCTTTCGAAATCTGTTGTTCGAGTGACATAATTTATCTATTTTACAAAAAACAATCGTTTGTCCGTCCTCTTTCGGGGCGCCCCGCCGGGCGGCACACAGTGCTTGGGGCGCCACAGCCGGAGCGTAACCGCCGCAAAACCGGCGCCGGAGGCCGGCCGTGCGGCCGGCTAATCGTCCCCTCCGCTCTTCCCGCCGAGCAGGAAACCCAGTATGTCGGCCATCAGCCGGTCGCGCTGCACATCGCTCTCGAGGGCTTCGAACGGAAAGCCCATGACGAACGTGCGGCTGTCCGCGCAGGCCACGCCCGCGCAGCGGTTGTTGTCCACATAGCGCATCACGGGGAAAGCCCCGCCACCCGCGGGTCTCAGGGCATCGACCCGTTCGACCCGGTATCGGTCGGGGCGGAAATCGTTGACATAGCGGTACTCGTCGCGCGAAAAACCCGCATGCGAAGTCACGACCCGCACCCGGTTGCGGTCGGCGGCCTGGTCGCCGTCGTAGGTGTAGTGCAACACCTCCTCGGCAAAAGCGCGGTCTTCGCCGGTGGCCTCCCCGCCCGTCCAAAGGTCGGTCGCCACGTAGCTGCCCGACACGAAAAGGGCTCCGTCACCGGCCATATAGCGTCTCAGGACATCCTGTAATTCAGGCGAAAACGTTTTGAACGCATACCCCGCCACACCGCGCCCGATAGTCACGGAGCGCTGTTTTCCCAGAATCAGGTCGACTGCGGAATACTCCTCCGGTAACACGCCGCGATCCTCCACCGCCCGCACCGAGGCCGAGCAGAACGAATAGCCCGCCCGGGCTATGGAACGGCCGTGCACATAGGGATAGTCGAACGTATTGCCGCCGATTACCTCCGTCTCGTAGTCACAGTTGCAGGCGCCGAGGGCGATGCTGTCGACCTCGCACCTGGCCATCGCCAGGTCGAACACCTGCTGCCCGCCGATGAACGAAATGTCCTGTTTGTCGGGCACCCCGCCGTCGAGCTCGGTATAGAACCCGGCCAGCGAATCGCGGCGCATGCTCAGCGGGGCGCTGATGCGGTCGAATCCGTTTACGACCAACACGTTCCCTTTCCCGCCGGGGATACGGCAGGCGGCGACGACCTCGCTGGGAAAACTCTCCCCGCCTTCGTTCACGGCGGTCACCTTATAGCTGTAAATGCGCCCCGGTTCCTGCTCGGAGAGCAAATAGGGCTTGTCGGTATAGCGGCCGTTGTCGAAACCGCCGTCGTCGATGCGCGTATAGACCACATAACCCGTCGGGGCGGCAGTGACTTCGAGCGAGTCGATCACCGGCGACCAGGAGACAGCCACCTTTCCCTCCCCGGCGAAGTGCGTGGAAAGAGCCTCCACGGGGAGCGGCTGCACCACATAAGGTAATCCGTACTGCGAACTGATATACTGCAAGATACCCTTATAGATAGCGCGGCTCACGAGGAACTTGAAGCGCGGGTCGCTGCCATAGCGCATGTCTGCGAAATTCTGGTGCGAGAGCAGTTCGAGCAGCATGGTCGGGGCACCCGGCACGCGCGCTTCGTAATAGGCGCGGTTCCAGAGCCCGCGGCGGTTCCATTCGGGTTCGCAGGTACGGCGGATGTCGGAGACGATCTGCGTCATGACGATGTCCGTCAGGTCGCGCGAACGATAGCGGTCGGCACCGCCCTCGAAACGCCCCTTGTTCTCGCGGGTATAGAAGATGCCCAGCGTGCCGATGGTCTCGTCGTTGAGCCGCACGCCCGCATCGGAATGGAAGGCCAGCGCCATGTCGACCGGAATCCGCAGTCCCGTGCTGTCGGGCATCCGCTCCGAACCGCCCATCAGGGCATTGACCCAGTGGGCGCGCGACATGTAGTCGTCCTTATAATCGTCGGCGTTCTCCTTCGGGGTGTATACCTTCGGGTCGAACCCCGCCCACTGGAGCCAGTAGCGGGCGCCCTCGCAGAAACGGGGATAGCCGCTCGTCTCCTCGGCATATTCGACGCCGGGACGGCGCAGCGAATCGCTGACCGAGCGGGCGACATTGCCGTAGCCGCCGCCGACCTTCACGGCGTCGGCCGTGACGATACGTCCCGCCTGCCGCGAGCGGTTGGTGAGCGTTACGACCGGCTGCTCACCCGGCCCGAAAAGGAAATGCCCGAGGTAAATCCATGTCCCGCCGCCCATCGTCTGGTTCACGGCGAACGTACTCTCGCCCCCGAGGTGATGCACCGTATACTGCGCGTCGTCGGTGCTTCCGGGTACCGTTTCATAGCTTACATAGACGGCGTATTCACCCCGCTCGGGGATGGAGGCACGCCACGCGGCGCGGCTCTCGGCACCCCCGGCGACCGTCCGCACACGGCGGGTCGTACCGTCACGGAACGGATTTTCGCCGGTGCGGTATACCTGCCGCGTATGCGCGAAGCCGACACCGCCCGGCTGCCATTTCTCGGGGCCGTCCGTCTCGGCGTATTGCCCGGCGGCATCGTTGTCGGCCAACACCTCGTATTTCTGCACATCGCGCTCGCGGGGCAGCATCACGCAGGCTCCCGCATTTTCGAGCATCGGCACCAGGTAAGGCAGCACATAGCTCTGGGTATAGAGGTCTTCGCAGGTCATCCACAGCCGCGAACGCTGCCATTTCCAGCGGTTCGCAGGCTGGTCGAAATAGCGCCCGTGGCTCTGCCACAGCGCGATATGGCGCCCGGAGAGCCCCTGCGTGGGAGCTACGGGCGAGGACTGGCGGACGACGAGCGGCCGCTGCGAACGGTTGACGAAGGGCACAACCTTCTTCTTGCGCAGCAGTTTCCTGAACTCGGCATCGGTGCGGTAGGCCATCGGGATCAGCCCCCGCACTTCGCGCTTGTCGGAATATAGCTCGATGGAGGCCTTGCGGTACTCCGGCGGTAGGACGGCACGCACCGAGTCGTACATGGCCCACAGGTTCTGCTCGCGGAACGGGTAATAGGAAAGCCCCACCGAGGTGTAGATGCGCACCCGCTTGCGCGAGGCGTCCACGCCCTCGATCCGGACAAAGCCGCCCGAAACCTCACGGGCGACGATACGCGACAATGTACGGCCGATCTCGCGGCGGGTCGCGGCGTCGACCCCGGCGGCCGGGGCTTGCTGCCAGCCGAAGCAGAGCAGCAGAAAAAACGACAGGAATTTAGTTTTCATTCTTCTTGGCAAGCAACAACATGCCGGCCATGGTAAAGACGGCATTGTAAATCAAAAGTTCGAACCCGATCCGGTAGTCCCACGCCTCGCGCGCCCAGTATTGCACGAGGGCGCTCAGCACGGGGGCGGCGACGGCGACCACGGGCATCCAACCGTCGCGGATCCTCAGGCGCGTGAACATCCCGAAGGCGAACATCCCCAGGATCGGCCCGTAGGTATAGCTGGCAACCTTGTAGACGAGGTTGATGACGCTGTCGTCGGCCAGGTATTCGAAGCCGAGGATCACCAGCGCCATGCCGACGGCCATGCCGACGTGCACGCCCTTCCGGATGCGGGTCAGGCGTTCGTCACCGTAGCGCCTGGTGCCTTGCAGGATGTCGACCGTGAACGAGGTTGTAAGGGCCGTAAGGGCCGAACCGGCAGCTGAATAAGTACTCGAAATAAGCCCTATAACAAACAGTATGCCAACAAATACCGGCAATCCACCCTCGACAGCCACCAGCGAGAATACCTGGTCGCCCTTTACGGGCATCGCAAGGCCGGTGCGGCCGATGTAAATGTAGAGCAGCACACCCAGCACGAGGAACAGGAAGATGACGAATATCTGGCTGACGGCCGTCAGGACGATGTTTTTCTGCGAATCGCGCGGCGTGGCGCAGCTCAGGTTCCGCTGCATCATGTCCTGGTCGAGCCCCGTCATGGAGATCAGCAGCACGACGCCCGCAAGGAACATCTTCCAGAAATAGCGGTCGGAGGAGGGGGCGTCGAAGAAAAACACCCGCGAATAGGGCGACGCGGCGACCTCGCGGGTCATTTCGCCGAACGACATGCCGAGCGCCTGCATGATGAAGACGATCGACAGCACGAGGCTGCCCACCAGGCAGAAAGTCTTGAGCGTATCCGTCCAGATGAGCGACTTGACACCCCCTTGCTGCGTATAGAGCCAGACGAAGAGCATCGTCACCAGCGCATTGAGCCAGAACGGCAGCCCGTAGTGGCTGAAAACCAGCAGTTGCATGACGGCGCAGACCACGTAGACACGCAGCGCGGCACCCAGCATCTTCGACACGAAGAAGAACCATGCCCCGGTATGGTGCGAGAGGATGCCGAAGCGCCCGTCGAGGTATTCGTAGAGCGACACCACCCGGAGGCGGTAGAAGGTCGGGATGAGCAGGAACGCGACGACCAGCTGCCCCACGGTGAAACCGGCGACCATCTGCATGTAGGAGAAAGAATCGACGGCGACCGAGCCCGGCACCGAGATGAAAGTCACGCCCGAGATCGCAGCCCCGATCATGGCGAAAGCCGCCATATACCATGGCGTGCTCCGGTTGCCGGTGAAAAACCCGGCATTGTCGGCACGCCGTCCAGAAAGCCAGGCGACGACAAAAAGTACGGCTATATAGCCCAATACGGTGGCGATAACGGCGAGAGGTGTCATAAGCGGAGTCAGCGTTCGGATTTAAGTTACAAATATAGCAAAAAAGGCTGTGCGGCCGCAATCGAAGGGCATTTTTCGACTAAAAAAACGACATCGGGGAACGGCTTGCGCCCGCCCGGGGGCCGTGCCGGGAAAAACGGCCGGGGTAAACGGGAGAACGAACGGCAAAGCGACCGGAAAGGCCGCCCGGCAAAGATGCCGCGCAGCGCCCGCACACCAGGGAAACCGACATGCAGCGCAGGAATAAGTATTTTTACTGAAGGTTTGCACGGGGCGGCCAGCTATCTTTGCACCAAAAGGACAACACCATGAAACAGGAACGACATGCGACGACACTCGCGGAGGATTTGCAGGAGGCTTCGGCCAACACGGCCGAATACGGGGAGTTTTTCACCGGGTTGACGGGGATCACCGACAGGAAACCCGTCGACGACGCATTGGGCGAGCGAATACAGGGCTATGTGCTCGGCTGGCTCGAGGGGCACCCGCTGACGGCATTCGACGACTATTCCGCGACGGCCTACCGCCGCACCTACCTGGGCCGATCGCCGGAAACGGGATGGGAGGCGATCGTGATGAGCTGGCAGGAGGGCAACCGCACGAGCATCCATGCCCACCCGCAGTTCGCAGGCTACCACTTCGCCGACGGCAGGTTCCGGCTCGAAATCTTCGAGCCCGCAGGCGACGGCACGGCACGTCCGGTGCACAGCGCCGAGGTCGAAGCCCCGTGTGCATTCTTCGCAATCGGGAAGCCGGGATGTTTCGACAACCACATACACCGCATCACCTGCCTGAGCCCCACGGGGCACAGCCTGCACGTCTATTCGGACGACGCACTCCGCGGCGAGGTATACGGCGAAGCGGATGAATAAGCCCCGGACTCCCCTCCCACTCCCCTGCTCCGGAGCGCCGCAACTGCCCCCCCGGGAATCACGGCAGCAGGGACAACGGGTAAAACCGGAACACCGTGACTATCCTCTCCCGAAACCACAGATGCAGGGGCATGGGTAAAACCGGAGCAGCCGCCCCTGAATAACAGGTAAAAACAAGCCCCGGAGCCACACTTCCCGCCCGGGGAAAACAAACCCCGGAACAGACGTTCCGAGGTTTTCCATGCAGCGGGGGTTCCGCGCTGCTTCATGCCTTGCGGTAAGACAGCGCCCCCGAGGGGCACTTCTCCACCTGCGCAATGATCTTGTCGGTCGTGGAATTCTCCAGTTTCACCCACGGACGCTCCGAGGGACGGTAAACTTCCGGCAGCATCTTGACACATACGCCCGCATGGATGCAGAGATGCGGCTGCCATACCACGACGATCTCGCCGTTGGTATATTCGATACGTTTCTTTTCCTGTTCCATATAAATAATGTTCATGTGTGTCCGTCAGCAAGCAAAAATAGCAAAAAAACGGACACGATGAAGGCGGAGAGCGGCGGATATGTCAACAAAACCAGTTTTAAGGTATACATTTCTGGCGCACCTGCCGGACACGGCACCGCCGCGCCGGGTATCGGGCGGCGCCGGCAGCCAAAGCACGAGATCCCGGAGAGCGGCCTAAGCAGGATTGCCGGGCGACGGGCGGCGCCAGTGATCGTGAGACCCGACACGGCGGCGGCCGGGAGCCCGGACAGCAGGCATTGCCTGCGACAGAAAGCAGGAACCAGCCATTGCGGACGTCCCGAGCCCGGATACCGGATCCGGCTGCAGGGCCCGGATGCCGGCATTGCAGACACCCGGATACCGGGAGTGCAATTTTTGCAAACTCCCCGCACCGATTGCCCGCCCCCGGAAACAGGCCGCAAGGGACAGGCGAAGATCACGCCTAAGGTGTTCAGGGTTGATTTTGGAAATATATTAAAAAAATTTACTTGGAATTTTGTTTTTTCGGACAAAATACATACATTTGTCCCAACGACAGCATACATGGCAATATTTCACCATATCCATCATCACCATCACCACTTTCCGAAGGGGTAAGACGGATATGCACATGTAAACGAAACCATAAAGTTTAACAAAAGTATATACGAAGCTCACCCCCTGCGGGTGGGCTTTTTCGATGCTTATGCCGCGGGCGGTGTGCCAAAAACGAGACAAAAATGCTGAGAATCGCAATCCAGGCCAAGGGCCGACTCAACGAACAGAGCATCGAACTGCTCTCCGAGGCGGGCATCCGCGTCGCCGAAAGCAAACGCAAACTCATCTCGCGCGCCGGGGGCTTCCCGCTGGAAGTGCTCTACCTGCGCGACGACGACATCCCGCAGGCCGTGGCGATGGGCGTCGCCGACCTGGGCATCGTGGGGCTGAACGAAGTGGCGGAGAAAGGATTCCGCGTAGAGCAGGCGATGGATCTCGGGTTCGGGAACTGCCGCATCTCGCTGGCCGTGGAACGCACGGTGGCATACGAAGGGCTGGATTATTTCCGCGGCAAGCGCGTCGCCACCTCCTACCCCAACATCCTCACGCGGTTCTTCGCCGAAAAGGGCATAGACGCCGAAATACACACCATCGAGGGTTCCGTGGAGATCGCCCCGGCGGTCGGGATGTCCGATGCGATCTTCGACATCGTATCGTCGGGCGGCACGCTCATCTCGAACGGGCTGGTCGAAGTCGAGAAGGTCTTTTATTCCGAGGCGGTGCTGATCGCCAACCCGGAAATGGACGAGGCGAAGCGCCGTGAAACGGCACAGCTCACCTTCCGCTTCAACTCCATCCTCGAAAGCCGGGGCATGAAATACGTGCTGATGAACCTCCCGGCGGAGAAACTCCAGGAAGCGATCGTCATCCTGCCCGGCATGCGCAGCCCCACGATCCTGCCGCTGGCGCAGGAGGGATGGTGTTCGATACACGCCGTGATCAGCGAATCCCAGCTCTGGGAACGCATCGAACGGCTCAAGGAGATCGGCGCGGAAGACATCCTGGTGCTGACGCTCGAAAACATGATCCGCTGACCCCGAAAAACACCCGGATATGGAAATGCTGAAAATCTACAACAACCCGCCGCGCCGTGAATGGCCGGCCCTCACGGCCCGCTGCACGCGGCAGGAGGGCGAAATCACGGAACGGGTCGCCGCCATCCTCTCACAGGTGCGCACGGGCGGCGACAAGGCGCTGCGCGACCTCGTGGCCCGCATCGAAGGTTACGTCCCCGAGAGGTTCGAGGTTTCCCGCAGGCAGCGCACCGAAGCGGCCAAAGCCGTGCCGCAACGGCTCAAGACGGCGCTTGCGATCGCCAAGTCCAATATCGAAGCCTTCCACAGGGCCCAGCTCCCGCCGCAGGTCGACATCGAAGTGATGCCCGGCGTGCGGTGCGTGCAACGTGCCGTAGCCATCGGCCGCGTGGGGCTCTACATCCCGGGCGGCAACGCCCCGCTCTTCTCGACGGTGCTGATGCTCGCCCTGCCCGCCCGGATCGCCGGGTGCGGCGAGGTCGTGCTCTGCACCCCGGCCGGACGCGGCGGGAAGATCGCCCCCGAGGTGCTTTTCGCTGCCGACCTGTGCGGCGTCGACCGCATCTTCGCCGTCGGTGGGGCGCAGGCCGTGGCCGCCATGGCCTATGGCACGGAAAGCATCCCGCACGTCGAAAAAATCTTCGGCCCGGGAAACCGTTACGTCACCCGCGCCAAGCAGCTGGTAAGCGCCCAGGCCGTGGCCGTAGACCTGCCGGCAGGCCCTTCGGAAGTGATGGTGCTGGCCGACAACAGCGCCCGGGCGGAATTCGTCGCCGCCGACCTGCTGTCGCAGGCCGAGCACGGAGACGACAGCCAGGCCATCCTGGTCTGCCGGACGGAGCGTTTCGCACGGCAGGTGACCCGGGCCGTCGAGGAGCAGATCCGGTACCTCAGCCGCGGCGAGGCGATCCGCAATTCGCTGGCCAACAGCCGGATCGTATTGTTCGACGAGGAATACAAGCAGATTGCGTTCGCCAACGCCTATGCCCCGGAGCACCTGATCGTCTCGATGCGCGACGCATGGGGCATCGCCGCCAAGATCACGGCCGCGGGCAGCGTCTTCATCGGCAATTACTCGCCCGAAAGCGCCGGGGACTACGCCTCGGGCACCAATCACACGCTGCCCACGGGCGGCTGGGCCCGTGCCTGCAGCGGGGTGAACGTCGACAGTTTCATGCGCAAGATCACATTCCAGGAGCTGACGCGCGACGGGCTCGACGCGCTGGCGCCCGCAATCACGGCCATGGCCGAGGCCGAAGGGCTCGACGCACATGCCAACGCCGTGCGCGTCCGGATGAAAGGAGGGATACTATGAAACCGCTGTCGCAGTTGGTGCGCCCCAACATCCAGGCGCTGCAACCCTACTCCACGGCCCGCGACGAATATGCGGGCGGCGGGATCGACGTATGGCTCGACGCCAACGAAAGCCCCTACGACAACGGCGTGAACCGTTACCCCGACCCGCACCAGCGGGCGCTGAAAGCCCTGATCGCGGAACTCAAGGGCGTGGACGCCGGGCGGATCTTCATCGGCAACGGCAGCGACGAGGCCATCGACCTCGCATTCCGGATCTTCTGCCGGCCGGGGCTGGACAACGCCGTGTCGATCGCCCCGACCTACGGGATGTACCGCGTGGCGGCTGCGACGAACGACGTGCAGATGCGCGAAGTGCCGCTGGGAGCCGGCTACTCGCTCCCGGTCGGGGCGCTGCTGGCGGCAGCCGACGAGCGCACGAAGCTGATGTGGCTCTGCTCGCCCAACAACCCCACGGGCAATGCGTTCCCGGCGCAGGAGATCGAAAGCCTGCTCCGCCGCTTCGACGGCATCGTCGTGCTGGACGAAGCCTACATCGACTTCGCCGACGGCGGCGGGTTCCTGCCGCGGCTGGGCGAGTTCCCGAACCTGATCGTCCTCCAGACGCTCTCCAAGGCGTGGGGCATGGCCGGGCTGAGGCTCGGACTGGCTTTCGCCTCGGAGCAGATCGCCGGCCTATTCGGCCGGGTGAAATACCCTTACAACATCAACACGCTCACGCAGCGGGCCGTCGCGGAATCGCTCCGCAGGGACATCTCGGCCGAGGTGGCGGCGATCCGCGCCGAACGCTCGCGCCTGGCGGCGGCACTCGCGGCATGCCCCTGCATCGGGCAGGTCTACCCGTCGGAAGGCAACTTCCTGCTGGTGAGAACCGCGGCACCCGACCTGTTGTACCGGGAGCTGGTCGCAGCGGGGGTCATCGTCCGCAACCGTTCGCGGATCGCAGGTTGCGAAGGCTGCCTGCGCATCACGGTCGGGCGCCCGGAGGAGAACGACCGCATGTTGGAAACCGTCAAAAATTTCCGCCCATGAAAAAAGCGCTCTTCATAGACCGCGACGGCACCGTGATCGCGGAGCCGCCCGCGGATTACCAGGTCGACAGCCTCGAAAAGCTGGAATTCATACCCGGTGCGATCTCGGCGCTCCGGACGCTCCGGGGGCTGGATTTCGAGCTGGTGATGGCGACAAACCAGGACGGGCTGGGCACGGAGGCCTTCCCGGAGGAGGATTTCCGGCCGCCGCACGAAAAAATGCTGCGCACGCTCGCAGGCGAAGGCGTCGCCTTCGACGACATGCTCATCGACCGCACGTTCGAAAGCGACGATGCCCCGACGCGCAAACCCCGTACGGGCATGTTCGGCCGCTACACGGACGGGTCGTACGACCTCGGAGCGAGCTATGTCGTCGGCGACCGGGCGACCGACATCCTGCTGGCGCGCAACCTCGGGGCGAAGGGCATCCTGCTGGCGCCTGCTGCCGAGGGGCGCAGGATGCTGCGGGAAGCAGGCGCGGAAGAGGCATGCGTGCTCATCACGGACTCGTGGGCCGAGATCGCGGAATACATCCGCCGCGGGGAACGGCGGGTCGTCGTGACGCGCGAAACGCGCGAAACGCGAATCACCGTACGGCTCGACCTCGACGGCCGGGGCTTCGGCACCTGCGGGACGGCGGAGAACGAAATGGCGGAGAACGGAACGACGGAAAACGGGACGGAAGGCAGACCGGAAAATACGGCTGGCAGTAAGAACGGCACATCTGACGATGCGGCGTACGGCACCTGTGGCGCTGTACGGAACGGCGGAAAGGAAACCGGAGCGGGCACCCTGCCGGAAACCTCGGAAAACGGCCTGTCGCGCAGCCCCGGGAACGGCACACCGGGAAATCGGGCGGACATCCCCGGCACACCGGGCACGGACATCCCGCCGTGTTCCCCGGCGGGATGCGGCGGCGCCCCGGGCGACGGGATTTCCACCGGGCTGCGGTTCCTGGATCACATGCTGGCCCAGATCGCCCACCACGGCGGGGTGTCGCTCACGGTGGAGGCGCACGGCGACCTGGACATCGACGAACACCACACGATGGAAGACGTGGCGATCGTGCTGGGCGAGGCCATCGACCGCGCCCTGGGGTCGAAGGCGGGCATCGGCCGCTACGGCTTCGCACTGCCGATGGACGACTGCCGGGCGCTGGTACTGCTCGACTTCGGGGGGCGCATCGACTTCGAATGGGACGCCGAATTCCGCCGCGAGTGGGTCGGGGACGTCCCGACGGAGATGTTCCGCCACTTTTTCCACTCGCTCTGCTGCGCGGCACGCTGCAACCTGCAGATTTCGGCGCGCGGCGGGAACGACCACCACAAGGCCGAGGCGATCTTCAAGGCTTTCGCGCGTGCGCTGCGCATGGCCGTGGCACGCACCGGCTTCGGATACGACATACCCAGCAGCAAAGGCATACTATGATAGCGATCACGGATTACGATACGGGCAACCTGCGTTCGGTAGCCAATGCCCTGCGGCGCATCGGCGCCGAATTTACGGTCACGTCCGACGCCGCGGTGCTGCGGCAGGCGGACAGGGTGCTCCTCCCGGGCGTGGGCGAAGCCTCGTCGGCAATGGCCAAACTCCGCGAACGGGGACTGGATGCGCTCATCCCCACCCTGACGCAGCCCGTACTGGGCATCTGCATCGGCATGCAGCTGATGTGCCTGGACAGCGAGGAGGGAGACACCCGCTGCCTGGGCATCTTCCCGGCGCACGTCGTGCGGCTGAGAGGCGGGGAAAATCCGCTGAAGATTCCCCACGTAGGCTGGGACACCGTCGGCAGGCTCCGCAGCCCGCTTTTCGACGACCTCGGCGAAGGCACCTACCTCTACTATGTCCACTCCTTCGCGGCGCAGGCGTGCGACGCCACGATCGCCCAAACCGACTACGGAGGGATATTCAGCGCCGCCCTGGGGCGCGGCAATTTCTTCGGCACGCAGTTCCACCCCGAAAAGAGCGGGCGGGCGGGCGAGCGGATACTACGCAATTTCCTAAAACTCTGACGACATGAAAATCGAAATCATACCCGCAACGGACATCATCGGCGGCGCCTGCGTGCGCCTGACGCAGGGCGACTACGGCCGCCGGACGACCTACTACCGCGACCCGCTGGAAGCGGCGCAACGCTTCGAAGAGGCGGGCATCCGCCGGCTACACATGGTCGACCTCGACGGCGCCAAGGCGTCGGAGCCCCGCAACCTCGCCGTGCTGGAACGCGTGGCGACGAAAACCACGCTCGAAGTACAGTACGGCGGCGGAATCAAAAGCCGCGGGGCACTGCGCAGCGTATTCGACGCAGGCGCCAGCCGCGCCATATGCGGCAGCATCGCCGTGCGCGAACCGGAATCGTTCGCCGAATGGCTCGCCGAATTCGGCGGCGGGAAGCTGATCCTGGGCGCCGACATCCGCGACGGCGCGGTGGCCGTACAGGGATGGACGGAGCGATCCGAGATGACGGCACAGGAGCTTATCGCCCGCTTCGCACCGCAGGGGCTCGCGCAGGTCATCTGCACCGACATCGCCCGCGACGGGATGCTGTGCGGCACCTCGGCGGAATTCTACGCCGGGTTGCAGGGGCAGTTCCCCGGGGTGGAAATCACCGTGAGCGGCGGCATCGCCTCGATGACCGACATCGAGGCGCTCGACGGCGCGGGGCTGCGCAGCGTAATCGTCGGCAAAGCCCTCTACGAAGGACATATCACCCTCGAAGAACTGAAAAGATGCTTGCCAAACGCATAATCCCCTGCCTCGACATCCGCGAGGGACAGACCGTCAAGGGCATCAACTTCGTCGGGCTGCGCAACGTCGGCGACCCGGTGGAGCTGGGGGCGAAATACGCCGCCGAAGGGGCCGACGAACTGGTATACCTCGACATCAGCGCCACGGAAGAGGGGCGACAGACCTTCACGGAGCTGGTCGCCCGAATCGCCGAACGCATCGACATCCCGTTCACCGTGGGCGGAGGCATCGCATCGGTCGCCGACGCCGGGCGGCTGCTCGACGCCGGGGCGGACAAGGTCACCGTCAACAGCGCCGCCGTACGCGACCCTGCGCTGATCGACGCCATCGCGTCGAAATACGGGTCGCAGTTCGTCGTCGCGGCCATCGACGCGCGGATGACCGACGGCGTATGGCGCGTCACGACCCACGGCGGCAAACGCATGACCGACCGCGAGCTTTTCGCATGGGCGCACGAAGTCTGCCAGCGGGGTGCGGGCGAGCTGCTCTTCACCTCGATGGACCACGACGGCACGCGCGACGGCTACCCGTGCGAGACCTTCGCACGGCTGGCCGAGCTGCCCATCCCCATCATCGCCTCGGGCGGCGCAGGGTCGGTGCGGCACATTGCCGACGTGCTGACGCTCGGCCGTGCCGACGCGGCGCTCGCGGCAAGCATCTTCCACTACAACGAAATCCCGATCCCCGTGCTCAAACGGGAATTGAGCCGGCTGAATATCAACGTAAGACAATAGACACCATGGAAATCACAGCAAAACCCTTCGAGGCGCTCGACGCCGCGAAGCAGGCCGACGGACTGATCCCCGCCATCATACAGGACGCGCGCACCCTGCGGGTGCTGATGCTCGGCTACATGAACCGGGAGGCTTACGAAAAGAGCCTTGCCGAAGGCCGCGTCACCTTTTACAGCCGCACGCGCCGTCGCCTCTGGACAAAAGGCGAAACGAGCGGCAACTACCTCGACATCGTATCGGTCACCGCCGACTGCGACAACGACACGCTCCTCATACGCGCCATCCCCCACGGCCCGACCTGCCACACGGGGGCGGCGAGCTGTTTCGACGGGGCCGCCGCCGGGACGGAAGGTTTCATCCGCTACCTACAGGGCGTCATCCAAAGGCGCCATGCCGAGATGCCCGAGGGCTCCTACACGAGCAAACTCTTCGACCGCGGCGTGAACAAGATCGCACAGAAAGTGGGTGAAGAGGCCGTGGAAACCGTGATCGAAGCCGTGGCGGGCAACCGTGAGGCGATGGTCTACGAAGCCTCCGACCTGATATACCACCTGCTGGTGCTGCTCGAAGCCACCGGATGCTCGATCGCCGACCTCGAAGCGGAGCTGGCGCGTCGCCACAGCTGAAAAAGCGGCACACCGCCCGGGAGCAGAATGAGCATGAGCCCCACGGCGCAGCGCATGGAAAAGGCCGGCATGTCTTCCGACATGCCGGCCCGTTTATTCACCATGCCGCCGTCCAACGGACGGCAGCACGCCGTTACTTGAAGACCAATGCACACTGCATGCCCTTCTCGGCCTTGCCCTCGGCGGCCTTGGAGTTGAGTACGGTTTCATGTTTGTTGACACGCATGTTGGGCGAGCTGGAGCCTTCGAACGACATGGCGGAGACGCAGCCCAGCTCCTTCATGACCTTGGCCAGGTCGAGCATCGAAACGCCGACGCTACCCTCGACCTGCTGGCCGCAGAATGCGAAGACCTTACCCTGGGCCGTGACACCGACCGCAGCACGTGCATACGCGGGATTGTTGGCATACCAACCGCTGTTACTACCGTCGTTGCAGATCGTCTGCGCTTCGGTCAGGACATTCCCGTTCCACAAAACCATCGGGATTCCGGAAACGGCCGTCTTTGCATCCCACACGGTACCGTCGCTCTGAATCCGAGCCGTGAAACTGCTGCCGTCCCTGAACGGGAATGCATAGAGTTTACCATCGAACTTCTGCGACCAGGCCATCTTGTAAGCACCGTTGTTATCCTGTCCGATCGTAGCGAACGAATTGATGGCATGAGGATCCTGAACGAACTGTCCGTCACGGATGATGGTCTGAACTGCGGTACCGGCAGAAGATACACCGACCAGGTATACGTTCCAGCTGCCGTCCAAACTTTCGAGCTCCTGAATCGTCTTAAGATCGGAACCGTTGCCGACAACGCCCATCGTCGACTGCGGGCCCATGATGGCGATGTAAGCGATATTATTGTCGACGCCGTTCAGCTTCGTGGTCTTATAGACCTTGATATATTTGGGCAGCGTGCCGAAACTTCCCGTCTCGTCCGTCCAGCCCTGGCTCAACAGGGGGTCGGTATAGCCGGTCTGTTTGACGACATAGGTGTAGTCCGTCCCGCCGTAGGTGACCACCAGCGTCCCGTCGGCGAATTCGAGGTCGAACGTCCGGTCGGCGGGGGACTTCAGGGAAGCGCCCGGCACCAGCTCGATGTCGAATACCATGGCATTGACATTCATGCCCGTCTTATAAGCGATCGTGATGGTGTTGCCGGCGATGACAGCCTCTTCGTCCCCGACCTTCGCCGAAAGGATCGGGTTGGGGATATCCTTGGGCTTGGCCGACATCAGGTAGGTTTCTTCGTGGAGGTAGCCCACGTTCACGACGACGCTGTAAGGAGACGTGAGGTTGACCTCGGCGGTCGCCGTGCCCGGCGTTTTGAGGATCGCACCCCAGGTCATGTCGAACGTAACCTTCACTTTGGAAAGGTCGGTCATGTTCTGGAACTCCCCGAAGGTAATGGTCTTGTCGGCATCCGAAATAACGGCGGAGATCGTCGAGTCGCCGTCGGCAGCCGTCACGGAAACGAAAGGCTGGGAAACTTCTGAGGGCCATTTTTTATCGTCGTCCGAACACGATGCAATAAGAAACGCACCCATGCAGCACAACAGCGCAGTCAACAGGGGGGGGGTAAAAAGTTTTTTCATAATCAGGTATTTTAGATTGAATAATTATGGGTTAGTTCTCCTTCGGGTACTTTAAGAAATTTATTCGGGGAAAATCTCAATACAAGTAATTAATTTTACAATAGGAATATCAGATCACAAGCATCACACTTATACAATATAACAATCCATTTTAAAAATATAAATGCAACATTATTTCCACACGAATGTAGTAATAATATTTATTATGACAATGTTTTTTGAGCAAAAAAAGTTAATAAATGAACCCCTCAAAGTAATATTTTTTGGATAACAAAATACAACTAACTGATTTTATGCGACATAAGAATATATAAAACAATCCGTCAGGACAAGGCAAGGCGGACGGGCTCGGCGACCGCGGAGAAATAAAACCGGGCGGATCGGCGGTCGGAAGGGGCGGGAGTGTCGGGAAGGGAAAGGCTGACAGACCGGAAGGGCAGTCGGAGGGCTGTCGGGCTGGAGGCAGGAGGGTTCCGTGGAGGAGGGAGCCGGAGCGGATGAGGGCTATACGATCATCTGGTTAAGTTTACGGTATTCACGCGGAGTTTGATGGTAAACGGCCCGGAATGTCTTGTAAAAATGGCCCAGGTTGCGGAATCCGCAGTTGCTGCAAATTTGTTTGATCGGCATGTTGGTGATGGCCAGCTGCGTGATGGCATAGCGCATACGGAATTCATTGACCAGTTCGGTGAGCGTCTTGTAGAAATGGATGCGCACGATTCGGTTCACATGGTCGATATTCCGATCGCACAAATCGACAAAGCCCGCCACGCCCCGGGCAAAATGCTCGGGGCTGTTGTATTTCTGAATGGCATTGAAGAGCCACAAGGGGATCTCGGAATTATCCTCGACCTCCTGATTGGCCGTAATAGTCCGGAAAATAAAGAGCAGCAAACTATCCAGCTGCAGCCGGGAGCGCCGGTATTTCATCGCCTCTTCGGCTCGCGAAGAGAGTCTTTTGACGATATCCTGCGAGAGTTTGATATGGAAAGGCAGCAGCGTGGAGCACCAGAAATAGAGGTTGCTGTCCCCGAAATAGCGGCTGCGCAGAAAATCAATCGTTTCGGTCGGGAATGCGATGTTGACCAGGGTGATCCCGCGCCCCGTCGCCGAAAAAGTATGGCAGTCCCGCGGGCGGATCATCACCATGTCGCCGGCCGAAAGCCTGACCTGCCTCCCGTTGACATGATGGTACCCGGTGCCTTTTTCGATCCACAGGATCTCGGCATAATCATGCGTATGCAGCGATAAATCCTGGCTCGACGTAATATTTACCCGGGCAATATGAAAAACTTCATTGGCGCTCAGGAAATAGGATAATTTAAATTGGGAATCCCGCTTCATCGGATGGCATTTTGGGCAAAAATAGCATTTCGAAACGATATTAGCAACCCTGCCCGCCCATTCCCGCACGCCGAAAAACCCCGGTTCACCGCAATTCGGGCGAACCCTACTATATATTAAGGTAATATAGACCCCCGCGCTAATCCGGCAGCGAAAAAAAATATTCCTCCGCCTTCGGGGTCGCCACGCAGGAAGGCTGGGAATAAACACACTGGCAAGCAGGAACCCTCCGGACGAGAAACAGCGAAATATCGGAATAACGTAAAAAAGCTTCGAAATGCAGGAAACTTTGTCGGTGCTACATGTATTTTCATCCGATATATTTGCAATAGTAAAATAAGTCCCGGAAATGAAAGGAATCATCACGACCATACAACGCATGTCGATCCACGACGGCCCCGGCATCCGCTCGACGC
>ENA-ORUU01000331-ORUU01000331.1-human-gut-metagenome-genome-assembly--contig:-NODE-331-length-41319-cov-7.09577_pt1 | contig 41319 bp, 29 predicted proteins | sample MGYA00242085_ERZ509221 | MGnify/ENA primary metagenome ERZ509221 (study PRJEB26280, sample SAMEA2338809) | human gut metagenome | biome: human gut; feature: human-associated habitat; material: faeces... | reverse complement strand
TCCAATCAGTAGAAGTGGGAGATTTGATTTTTATTAAATCACGATTTATGTTAAACCAGCCATTAAGAATTAAGGCGGTCGGATTTGTGCTAGATAATGAAGTTAAAAATATTTCCAATGTATATAATGCAAAAGGAATCAAAGTATGCTGGAAACGGGATTTTAGTGATAAGCCGATACAGATTGAAAAAGGCAGGAAACATGTTGATGACACGCATACTATTTATCAGGAAAAAGACGAAGAAGTAATTAAGAAAATTGTAGAATTAATATAAGGCGGGGGAAATACATATGGGAAAAATTTGTTCTAATTGTGGGAATGAACTAAGTGATACTGCAAAGTTTTGCGGTAAGTGTGGAAGTAAATGTGAAGAAGGTGTACAGGAAAAGAAAGTAAAAGGGATGTGCCAGAAATGTGGAAATGAACTGGTAGAAAAAATGAAATTTTGTCCGAAATGTGGAACAGAGATAAAAACTGTTGAGAGCCGAGATAAAAGTAAAATAGAACAAGTAACAGAAATGGCATCAAGTGGTGTTATGCAGGCAGGTTTCGCACTTGCAGAGGGAGTAGAAAAAAGCAGAGAAAAATTTAATGAAATTCAGAATATGTCTAATGAGGAAAGAAAAGAAAGAGCAAAACAGTATGTAAATACTGCAAAAGAAAAAGGGGCAGAATTTGCCGGCGATGTAAAAGCGTTTAAAAATCTGTCTAAGAGAAAAAGGGTTATTGTTACACTTTGCGGAATTGTTGTTGCTCTTTTCATTATTACAAGGTTTATTGGAAATGAACCGAAGGAAGAATATGTGGTAAATGCTGCTAGAAATGTTGTTGATAAACAACTAATAGCACCTGCAACGGCAATATATTCGGGAGAAGAAATATTGGAAAAGGACGATTATGGAAGATATTTGGTTTATTTAAACGTAGATGCTGAAAATGGATATGGAGCAAAAGTAAGAAGTGAATGGTGCGTTATTGTTTTTTCCGTTACAAAAGATGATTTTCATTATAATAATCAGGCGTCTTATGTCAACAGTTATAGCGGAACAGATGTAAAAAGTGAATTGGCAATAAGTACATTAAAGGAATTTAATGATTGGGATAAGCCATTGGAGGACTAGGCAGATGAAATATTGTGAACAATGTGGAGCAGAAGTACAAGATGATAATAAGTTTTGCGGTAAATGTGGCGAGAAATGTGAAAGTGATGATATTGAATCCAGTAAAAAAGGAAGGTTTTTATCAGGCAAAAAGAAGAAAATACTTTTATTAGGAAGTGGGGTTCTTTTGGCAATTCTGTTAATTGCGGGAACTGCTAGCGGATTTTTCTCAGATATTAAAAAGGGTTATGATGAAGTTGGCAAAGAGGAGAATGATAATACAACCCCGGCATTATCCATGGAAGATTTTCTTAAAAAGTATAATGAGACATTTCAAAGTGCGATAAAATTGGAAGATTTTTTAATAAGGGGTGAAAAGGACGGTTTCGCAGTACGAGATAAAGATGATTTGTTTGCTGATTATACTAATTACATTCACTACTATTACAATAATGGTGAAACAGAATCTTACAATGAAGATGACGTTGATGCTGCGATGACGACAAGGCTTTTGGGAAATCAGAAAATATTTGAGATATTAGTTGACAAGGAAAATAAAATTAAAGCGGTTGAGGCACATTTAACAGATGGATATTCAACAGCACAAAACCTTATGAGAATTTTTATTCCTTCTTCTCAAGAAGAGGATTATCCTGATTTAAGGAATAAAGCACGAGAAGAATCTGTTGCATATACATATAAAGACGGAGTGGCAGTAAAAGTTACAGAAGATGTGATAAGAATTTGGTATGATACAAAAGAAAATTTTGATAGCGTTTCAAAACAACCATTCATGACAGAGGAGGAAGAAAAACAAATTATTCAGAATAGTCTCGGTGTATGGGAACAGGAATCATATAGTGATTTGCCAGTATTAGATATTTCCATGCCGTCAGATGAAATATTGCTTATAAAACAATATTACCCTCAGGGAACAGATGTGTATGGTAATATGAATTATTTAAAAAAGGAATGTGAGGTAGATGTAAGTACAAGAGAGTATACAGATTTTACTAAGGATATTGAGTACAAAATAACGGATTATGATAACAAAGACGTAACTCTTCGTTTTGTATTGAGAAATAAAGAACTGGATTTCATTCAATACATAACAGAGAATAATGAAGTTATGTATACAAAGACTGATAAAAATTTATCTGAGTCTGTTGGAGAAGAGCCGATTACGTCAGATACCTCTGGAATTTCAGAACCGTCATCTAGTAACACGATGGATAATAACAAGGTTGAGGATTTGGTAAGAAATTTTCAAGGATTTTCAGGGGTATGGGGTGATTTTGGAGTTCATGCTGACGCTTATCAAGGAATGATAGAACAGGCTGTTAAATCTACGATTAGTCTGTCCGATTATTTTGGAGGAGACGTTAATGAGGTTTATTTAGAAGTTTCCAGTTTTCAATGGGATGGTACGAATATAATGGGGGCAGGTTGTATTCTTTCTTTTGAAGGCCCAAGTCCGGGAAATGGGCAGTTTAGAACATTAACAGGTACAGTAAGTGTAGGCGAATCGGGAGACTTGCAGTTTATAGAAACAAACTACTATTAAAAACGACAGTTATTTTAGCTTTAGAGACTGCTATTACCGCTTACAGACTTCCTAGATATTTTTGGGTAGCCCGCTTGGCTTAAATGAAAATTTACTCTAAAAAGGACAAATACGAGTTTGACAATTTTATAAAGGTTTGTGTATAAGGGAGATTTCAGAAATGGAGTCTCTCTTTTCTTTTATAGAAGTAAGACTTGATTATTAAGAAAACAACAGGAAAAAAGGTGATTTTGAGGACGTTTTGAAAGACTAAAAACGAGTACATTCATAAAAAGATAAAGATAGACACTTTAAATGTAAACAAATTGTGAACAATTCTAAGTTGAGGATGCGGAACTCTGCTCATAACGAGTTCGTATTATCCGGGCTATAAGCAAAACTCGGAAATACGTTAAAAGGAGGTCTTGCTATGACTCAACGAACAAACCATAGCAAAAATGTTTATATTTCAAGGGAGGAGGTGGTTGGTAGGATTCCTCTGGATGATTCTATTTCAACGACATGTGTTACAAATCATATTGTTGAAATGACGGTGATGGAAAAACAGATTAGTCGGAAGTGTGGAATTAAGAGATTGGATAAATGTCATTATGTGAATCTGAGAACCGAAGAGGTATGTGAATTCCGTCATTCAGTGAAAAATCAGAGGAAGAATATGAATAAGTCATATACAACTCTAAGAAGGCTTATCAATTATAATTTTACTGGAAATGAATCGGAATTACATGCCACATTGACTTATGGAGAGGATATGCAAAGCCGTGATAATGTGTCTGCTGATTTTAAAGCCTTTTGGAAAAGACTGAAATATGCTTATCCTACATGTGAATATATAGTAATCTATGAACCTACTGAAAAAGGGGTCTGGCATGTGCATGTTTTGATTAAAGACAGAAATGGAAAAAGGTTATTCATACCGAAGGATAGACTAAGCGATATGTGGAGGAAGGGATATGTCTGCGTAAACCGTATTTTAGATAATGATAATATTGCAGCATATTTTATGGGATTATTTTCGGATAGAAATAAAGAAAAATCAGGATCTAAGAAAGTAGAAAGAATTCCATACTATGCAAATAATTATCGCTTATACTCTCGCTCTAAGGGCATTAAAACCCCACCTCTTTACAAAGAAACTTATAAACAGGCATTAGAACGTGTGAAAGGATTAGAACCATGTTTCGAGAATGCTTATGGTATTTATGATTCAGAAGATGGAACAGAACTGAATGTAATTTATCATAAACAGTATAACAAAAGAAGAAAATAGTAAGCAGTAAAGAGTAAAAACGAAGAAACGTACTTAAATTAGTGGACTTTATCGAAGAAAGGAGATTTTCAGATATGAAAATAGAAGAATTACAGAACGATATTATTTCAAATGAGGAATTGCTAGAGGATATTTCTTACAATATAAAAAATTTGATTTGGTTAAGAACAGCTTTAGAAGTTATGGGGTTCATGGAGTGCGACAGATGGAATCAGTTTAACTCTATGACAGATGAACTTAAAAGAACGTACAAGGAAGTTCAAAAGGACATGTTAAGTAATCAAGTATCAGACATATTGGAAGAAAAATAGAATACAATATGATAAATAGTTGGAAGAGGTAGGTTTATATGGAGATTGTCGTGCATTATCCGGAAGATAGGCAGGACATCAGTGCTTTGAGAAAAGCAGTGGCAGAAACTCATAGTGAATACATATATTCCTATATAGAAAGACTTCAGTGTTCACAGGAACAAAAGAAGATGATTATAAAAAGCATTGATGAAATGCTGACTTAGAGATGAGTAGAAGGCTGGTGGTATTACATACTGCCAGTCTTTTGTTGCAAGAGAAGCGGATTCATCTTTCAGAAGTCTTTATTTGACAAATAAGACAAAAGAAATTGTTCCCTTAACCCGGCTTCGCTTAAAAAGAAAAAGGGCAGGAGAGGACGATAAGAAACATTTGTCCGTTGTGTTAAAAATAATTAAATAAATAGGAAATCAAACGATTTTCATGCCGGATTCAAGAAGTTTTTTATAAATATCTTTTGGGAGATTTCGATAGCCGTTTTCCCAACATTGCAAAGCGGTTCTCGATACGCCTAAAATGTCTGCAAGTTGTCGCTGAGTCAGTGAATTATCTTTGCGAAAAGATTTCAGAGAGGAAATTTGATGCTGATATAAAAAGAGATGATATGTATCTAATAGTTCGGACATTTTCAAGTGATAAAAATCAGCAAGTTTTTCTAAATCTCTAACAGGGAATTGTTCATAATCAGGATTTTCATAGTTGTTATACAAGGACAAGTGTATGTTTAAATATTCTGCAATATCTTTTTGTCGTAAACCTTTCATGTGTCTTGCATAGCGTAATTTTTCGGCAATGGTAGGAACATCTTCAATGGAAGAATAGAGTAAATGATATTGTTCTGATTCTGTAAGACGGTGTAAAGGATGGAAAATAAAATGATGGACATATAAAAGAGTGTGTTCAGATTCACTGGCATTGTGCCGGAATAAAAGAGCCATCCTGTTATTGATGATTTGCAGAGGTTTCCAGTTTGCGTATAAGGCTCGCTCATTCCGGTTTTTTAAATCTTTAAGAGCCGTTGCAATGGGGTCGCTTTGGCAACACATATGGATCTCATGACGGAACTTCTCTTGTAGAACGTTTTTTGAACGATATTGCGGACATGTGGAAAAATGTAATCTGCATCGGAAGCGGAAATGAGGGGGCGTCGGCAGGTCATGTGTCGGGAAAAGTGCGGCGGCAGATATCTGAGACGGTAGAACTTGCCGTTCAGCAAAGAGAACCGGCGCTGAGTATTCAAATATGGAAATCGTATGTTGACGAGATGGGAGTTTCGGTGATCAGTCCGTCGGGAAGGCAGGCAGGACCGTTTTATGAATTTTTGGGAGCTCAGCGGTATATACTCGGAGATACAGAACTTTTGATTTATTATGGAGAACCGAAGCCGTACAGCGTGAAACAGGAGATTTATCTGTCGCTTCTTCCCGGAAAACAGTATATAGAAAGCGGCGTGTGGAAAATTGTTTTAACTCCCGGCCGTATTGTGGACGGGGAGTATCAAATGTGGCTTCCGACACAGTCGTCATTAAATATGGGGACAGCGTTTTTACAGCCGAACAGTATGTCGACATTGACGATTCCATCTACGGCGTCGCTTGCTGTTACCGTGGCGGCATATGATGCCCGGACATTTTCGTATGCGGATTTTTCGGGAAGAGGTCCGGCGGGGATGTACGAAGGTGAGAACGTGCTGAAACCGGATATTGCCGCACCTGGAGTGCGCGTTACAGCGCCTGTCCCGGGAGGCGGATATCAGTCTTTTAGCGGAACTTCTTTTGCTGCTCCTTTTGTGACCGGGAGCGCTGCGCTTTTGATGGAGTGGGGAATTGTCAGAGGAAACGATCCATATCTTTATGGAGAAAAAGTAAAAGCTTATTTAAGAAAAGGCGCAAAGCAGCTTGCGGGATACGAGCGATGGCCGAATGCGCTGCTTGGGTATGGAGCGCTGTGCGTGCGGGATAGCCTGCCGGGATTGGGCTCAAGTTAAGTTTCGTTAGTCAGGCGCTGTCCTCGATAACTGATGATATATAAAATATTGCAAATATGACGATGAAGTGCGGAACATTAATAGAAAAGAGTAAAAAGTTCTGATACAATGGGAATGAAATATTGCATTGAATCTGATCTGTATGAAATAAAAGGAAGTATTAATTGTAAAACTCCAAGTGTGTTAATAACAAAAGTGAAGAATAAGGAAGAGTGATAGACGATGAATGTTATGCCGATAACGGAATTGATTGATAAAGTTACGGAAATTTGTAAAGCAAATGGTGTAAAAAGGTTGGATCTATTTGGGTCTTTTGCAACAGGGACTGCAACCGATACAAGTGACGTTGATTTTGTTGTATACAGATGCAAGTTGACGGATTATAAATAAGGAGAAGATAAAAGCTGCATGAAAAAGCGAACCGAAGAAATTTTGAATCTTTTAGATGAACAATATGGACGGGAATATATTTGTTATCTGAATTATGAGACGCCGTGGCAGCTGCTGATCGCAACGATGTTGAGCGCTCAGTGTACGGATGCCAGAGTGAATATTGTGACGAAAGATTTGTTTCAAAAATATACATCTGTGGACGCATTTGCCGACGCGGACTTAAAGGAGTTGGAGCAGGATATCAAGCCGACAGGATTTTATCGCAATAAAGCGAAGAACATCATTGCCTGTATGAAAGATATCAGGGAGAAGTTTGGCGGTGAAGTGCCGAGGAGTCTGGAAGATCTGACCTCTTTAGCAGGCGTCGGACGGAAGACGGCGAATGTGATCAGAGGGAACATCTATCATGATGCCAGCGTAGTTGTGGATACGCATGTGAAAAGGATTTCTAACAGACTGGGATTTACAAAACAATCTGATCCCGAAAAGATAGAACAGGATCTGATGAAGGAACTGCCAAAGGATCATTGGATATTGTATAATATTCAGATCATTACGTTTGGAAGAAGTATCTGTACAGCAAGAAATCCTAAATGCGGGGAATGCTTCTTAAAGAAATATTGCACAGGGAGAAAATGACATGAGATCACTTTTTATTTATTTAAAAAATTATAAGAAAGAGACTATATTGGCTCCGCTGTTTAAAATGCTGGAGGCATCTTTTGAACTTCTTGTTCCTCTTGTTATGGCTGCGGTGATCGATAAAGGAATTGCTCAAAAAGACAGCCCGTATATTATAAGAATGTGTCTTGTTTTGATTGTATTGGGAATCGTCGGGCTGATATGTTCTCTTACAGCTCAATATTTTTCGGCAAAAGCGGCGGCTGGGTTCGGAACAGGACTGCGGCATGCGCTGTTTGAACATATTCAACATTTCGGTTTTTCGGAAATGGATGAAATCGGCAGTTCTACGCTTGTGACCCGAATGACAAGTGATGTAAATCAGGCGCAGGCAGGAGTGAACCTTGTCCTTCGTCTTTTTTTACGTTCGCCTTTTATTGTATTCGGCGCAATGGCAATGTCTTTTATGGTAGATGTCAAAGCGGCAATGGTTTTTGTTGTTGTAATTCCTCTTTTGTCGGTAGTTGTATTTGGGATCATGTTGATTACAATGCCTCTTTATAAGAAAGTGCAGTCATATTTAGATGAAATTCTTCTAAAAACGAGAGAAAATCTTATCGGTGTAAGAGTGCTTCGTGCTTTTAATAAAGAGGAAAAAGAAAAGGCTGAATTTGAAGAAAACAATCAAATGTTGACAAAGGAACAAAAATTTGTCGGAAGTATCTCCGGGCTTATGAATCCACTGACGTATATTATCGTGAACGTGGGTATTATAGTTCTTATTTATGTCGGCGCGGTTCGTGTAAATATGGGGAGTCTGACTCAGGGGGAAGTAGTGGCTCTTGTCAACTATATGTCGCAGATTCTTGTGGAGCTTGTGAAACTGGCGAATCTGATCATTACGGTGACGAAAGCGGCTGCATGCGGAAAACGGATCGAAGCTGTGTTGGCGATGAAACCGGAAATGCAGTCGGGAAGTTTGTTGTATACAGAAGAAAAAAGGATTCCAGCGGTGGAATTTTCCAATGTGTCATTGACATATAAAAATGCGGGAGCGCCTTCGTTGAGCAACATCTCGTTTCGGGCAATGCCGGGAGAGACGATAGGGATTATCGGCGGAACAGGGGCTGGAAAATCATCGATCGTAAACATGATCCCTCGGTTTTATGACGCGTCGGAAGGAGAAGTGAAGGTTTTCGGACATGATGTAAGAGAATATGAGATTGAAAGTTTGCGCAGTCATATCGGCGTGGTTCCTCAAAAAGCGGTGCTTTTTAAAGGGACGGTTGCGGAGAATCTTCGGTGGGGAGATGAAAATGCATCGGAACAAACACTGGAAGAAGCGCTTGAAATTTCACAGGCGAAAGAGTTCGTTGATTCAAAGCCGGGAAAGCTTGAATTTATGATAGAACAAAACGGGAGAAATTTGTCCGGCGGGCAGAGACAGCGTATGACGATCGCAAGAGCGCTTGTAAGAAAACCGGATATTCTTATATTGGACGACAGTGCGTCGGCGCTTGATTTCGCGACCGACGCGGCTTTGCGTGACGCGATTAAAAACATGAAAGAAAATCCGACAGTATTTCTTGTCTCTCAGCGGGCGGCATCGGTCAGATATGCAGATCGGATCGTTGTGCTGGAAGATGGGAAAGCTGTGGCGGTCGGAACACATGAGGAGCTGATGCAAAACTGTTCGGCTTATCAGGAGATTTATTATTCACAATTTCCGGAGGAGGCGGTTTTACATGCTTAAAAAACAAACAGTCAATGAAGATAAAATACAGAAGTCAAAAGTGCAGGCAGAGCAGAGTAAGCCACAGAGCAAAGATCGGAAAATGAGCCGGGGAGAAATATTAAAAAAAGTATTCGGGCATCTTGGGAAGTATCGTATTTTTGTTGTTTTTTCTGTTTTGCTGGCAGCAGTCAGCGTCGCCCTTACGCTCTACATTCCGAAACTGATCGGTTATGCGGTAGATGAGATCATAGGAAAAGGAGCGGTAAACTTTGCCGGGATATTCCGAATTCTGTTTCAGATCGGAATATGTACGGGTATTACGGCGCTTGCGCAGTGGCTGATGAATGTGTGCAATAATAAAATGACTTATCAGGTCGTGCAGGATGTGAGAAACGAAGCTTTTCGGAAGATTCAGATCCTTCCGCTGAAATACATCGACAATCATCCATCCGGAGAAATAGTAAGCCGTGTTATTGCGGATGTAGATCAGTTTGCGGACGGACTTTTGATGGGATTTACCCAGTTGTTTACAGGAGCTGCAACGATTATCGGCACGCTGGGATTTATGTTGTCGGTTGATGTAAATATTACGTTTGTCGTCGTTTTGATCACTCCGATTTCATTTTTTGTGGCGAACTTTATTGCCCGCAAAACATTTGCGATGTTTCGTCTTCAGTCTGAAATCAGAGGAGAACAGACAGGTCTGATCGACGAAATGATCGGCAATCAGAAAGTAGTACAGGCGTTTGGGCAGGAAGAAAAAGTGACGGAGCGGTTTGATAAGATTAATGAAAAATTAGGAAGCGCATATTTGAGAGCGACATTTTTCTCTTCCGTTACAAATCCGGCGACCCGTTTTATAAACAGTCTCGTATATACGGGAGTCGGGATCGCAGGTGCGTTTGCGATAGTAAACGGAACGCTGACAGTAGGGCAGCTTACAAGTTTTTTGAGTTATGCAAATCAGTATACAAAGCCGTTTAATGAAATATCCGGAGTTGTGACAGAGTTCCAAAACGCGGTTGTATGTGCCGGTCGTATTTTTGAGTTAATAGAAGAAATTCCTCAGCCGGAAGATGCAAAAGATGCGGCGGTTCTGACTCATGTCCGGGGACATGTACTGGCAGAGCATGTTGATTTTTCGTATATGCCACAACAGAATCTGATCACGGATTTTAATTTGAAAGTTATGCCGGGACAAAAGATCGCTGTTGTAGGACCGACGGGATGCGGAAAAACAACGCTGATCAATCTGCTTATGCGGTTTTATGATGTAGACGGCGGCTGTATTTCAGTAGACGGAAAGGATGTGCGTGAGGTTACGAGGGAAAGTCTGCGCTGTGCATATGGCATGGTGCTTCAGGAAACGTGGCTGAAAACGGGAACGATCCGGGAAAATATTCTTTTAGGAAGGCCCGACGCGTCAGAAGAGGAAATGATAGAAGCTGCAAAAGCATCTTATATTCACAATGTAATCCTGCGTCTGCCAAACGGATATGACACGTGGGTGACAGAAGACGGAGGCGGGCTGTCGCAAGGACAGAAACAGCTTTTATGCATCGCGCGTGTTATGCTGTGCAGACCGCCTATGCTGATCCTCGATGAAGCGACGTCATCGATCGATACAAGAACAGAAGTAAAGATACAGGCGGCTTTTACAAAATTGATGGAAGGGCGGACGACGTTTATTGTGGCGCATCGTCTGTCAACGATCCGCGAGGCGGACGTGATTCTCGTTATGAAAGACGGAAAAGTTATTGAGCAGGGCAATCACGAGAGCTTGATGGCTGCAGACGGATTTTACAGACATTTGTATGAATCGCAGTTCCTTAGGGGAAAAGATGAGGATAAATGATAAAAAGTGAAGAAAATAAAAAAGTCTGAAAACGGATAAAGATACAAATATAGAGACCGTATTAAGGAGGATGGCTATGACAAAATTAAGTACATTATGCTATATAGAAAAAGACGATAAATATTTAATGCTTCACCGTACGGTGAAAGAAAATGATGTGAATAAAGATAAATGGATCGGTGTCGGCGGACATTTTGAATATGGAGAAAGTCCTGAAGAGTGCTTGCTAAGAGAAGTGAAAGAAGAAACGGGATATACGCTGACTTCGTGGGCTTACCGGGGAATCGTGACATTTGTTTACGGTGAAGATGTTGTAGAATACATGTCGCTTTATACGGCTGACGGGTTTGAAGGAGAACCGATCGACTGTGATGAGGGCGAGTTGGAATGGGTTGAAAAATCAAAGATCGAGACGCTGAAGTTATGGGAGGGAGATAAGATTTTCTTTGATCTGTTGGAGAGAGACTGCGGCTTCTTTTCTCTGAAACTTGTTTATAATATAGAAGATATTTTAAAAAGCGCTGTTCTTGACGGGAAGCCGCTTCCTCTTACCGAGGATGGAAAGTGGATTGGAAAATGAACCGGAAAACAGACTGAAAAATGAAGTGAAAGACAGATAGAAAAAAGAAGCAGGCGTAAGCGGACGCGGTATGAAAAGTCATGGATTTTGAAACAGGGCAATATCCGGCTGAATAAAGGTAAATATAAAGAAAAGGATGGAATATAATATAGTCAGTCCATATATGAGGAAGCGGAAACGTGCGATATTTTTCTGCTCATATAATTTGGATGCCATTGAAAAAGTGATTCCAGTACAAAGGTAAAAAATAGCAATATCGATCCAGACAACCGTAAAGCCGAGTATGCCTGAGTAAGTATAAAAGAAAACAGGGATAAGTGTCGTTCCTGTCAGAATGCCGGATAAAAGTGGTAAAGATACGTTTGGAACGGCGTTTTTATATATTAGTTTGAAAAGAAAGCAGTAGAGCAGAGCCGGAAAGAACAAAAGTTTCATATGTTCCCATGCAGATTCGCTGATTGGGCAGACAAGACCTATAAAAGTTGAATCGCCGGACCATTCATAGAAAAAGTGCGACAGTGTTCCGAGAACAGACGTGAACAGAAAACCGGAGATAAAGATGTATTTACCGGAAAGTTTATAGGAAGCAAGCATAACAAGTCTCCTTTCATAAGCAGAAAAGTATTTTATATAGTATATGCAGAAGTTAGAAAATCAGCCCTCGAAAAACTCGTCATTATGCATAAAAATAAATGTATTTTATATGGAAAATGATGAAAATACGACATATGGAGCGGGGGGGGGGTAAAAATAATGTTGACACATTGAACAAAAGGGTATATGGTTCTGTATGAGTATGTGGGCAAAATGCTAAGAAAGGAAGGGAAAATAGTTATGGAAAATGTCAAAAAACTAATGCGAAAAGCAATGGGAATTGTTTTAAGTGTTGTGCTTACATTAGGGTGTATTCTAGGAAGCGGCACGATCGCATGGGCAGAAGGTGAGACGGCAGATGCCGCCGCGAAGATCAAGGTGGCATGCGTGGGAGACAGCCTGACGGAAGGGTACACTTCGACGGGCGCGAATTCAGGAAAGAAAGGACCAAATGCATATCCGGCACGTTTGCAGAGTTTACTTGGAAGCGGATATGAAGTAAAAAACTTTGGGGAAACAGGTGCGTTTTTGATGGAGGGGACAAGTAATCCATATAAAAGCGGTACAGAATACGAACAAAGTAAAGCGTATAATGCAGACATTGTCATTATTATGCTTGGAACGAATGATTCCAAAAACTGGAACGAAGAAAATTATAAAACACAGATGACAGCGTTTTATAATGAGTATAAGACGGAGAATAACAGAGTTATTTTTGCCATGTCTCCGAAATGTTATCAGACGACGGGAAACGATATCACTCAGGAAAAGGTCGAAAAAGTCTATCAGGCTCAGAAGGCATTGATTAAAGAAAATGCCGCATGGGATTTCATTGATATGTATGAAAAGACCGAAGGAAAAGAAAATCTTTATAATACAGATAAAGTACATTTTACAGATGCAGGATATCTGTACATAGCAGAATGCATGTATGAAAAGATTACAGGAAAAAAAGCTCCGATTGAAGAAAAGGTGAAAATTCCGCATACACAGCAGAGCGGAGAAACAAACTACTTCACATTCGCAGAAGGAAAATGGGAGGCAGGAGATGCGCAGCATACATGGTCAAAAAAAGTAGATCCGGCGCATCCTGAAGCAACCTATTATGAAGTGAAATTTACAGGACATAAGATCGATATCTATTCCGGTAAAAACAGAATGATGGGAAAAGTGAAGTATCTGATCGACGGTGAGGAAAAAGCAGAGGGAGACCTTTATAATGCTACTAATATCAATTCTACATTCATTACAACGATTTCCGATTTAGAAGAAAAAGAACACACATTAAAAGCGGTGGCTACAGGTGAGAGAAATGCATCCGGAACCGGTTCGGATATACTGATCGATGCCGCTGAGGTGTATGTATATACTTACAGAGAACCGGAAGAAGCAAAACTTCACGGAACAATTATTGATAATAATCTTCAGTATACCCAGGATAAATTAACTGAGGTAAAAGCAGCAAACAAAACAGAAGATACTTTGAATGCATGGAAGAACGATACGGTTACTTCTGAGATTTCTTTAGCTTCGATAGATTCTTCTTATACAGATGTAACAGCGACGGCAAGTGATTTCACCGGAAACGGCAATACGATTCCGAAAGCAAATGTGGATTTAAAATTTATTAAATCAGTTCAGGCTTATACAGGAATGCCGGGATACGGTGATCCTGACAGAGAAGTTCCGAAAGGAAGCAGACAGGAAGCAAATGAAGTGCTTTATCAGGATGCCGGAACAGCGATGAATATTGGAACGAACAAACTTCAGAATATCTGGGTATCTGTGAAAGTTCCGGCAGGAACAGCGGCAGGTAGTTATACAGGAACGGTTACGGTAACGGCAAAAGAATTAGCAGAACCACTTACATTTACTTATACGTTAAAAGTTGCTGATGCAGAACTTCCGGATGCGACGAAGTTTAAAGATGGTTTTGATATGGAATTGTGGCAGAACCCGTATCGTATCGCAGAATATTATGATGTAACGCCGTTTTCTGAAGAGCATTTTGAAATTTTAAAATCCCACATGGGATTATATAAAAATGCCGGCGGACATGCTATTACAACTACAATCGTAGAAGAGGCGTGGGCAGGCCAGACATACGGGGAAGGAACTGTTAAATTCCCTTCTATGGTTAAATGGACAAAGAAAGCGGATGGAAAATGGAGTTTTGATTATACGGATTTTGATAAATGGGTAACGTTTAACAAAGACGTTATGAAAATCGGGGACAAGATCGTATGTTACAGTATTGCGCCTTGGACAAACTCAGTTGTTTATTATGATGAAGCGACAGAGACAACAGTAAAAAAACGATTGACTCCGGGTTCGGAAGAATGGACAACGATATGGACGGCATTTCTGAATGATCTTGCAGACCATTTATATGAAAAAGGCTGGTTTAACGACGCTTATATCGGTATCGATGAAAGAGGATTTAATAAGGCGGCGTTTGATTTGATCGATTCAATTAAACGCGGCATTCCGACACCTTTGAAATTAAAGAGTGCGGGAGCGATGGATGGATTTGTTGAGAAAAAAGATCTTGCAATGCGCGTAGACGACCTGAATGTAGGTTCTATCGCGGTAAAGGCCCATCCTCAGCAGTTTGAAGAAATAAGACAGGCTCGTGAAGATGCGGGACTTCGTACAACTATTTATACATGTACAGGTCATAAACCGGGTAACTTTTCATTAAGTGCGCCGGGAGAAAGCTACTGGACAATGATGTATTCTTATTCCGTAGGCGGAGAAGGATATCTTCGCTGGGCATATGACTCATGGGTTGAGAATCCATTGGAAGACACGACTCACAATGCATTTGAAGCCGGGGATTGTTTCCTTGTATTCCCGGATGATTCTGAAGCAAAAGTTACAAAATCAAGTACACGTTTTGAAAAAATGGCAGAAGGTGTACGCGATGTAAATAAACTTATTAAAATGAAATCAGATGTTCCGAGCATGGCGGCAAAAGTGGATGCTTTGATGGATTCTGTAAAACCGACTTATGCATCAAGCGCGTATTATCTGACAGATGCGGGAAAACAAGAACTTGCGTCGGATATGAATACGATCAAAACAAAAATTGCCGAGCTGACAGAAGAATATGTCGCATTAAAGAAAGCGGGAGTGACCGAGGTTGACTCAGTATCGATCAACGGAGAGAAAGAGGTTGAATTACAGCAGGGAGGTACAACTCAGCTTGAAGTTACAGTCCTTCCGGAAAATGTATTGAATAACACAGTCACATGGTCGACCGATAATCCGGCAGTTGCAGTTGTGAAAGACGGAGCGGTAACTGCGAAGGGATCAGGCCGCGCTGTTATTACGGTGACATCTAACCAAAATGAAGAAAAGAAAGATTCTGTTACGATCGTTGTAAAAGAAGCTGAGGTTGAAGAAGGAGCGCAGGTTTCTTACTATTCATTTGACGATGTGAAAGGACAGAAGTTAGAGGATGAATGGGGAAAACGTGACGGTACTCTTGATGCTTCCTGCACAATCGAAGCCGGCAAATCAGGAAAAGCGCTGAACGTAACACAAGACGGAAAAGGTGCAGTGATTACGCAGACGGCAGGCGATCTGAATGACAAAGACTGGACGATTTCGTATTGGGTAAAGACTACGTCAGAATTTAATAAAGAGATTTCTGTATTGGAAGATTCCACAAAAGCATTTTCCTTCTCATTGAAGATGGCGGCAGACAGAGTATCCGGATTCCGTGTAGGAAATAATGGCGGAGACGTCTTGTCGTATCAGTATGATTTCGAGAAAGACAAGTGGTATCATATTACATGGGTGCAGGATAAAGATCAGGGTCTTGCCATGTATGTAAACGGTACAAGAGTCGGTGATATCAATGCATGGACAAAAAATAATCCTATTAAAACACCTGCGGATGTGATCGGCGGTACTGGATTTACAGGTCTGATCGATGAAGTGAAAGTTTATAACCGTGTATTGAATGAAAGTGAAATACTTTCCGCAATGAAAGTAAAAGGATTAAACATTGCGGATACGAATCCAACGGTAAATATCGGAGAAACGTATCAGATTACAACAAACTTGATAACAGACGCCGAAGATAAGACGATTACATATGTCTCAAACAAGCCGGAAATTGCAAGTGTAAATGAGGACGGTTTAGTAACGGCGAACAAGAAAGGAAAAGCGGTCATTACTGTAACAGGCGGCGGATATACGGAAAAAGTTACAGTAAACTGTAAGAAAGTATTGTATGCAAATTCAAGGATTCCACAGTATGAATTGGCGGATAAATATCTGAAAGATATTGAAAAAGCTCCGAATACACCTAGACAGTATCTTGGACAGCCGGACATGGTTCAGACAAAGACAGGCAGACTGATTACTGCTTATCCGACAGGACACGGTCATGGACCGATTATTATGCAGATTAGTGATGATGAAGGCGAGACTTGGACGGAGAAGAAAGATATTCCGGCATCGTTTGCAACTTGTCAGGAAACACCTACCTTATATACATTGGATATGGGTAATGGAAAAGAAAGAATTATGCTGATTTCAGCATGTCCGAACTGGGATTTACAAAGAGGCGGATGGGATACTGCCTACTCTGATGATGACGGAGAAACTTGGACAGAATATAAGAATCACTGGCCTTCTTTTGACGGAGCAGAGAAAAAACATACAATCGTAGCAATGGCAAGTCTTGTGCAGTTAAAAGATGAACAGGGAAATTACATTCAGAAATGGATGGGTGTTTTCCATGATTATGGTTATGTCAACTTCAAGAGCTATCTGACATTTGATGAAGACGGAAATGAACAGTGGAGCGAGCCGGAAAGATATTTAGCTGATTATAGAAGTATCGAAAGCAAATATGGAATCTGTGAAGTCGGAATGTTCCGCTCACCGGATGGAAAACGGATCATGGCGCTGGCAAGAAGTGATAAAAAACCAAACTTATCCGTGATGTTCTATTCTGATGATGAAGGAAAAACATGGAGTAAACCGGAAGAAATGCAAGGTTCGCTTGCAGGGGAAAGACATAAAGCTGTATATGATCCGATCAGCGGACGTCTTTTGATCACATTCCGTGAGATCGTATACAAAGACGGTAAGCTTGATAACAACTGGATGGCAGGCGACTGGGTTGCATGGGTTGGAACATATGAAGACCTGTTAGAGCAAAACGAAGGTGAATACCGTATACTGATCGAAGAAGACTGGGCAATGAATGCAAAATCCGGTGATACGGGATATGCGGGAATTTTAGTTCTGGATGATGGAACATTTATCATGGATTCTTACGGACACTTTGACGAAGAGTTTTCTAAGAATGCATTTGAATCAGGTAATTATAATGTAAGAACAGATTTATGTTATATCAAACAGGCAAAATTCAAACTTGGTGAAATTGAGAATGAAAACGGTCTGATTGACAGAAGCGCTCTGGAAGCAAAAATCAATGAAGTAAAAGATACGTCGGCAGAAGGGTACACAGACACTTCTTATGCGGCATTTTCAAAAGCGCTGACGGATGCACAGACAGTATTTGCAGATTCTTCCGCACAGCAGATTCAGATTGATGAAGCGCTGAAAGTATTAACTTCAGCATTTGAAGGTTTGGAAGAAAGACCGGTAGAACCGGAGAAACCGACGGTAGAAAAAGTTGAAATTAAAGCAAATCCTGCTAAGACAGAGTACAAAGAAGGGGAAAAATTCGACCCGGCAGGACTTGTGCTTACAGTGAAATATAACAAAGGCGAGGACAAAGAAGTAGCTTACAGTGATGCAACAAAGGCAGACTTCGCATTTAATCCGTCACTTGATACAGCGCTTACAGAAGGTGTGAGCAAAGTTGATGTAACATATGCGGGCAAGACGGTAGAAATCGGTATTGAAGTGAAAGCTGACACGCCGGTAGAGCCGGAGACGCCAACGGTAGAAAAAGTTGAAATTAAAGCAAATCCTGCTAAGACAGAGTACAAAGAAGGGGAGAAATTCGATCCGAAAGGACTTGTGCTTACAGTAACGATGTCAGACGGAACAACAAAAGTTGTTGCATACGGACCGGAGACGGCAAAAGATTTCTCCTTTAATCCGAGTCTTAATACAAAACTGACAGCGGATACGAAGAAAGTAACAGTAACATACGGCGGACAGTCGGCAGACGTAGCTGTATCGGTGAAAGCAGATCCGTCAGAGGATAAGAAACCGAATACAGAGAAACCGGACAAAGGCGGAGCGGTTCAGACAGGAGATAATTTTAACGTAACGCTGCTGATCGGACTTGTAGTTCTTGCAGGCGTGACTGCAGGCGGAACGGCTCTGACAATTTTCAAAAGGAACAAAAGAAAATAAGCTTCATCCGTAAACAGTACGGAAAAATACAGGGTTGTCACTTAGTGGCGGCCCTGTTTGTATATGGATTTTTATGAGATCGGTTTTTCGTACATTTTTAGGGGAGTTTCTCGATTGAAATAACGGAAAATATGTGAATTTCTGACAATGCTCTTTCATAAATTGATGTAACTTCTCAAAGCCTTGTATTTACTGGTGTTCTGCAAGATTTTGAAAAACGGTAAAGTGGTGTATTGTATCATAAAGTGGTGTGGTTTGATATGAAAATGGTGTACTAAATGGTGTAGTAAATCGGAAAGAATTATTAAATTTGATAGCAAAATTGTAAGAGCGTCAGATTTGACATTTGAATAGGTATTTGTTTAAATAATAATATAAAAAAGACACTATTGATAGTTGGTTAGTCCAAATTATCTAATTACTCAAAAGAGTAACCGCATTCCTTGGGCGAGGGGCGGTTACTTTTTTGATTGATTTATATACGCTATCAAAATCGTTACAACAATACTAAGTATCATTAGTACGATTGTAGAGTAAGAAAAGGACTATTTGACAGTTTTTCGTACATTTTTAAGGAAGTTCCTTAATTGAAATAACAGGAAATATATGATAAAATTGAGAAGGTTTAATAGTTTTTTCCCGATTTTGCCCCCTTTACATTGCACACACTTCGGCATACTTTTGCTACAAGAGCAATCGAATATGGCATGAACCCCAAAATATTGCAGAAACTTCTGGGACATGGCACATTACAAATGACAATGGGTTTGTACTGCCACGTAACAGAGGATACGCTGTTTTTGGAAACGGAGAAGTTTAAGAGAAGGTGTAGTTGAGCATGAAGTGGTGTAAAAATGGTGTAGCAGGGGATGAAACATAGAAAGTAAGGGCGAGAAAAGCCCGTAAATACGGAGGTTTTAAGAAAGATGGAAAGTTATAAGCAGGAATTTATTGAGTTTATGGTGGACAGCGATGTGCTGAAATTTGGAGAATTCACATTGAAAAGCGGAAGGAAATCTCCGTTTTTTATGAATGCAGGCGGATATGTGACAGGTTCGCAGCTTAAAAAGCTCGGCGAATATTATGCGAAAGCGATCCATGACACATACGGAGATGATTTTGATGTGTTGTTCGGACCTGCTTATAAGGGGATTCCTCTTGCGGTTGTAACTGCGATCGCTTACAGTGAGTTGTATGGAAAAGAAGTACGATACTGCTCGGACAGAAAAGAAGAGAAAGATCACGGAGCAGACAAAGGAAGCTTCCTCGGAAGTAAATTTAAAGACGGCGATCGAGTTATCATGATCGAAGATGTAACGACGTCAGGAAAGTCGATGGAAGAGACCGTTCCGAAAGTAAAGCAGGCCGCTGATGTGGAGATCGTCGGATTAATCGTATCTCTTAATCGTATGGAGGTCGGAAAAGGGGGAGAAAAATGCGCCCTTGACGAGGTGAAAGATCTGTATGGTTTCGATACGGCCGCGATCGTGACGATGGAAGAAGTCGTGGAACACTTGTACAACAAGCCGTATAACGGAAAAGTTGTGATCGACGATACATTAAAGGCTGCGATCGATACATACTATGAAACATATGGAGTAAAATAAAACGGGGAGGCGCTTTATGGAAAAGGCATATCTTACAATGAAAAACAGTGGTGCAAGCAGCATTACACTTGGGATTATCGTTCTCGTTGTCGGAGTGGCAACAGGAATACTTGCAATCGTGAACGGAGCAAAATTACTCAAACATAAAAAAGAGATTACATTTTAAGCAGCTTGACAGCTTTCAGGGAAACTGTGAAAGGACACGGATGAAAGAGAGATAAATAAACAGAAAGAAAAATAAGGGACTAAGCCGGAATACAGGCAGTCCCTTTTTGCAACGGCGGCGGAACGAAGTCTGGGTTTGCCTGAGACTTTGCGGCCGTGTATAGTCCCGGAGCGCGCTTTTTTAGCGCTTCCGGTGATTTGAAAAAATTACTGATAGGGAGAGTTCCTTGTGTGAGGAGAGTTATTTTTGAGTATAAAAAAAGAGCGGATTTATAGGATATTTGGGAAAATCCTGTTTTCACTATATATTGTTTTTTTGATTTATTTTCTGTTTCTTGCGGAATGGTACGGAAGAACGGAAGTGACGGAAGAGTATAGATATAATCTTGAATTATTTAAAGAAATCAGACGTTTTCTTACTTATAGAGAACAGCTTGGCATGTTTACGGTGCTTGCGAACCTTCTCGGGAATATTATGATCTTTGTTCCTTATGGTTTCTTTATTTCCATGGCGGGAAAGTCCATGGGATTTTTTAAAATATTATTTTTCAGTATGGCGCTGAGTCTGGGCGTGGAAACAATACAACTTTTTACGAGAGTAGGAAGTTTTGATGTCGATGATATTTTATTAAATACAATCGGCGGAGTTTTAGGATATATTTTGTTTGTGGTATGCAGTCGGATAAGGAGAAAACGTTATGTTCGGAAAGGAAAAAAAGGCAGAAGATAAGAAAAAAGAAACTGCTTTGAAACGGGAGGAAAACCGGAAAAAAAGCGGGGTGAAACATAAAAAGCCAAAGCAAAAACAGGCGGGCAACGGAAATCTTTCGTGTCTGTTCGGATTAGGTTCGGCCGCAGTGTTGGCGGGATGTATAGCATACGCGTTTGTCCGAAGAGGAGAAGCCCCCGGGATCATAGGAGGTATTACGATTATTTCTTTGATACTGGCAGGATACGGAATTTATTCGGCAATTATAGGATTTCGGGAGAGAGAACGCAGTTATCTGACGTGTAAGATCGGTATTGTCATGAATGCGGCGGCGATTATTTCATTTTTTGCGGTATTTATCAGAGGTTTGAATTAGTAAGCAAAAGATAAAAAGTAGTGAAAAAAGATAAATAATAAAGAAAAGTAAACAGATGAGCGGGAGGGAAAGGAAAATGCAGGAAGTGTCAGAAAAATACAACAACGATTCATATAGGGAACGGCATGCGTTGTCGGTAGAACGTCTTCGCACGCTGCCTTTTGAGGAATCTGTGGAAGATTCTTATATCGCGTATTTCAGATTGGTTGCCCTGTTTTTGCTTGAAGTGGAAAATGTGCGGATTCAGGTGGAAAGCGGAAAATGGGATCAATATAATGAAGAAGACATGAGACAGATCAACGAAATCCTTTATAGTGATATTGTCGGGGATGCTTACGAAAAAAGCTATGCAAATCCGAAATATGCATGCAGCTGGTTTGAGCCGGAGATGGGAAGGCTTTTGAGTTTTCTCTATGTGGAAATGCGCTCCGGCATCCCTTATGCGTTTGAAGGCAGACTTGATTATCTGACGATTTTGTATGAATTGTTTATCGAGGTATATACGTATTTTGAAAATTGCCGGGCGGATGGCGCTGAACCGGAAATACGAAGAGTAAGAGATATCGTGTATTGGTATGCAAGCGATTATTGCGACGTATTTTTGGCAGATCGGATTAAAGAACAGATCGATCCGTCGTATTCGTTTGCGGCAGATATTATCGAAAATGCAGATTTGAGCAGCGACAGGTATTTGTATCGTTTCGGAGAATATATTACAGAAAATGAGCTGGGAACTGCGCGCCGTCTCAGGTCGCTTCCCGAAGAGACGATTCAAAAGATGGCGGACGTTTACACGGAAGGATATCGGATCGGATTTATCAATACAGGAAAAGATCTGTCCAAAAAATCAGTCGTAAATATTCGTTACAGCCTCGGATTTGAACGGGTCATAAGAGCGGCGATCGCAAATTTTCGCGCTATGGGGTTAAAACCTGTAATATACAGGGCGGCGTCGGGTGTGATCACGAAAAGAGAGCATCACAAAATCGGATATTTCGGCGCTGTGGCAAACTGGCAGTATGAGTACGATCACAGACAAGATCAGGCGTTATTTATGGATAAACGCTATATTGAACGGCGTCTGGAAGTGATGCATACTGTTTATGAACAAAATAAAGAACAGGCAGCGCAGTTCGCAGGACCTGCCGTGATGGAAACATTCGGAGAAAAGCCGTTTTCACCGAAAGCAGTACCGGAAGCTCCGGCTTACTGTGAAGAGCAAAGGGAGCTTGCGCTTCAATACGACAGCAGATCCGGTCAGATCACAAATGAATATATCAAAGGAGAAGAGAGAAGTTTTACGATCATTGCATATCCTGTGCCGGAGATCGGTCCGAAATATGAAGAAATTTTCGATGAAGTAATACGAATTAATACGTTAGATGCAAAATTATATGAGAAAGTTCAACAGACGATGATCGATGCGCTCGATCAGGGAGAAAAAGTCCGTGTGATCGGAAAGGGAGAGAACCGGACGGATATGGAGATTCGGCTTTGGTCGTTAAAAGATGCTCGGAAAGAGACGATTTTTGAAAACTGTGTGGCAGATGTAAATATTCCGGTAGGCGAGGTGTTTACATCACCGGTGCTGGAAGGAACGAACGGAGTTTTGCATGTCAGCCGGGTGTATCTTGACGGTTTGCAGTATAAAGACCTTGAATTGAAATTTAAAGACGGAAAGATCGTTGATTATAGATGCGGCAATTTTAAAGACGAGGAAGAAGGCAGACGATATATTTTTGATAATGTTTTGAAAAATCATGATACTCTTCCGCTTGGCGAATTCGCGATCGGAACAAATACGACTGCTTATGCCGCGGGAAAAAAATACGGGATCGAAGATAAGATGCCGATTTTGATCGCAGAGAAAACAGGACCTCATTTTGCAGTGGGCGACACATGCTATTCATGGAGCGAAGACGTCCGTGTATATAATCCGAACGGAAAAGAAATCGTTGCAAAGGATAATTCTTGTTCGCTGAAAAGAAAAGAAGATCCGTCTGCGGCATACTTTCAATGTCATACAGATATAACCGTACCTTATGAAGAGTTAGAAGAAATAAGTGTAGTGACAAAAGACGGGAAACACATTATACTAATTAAAGACGGAAGATTTGTGCTTCCGGGAACTGAGATTTTAAATGAACCATTAAAACAACTCGAAAATTGATTTGAGATTTTAAGGAGGAAATAACGTGCCAAAAGTAGGAATCGTAATGGGCAGTGACTCTGACCTGAAAGTGATGAGCAAAGCTGCGTCAATGTTGGAAAAATTCGGAATTGATTATGAAATGACGATCATTTCCGCACATCGTATGCCGGATGTATTTTTTGAGTGGGCAAAAGCTGCGGAAGGAAAAGGGATTAAAGTAATCATCGCAGGAGCCGGAATGGCTGCACATCTTCCGGGAATGTGTGCGGCGCTGTTCCCGATGCCGGTGATCGGAGTGCCGATGTCAGGAAAGAATCTGGATGGTATGGACGCTCTTTACTCGATCGTTCAGATGCCGCCGGGAATTCCGGTTGCGACTGTTGCGATTGACGGTGGAATGAACGCTGCGATTCTTGCGGCAAAAATCCTCGCTGTATCAGATGAAGAGGTATTAAAAAAGTTAAAAGACTATTCGGCAGAGATGAAAGATACCGTTCAGGCGAAAGCCGATCGTCTTGCCGAGGTCGGATATGAGGAGTATTTAAAGTAAAGGAGAAAGTGGTATGGATTATAAGAAAGCAGGAGTTGACATAGAGGCCGGTTACAGATCAGTAGAACTTATGAAAGAGCATGTGAAAAAGACGATGCGTCCGGAAGTGCTCGGAGGACTCGGAGGATTTTCGGGAGCATTTTCTCTTGATAAGATCAAAGAAATGGAAGAGCCGGTACTGCTGTCGGGAACAGACGGCTGCGGAACGAAAGTGAAGCTGTCGATGGTGCTTGATAAGCATGACACGATCGGAATCGATGCTGTGGCAATGTGTGTGAATGATATTGCCTGTGCGGGAGGAGAACCACTGTTTTTCCTTGATTATATTGCATGCGGCAAGAATGAGCCTGAGAAGATCGCATCAATCGTAAGCGGAGTGGCAGAAGGATGTCTTCAGTCGGGAGCGGCGCTGATCGGAGGCGAAACGGCGGAACATCCGGGACTTATGGCAGAAGACGAGTACGATCTTGCCGGATTTGCGGTAGGAGTATGCGATAAAAAAGATATGATCACAGGAGAAAATCTGTCTGCCGGAGACGTTTTGATCGGAATGGCGTCTACGGGAGTTCACAGCAACGGATTTTCACTTGTAAGAAAAGTATTTGATATTACAAAAGAATCTCTTGATACATATTACGATGAATTGGGATGTACTCTCGGAGAGGCGCTTCTCGCTCCGACAAGAATTTATGTGAAAGCGCTTAAGAGTATTAAAGAAGCGGGAATAACGGTGAAAGCATGCAGCCATATTACAGGCGGCGGTTTCTATGAGAATGTTCCGCGTATGCTGATCGACGGTACTCGAGCGGTGATCGAAAAAGACAGTTATCCGATCCCGCCGATCTTCAAGATGCTTGCAAAAGAAGGCGATATCGAAGAGCAGATGATGTACAATACGTTTAACATGGGACTTGGAATGATCGTTGCCGTTGATCCGGCAGATGTGGAGAAAACTCTGGAAGCGATCAAAGCGGCAGGAGATGCGCCGTATGTAGTCGGCCGCATCGAAGCGGGAGAAAAAGGAGTAGACTTATGCTAAAGGTCGTTGTGCTCGTATCCGGAGGAGGTACGAATCTGCAGGCGATCATTGACGGCGTAAAAGGCGGCGTCATCAGGAATACAAAGATCGTCGGAGTTATCAGCAATAACAAGAATGCATATGCGCTTGAGCGGGCGAGAGAGAATCACATCCCGGCAAAATGTATCTCGCCGAAAGATTATGAATCCAGGGATGTGTTTAATGAAAAACTTTTGGAAGCCGTCAACGAGTACGAACCGGATCTGATCGTTTTGGCAGGATTTCTTGTTGTTATCCCTCCGGAAATGATCGCGGCTTACAGAAACCGGATGATTAATATTCACCCGTCGTTGATTCCGGCGTTTTGCGGGAAAGGATATTATGGATTAAAAGTGCATGAAGCAGCGCTTGCAAGAGGTGTTAAAGTAGTCGGCGCGACCGTTCATTTTGTAGATGAAGGAACCGATACAGGCCCGATCATCCTGCAGAAAGCAGTAGAAGTTGAGCAGGGTGACACACCGGAGATGCTTCAAAGAAGAGTGATGGAGCAGGCAGAGTGGAAAATCCTTCCGGAAGCGATCCATTTGATCGCGAACGGAAAAGTGCATGTTGAAAACGGACATGCTTTTATAGAAAATTTATAGAATGTCGAAACATTAAAAAATGACCGCCGGGACGAAAAAACCGGGCGGTCATTTCGGAACGTAAAACGGTTTGTACAGACAGGAGGAATCTATCATGAAAATATTGATCGTCGGAAGCGGCGGAAGAGAACATGCCATTGCGGCAAGTGTGGCAAAAAGTCCCAGAGCAGATAAGATATACTGCGCGCCCGGAAACGCGGGAATTGCAGAATACGCAGAGTGCGTGGACATCGGAGCAATGGAATTTGAAAAACTGGCAGAATTTGCCAAAGAAAAAGAGATCGATCTTTGCATCGTCGGAATGGATGATCCGCTTGTCGGAGGTCTTGTGGACGTATTGGAAGATGCGGGAATCCGTACGTTCGGTCCAAAGAAAAACGCCGCTATTTTGGAAGGATCAAAAGCGTTTTCAAAAGATCTTATGAAAAAATACGATATTCCTACGGCAGGATATGAGAATTTTACAGACCCAAAGGAAGCAATCGCCTATCTTGAGAATGCAAAGTTCCCTATCGTATTGAAGGCAGACGGACTTGCACTTGGTAAAGGAGTGCTGATCTGTCAGAATTTTGAAGAGGCAAAAGAAGGCGTAAAGACGATCATGCTTGACAAAAAATTCGGCACAGCCGGAAACGAGATGGTCATTGAAGAGTTCATGACAGGTCGCGAAGTATCTGTTCTTTCATTTGTAGACGGAAAGACGATCAAAACGATGACAAGCGCGCAGGATCACAAACGTGCCGGTGACGGTGATACAGGGCTGAATACAGGCGGAATGGGAACATTTTCACCAAGTCCGTTCTATACAAAAGAAGTAGAAGAATTTTGTGAAAAATATATTTACCAGAGAACGGTAGATGCTATGGCTGCAGAGGGCCGCCCGTTTAAAGGCGTTATTTTCTTCGGTCTGATGCTTACAGAAGAAGGACCGAAAGTGTTGGAGTACAACGCCCGCTTCGGAGATCCGGAGGCTCAGGTTGTGCTTCCGCGTATGAAAAATGATATTTTGGACGTTGTTGAAGCATGTGTGGACGGAACTCTGGATCAGATCGATCTTCAGTTTGAAGATAATGCGGCCGTGTGCGTTGTGCTTGCATCTGAAGGCTATCCGGTTCAGTACGAAAAAGGCTATCCTATCACAGGTCTTGAAGAATTCAGTAAACATGAAGGGTATTACTGTTTCCATGCAGGAACAAAATTTGAGGACGGAAACATCATGACAAACGGAGGCCGTGTGCTTGGTGTAACTGCAAAAGGCGCTAATCTGAAAGAAGCAAGAAAAAATGCCTACGCAGCGACAGAATGGGTACAGTTTAAAAACAAATATAAGCGTAATGATATCGGAAAAGCGATAGATGAAGCTTTTTCTGACGGTCAGTAATGCAAAAATAAAAGAAAATCCATATTCAGAATGACTGCAATCCCCCTTACTATTTAGAAAATGATAGTAAGGGGGATAGTTTTTTGTATATGGTTTTCAAAATAGGAATCTTGCTTATGATATAGCTATACTATCTTTTGAATCCTCCACCCGGAATTAATCAGAAAAAAACAGTACAAAACAATGCAAAACAGAAAAACATAAAACAATACATAAATATTCAGACAAATATTGACAAATATATATTTTATGATATTATTTAATTAAATTAATAAATGTACTTAAATAAAAGAAAGGAGAAAAGTATGAAAAAGATTTCTGTGGTGTTGATTGCGGCGTTGGTCGTATCTTTGCTTTTTGGATGTGGAAAGAGCGACGATGCGAAAGGTACAGGGAAAACAACTTTGAGCGTTTGGTATTGGGGAGAACAAGAAGTGCCGGGATATAAGGCGTATATGGAAGAGATGGTAAAACGGTATGAAAAAAAGAACCCTGATATTAAAGTGGAAGCTGTTCTTCAGGAAAGTGATAATCTGTATACGGCATTTCGTACGGCAGAGGCGGCAGGGGAAGGTCCGGATATTCAATATATGTGGGGCGGAACTCAGGCAATGGAAGATGTTTGGAAAGGAAACGTAGCTCCGATTAGTGATTATATTTCTGAAGAAGAACTCTCGGTTATTCCGAAGTCGGCATTGGCTCAGACGAATTGGAACGGGAAACAATGGGGAATCCCGGCATATGGATTTACATATGGGATTGCCTATGATAAAGAAGCAATGCGTACTGCCGGAGTAGATCCGGAAAATCCGTTTACTACATGGGATGAATTTTTAGAGTGTTGTGAGAAATTAAAATCATCAGGAATTACGCCGTTAGGAATGGGGTTAAAAGACGGATATTTACCGGCGTGGATCGGGATTTTTTTGGGACAGCAAAATATGGACAGCGTGAATGATATGATTTCCCTTATGAGTGGACAAGAAAGCTTTACAGATAAAAAATACTCTGAATGGCTGGAAAAAATTGCAGAGCTGAAAGAAGCCGGATATATTAACGAAGATATACTTTCATTAGACTTATATCAGGGGCAGCAGTTGATCGAAAGCAAAAAAGCGGCAATGACACTTCATACACAGCCGTATGCGGTATCATTGGAAAAATCATTAGGGGCAGATCAGATCGGTTTTGCAAAAGCGCCAGTATTCGGAACCGGAAAATTTGCGGATTCAGTTGCAACTCCGAGTCAGGTATATGTAATACCAAACAGTGCGAAACATAAAGAAGAGGCGGCAGACTTCTTATTGTTTTTACAGGAAGAAGATAATATTAAATATCTGTATGAATCGGCAAATGCGATGATGCCGAATAATAACTTTGATGAAAGCTGGGTATCCAGCGAAATTGACAGAAAAGTTTTGGAATGGCAGAAAGAAGACAATAATTTTTGTTATCAGTTGTATTTTGCACCTATGTTTGAAACAGATGGTCTGATTCCGACGGTACAGAAAATGTTTTCAGAAGGGTTAGCGCCAAAGGATGCAGCGGTGGAATTAGATGAGGCACTCGGGAAATGTATGGAACAAAATCCTGAGGTTCATGATGCGTTTTTAGAATGGAGTGTAGAAGAATAGTTCTGAAAAGAGGAAAGCCTCTGTTTCAAAGGAAGGGATTGATATGAAAACGAACAGGATGAAAAAGTTCACGCCGTATTTCTATATATTACCAACCTTTATCATTTTGGCGGTTGTAATTGTAATTCCGATTATCTATGTTATTATCCAAAGCTTCTATACGACCTTTGCAAATGAGAGTGTTTTTGTAGGTCTGAGAAATTATAAGATGGCATTTGAAGACGAACTTTTGCTGACTGCGTTGAAGAACAACTTGAAATTATTTTTATGCGTTCCGATATTGACAGTGCTTTCACTTGCCATTGCATCAATTTTATATAACAAAATCAGAGGGTGGAGGTTTTACAGAAGCGTTATTTTTATTCCGTACATACTGGCAATTCCGGTTGTGGGCATTGTATTTTCATATTTACTGCAGTACAACGGAGTTATCAATTCTATTTTGCGGACAATCGGGTTGGAGAATATGGCGTTGGATTGGTTGGGAGATCCGAATTTGGCATTCCCGAGTGTGGCAATAGTTATTATGTGGAAGCAGATCGGTTTCGGAGTTGTTTTGTTTTTGGCGAGAATGATGTCAATAGATAAAACATTGTATGAATCGGCTGATGTAGACGGAGCTACATGGTTTCAGAAATTTATGCACATTACCGTGCCGCAGACAAAATCGATTATTGAATTTTATGTGATCATCACTCTTATTGAAATGTTGAGTTGGGTGTTTAATTTCATTTATGTCATGACGGCAGGCGGCCCGGGAAATAAGACACTTGTGTTGGAATATTTGATTTATAAGAAAGCGTTTGGCGGTGGTGATTTCAATATTGCAATGGCGATCAGCGTAGTACTTCTTGCTATTGCGGCAATATTGATTGTAATACATCAGATTGTTATGAGAAAAGAGGAGTGAAAGAATGAAACGAAAAAGAGGAGGAATAGTCTCCCAGCTATTGATGATTTTACTTGTGGTCGTTATTATCTTTCCGTTATATTTTATGACAGCGAATTCGTTTAAAACGCATGAAGAATATGTCAATAATATGGCAGGCCTTCCGCAAACATTTACAGTACAAAACTTTGTGGAAGCTTTCCGGGGAAAACCGTTCGGACAATGGTTTATGAATAGTTTGATTCTTACAGTTGCAGCGGTTTTTATTACGGGAATCATTGCACTGCTGGCAGGATATGCCTTTGCAAAGATGAGGTTTAAAGGGAAAAAAGTGTTGTTCAACATGATCGTTCCGCTGATGTCTGTTCCTCCGGTTGTTATGATTATACCGCAGTTCCGGATTATTAAAATATTGGGTCTGGTAAATACACGTGTTTCTGTGATATTAATATATATAGGAATTATGTTGCCTATGACGATATATTTGATGAGAAATTTCATGAAAACAGTACCGGATTCTTTGTTAGAGGCAGCGGAGATTGACGGGTGCAGTAAGCGGAAGGCGTTGACAAAGATTATGATTCCGCTGAGCGTTCCGGCGCTTATTACTTCATCACTTGTAAATCTTGTATGGGTATGGAACGAGCTGTTGATTTCGCTTGTTTTTCTTCAGAAAGAAGAATTGCGAACCTTAATGGTAGGGATTACTTTATTTAAAGGACGTTTCACATTAAATATACCTGTTATTATGGCAGGGTTGGTTATTGCGACAGTGCCGATCGTGTTGATATATATATTTGCGCAGAAATATCTTGTTGAAGGTATGTTGGCAGGTTCGGTCAAAGAGTAAGAAATAAAGGGGGATATGCTTTGAAAATCTATAATCCGACAGATATAGGAGATCGAAATAAACTAATGATCTTACGGCTGATAAAAGTATATGATGGAATTTCCAGACAGGAAATTTCAAAAAGGATGCATTTAAGTGCACCGGCGGTAAGTAATAATGTAGCGGCCTTGATCGAAAACGGGATTGTATATGAAAACGGCTGTGACGATACGAGCTTGGGAAGAAAGCCGAGACAATTAAGTTATAAAGGAGACCTTTATTATGTGATTTCGGTTGAATTGATGCCTAAAAAAGTTCGTGCAGGTATTGCAGATCTGTACGGTGAAGTTCAGCAGTGGACAGAAAAGGAGATCATAGTAGAAAACGGAGTGGACGAGGTTCTCGGGCAGTTGGATTCTGCGATAGACGAGTTGCTTGAAAAGCGAAAAAAGGATGTAGATGTGATTGCGATCGCAGTAGGTGTTCCTGCGCTGACAGGCCAGAATGATTTAAACGATCTCTTTGGAACATATTTGCCGGAATGGAAAAATGTCGATTTGAAAGAGCATATTTTGCAGAAATATAATGTAGAAGCGATTATTGTAAATGACGTTGAATTGGCGCTGATCGGAGAACGTGAAAGAGGCGTAGGAAAAAAACAGACGAATATTGTTTACATAAAATACGGAGAAGGCTTTGCGGCAAGGGCGATTGTAGACGGATATCTTCTAAAAGGAAATAATATGGCGGCGGGAGAATTAGGTTATTATCTAGAATCATTGGAAGAGATGACAGATGAGTTTGTATGCCCCGGACGATTTGAAAAAAAGGTGTGTCAAAATATTTTCTCAGAATGCGGTGAAAAAAACGGCTTGTCAGATCTTATTTTGCGAGCTGAACAAGGTGATGAGGCGGCAGATGCCATTGTGAAAAAAATTATAAGAAAAATCGCCGTTGTCATCGCCAATACCGTATTGATGTTAAACTCTGAGATGGTGATATTAGGCGGAGATTCAGAAATTTTTACAGAGGAAAATATTGTTGAGATCAAGAAAATATTAGAAAGAGTTTGTCCGTTTGTTCCTGAAGTCGTAACTTCAAAGTTAGGCGCAGATGCTCCGATCATAGGTGGGATAAAAGTTGCATTGGATTATGCGGAAGAGCAGATCATTATGCTCTGGAAATCATAGGAGAATGATATGGAGGCATATATGGACATATTACTGAAAGAAAGACTGGTATCTTATTATGAAAAACATATTTTAGAAGATGTGATGCCATTTTGGGATCGGAGGTGCATAGATAAAGAATACGGCGGATATATTACTTGTTTTGACAGAGAAGGAAAGATGACAGATGATAAGAAATATATTTGGTTTCAAGGGCGTCAGCTATATATATATTCACTGCTTTATAACAAAGTACGCAAAAAGAAGGAGTGGTTGGAAAATGCAAAGCATGGTTTTTCATTTCTTGTAAAATATGGGTATGCGGGCGATGGAAGATGGAATTATGTATTGGACAGAAAAGGGAATGTTTTGGAAGGTACAATCTCAATATTTTCTGATTTTCATGTTTTGCAGGGGGTGGCAGAATACCTTAAAATAGAAGAAGTAAGAACGCCGGAAAATATGGAACTTTTAAAAACTTGTTATGAAACGATGGAAAAAAATGTATTTGATCCATGGTTTAAAGAAATATATGAAAATACATGGAGCCCGGTTTTTATATGGCATGACATGTATCTGACATGTCTGTCTACAACGGAAACATGTGCGGAAGTATTGGGGACGGATGTTACAAAAAAACTTTTGAATGAATGTGTCGATAAGATTGCTAACTGGTTTGCAAATGATGAATATAACGTAGTGTTTGAAGCGGTTACAAGAGAAAATAAAATTGATATTGAGTCAGACAAAGGCCGCTTTATTAATCCGGGACATATGCATGAATCAGCATGGTTTCTTATGAAGGCAGGAGTATTGCTGGAAGACAAGCAGATTACTATGCGCGGTATACAGATTGCCCGTTGGGCAAATGCCGTCGGAAAAGACGAAGAGTATGGTGGAATTATTTCATATGCAGACGCATTGGGGGAAACACCTCGCCCGATCGACTGGTTTAAAGAAACGAACTCTTTATGGAATGAAAAAGTATGGTGGCCGAATGCGGAGGCGTTGACAGCTTATGCACAGGCGTATTGCTATACGAAAGACAGTTATTTTCTTCAAGAATTTTTAGATCAGCATAATTATTGTAAAGAAAAGTTTTTTGATTCACAATATAAAGAGTGGTTTGAACGACTGGAATATGACGGAACCGTAAAAAACAGTGCAAAAGGAACACCGTGGAAATGTGCGTTTCATCTTGTGAGAGCGCTTGTGTTTACATTAGAAGCATTTTCGGAAATGGAGGCGGTATAGTGTATTTTCTGGGGATTGACGGAGGGGGAACAAAAACTGATTTTTTACTGTTAGATGAAAACGGAAAAACGATTGCACAGCGCAAGATAGGAACTATTTCTTATAAGCACGTTGGAATGGATTATGTGACAGAATTACTAAGAGAAAATATAAATCAAATATTAGACGGGAATGATGCCTATATATGTCTTGCCTTTCCGAATTGGGGAGAATCAAGAGTAAATGATGAACGCTTTTTATGCCGGATTGACAAAATTACAGATAGGCCGATGAAAATTGTAAACGACAGCGCCGCGGGATGGGCAGGATCTTTGGGATTAGAAGAGGGGATCAATCTTGTGGCAGGAACAGGTTCGATCGCTTATGGACAAAATAAGTTTGGCACAGAAGCTCGTGCGGGCGGATGGGATGATGGTTTTTCTGATGAAGGCTCTTGTTATTGGTTGGGAAAGAAAGCGTTGGAGCTGTTTTCAAAAGAGAGTGACGGAAGGGTAAAAAAAGGAAAGTTACTCGAGATTTTCCGATACAATTTTAATTTAAAAAATGACTTTGACCTTATAGACATTTTTGATGAAGTGTATAAAAATAATCGTACAAAAACAGCTGAACTTCAAAAATTGCTTTTACAGGCAGCGATGCAAGGAGATGAAGAAGCAATACGTTTGTATGAGGCTGCGGCAGAAGAATTAGCGCTGATCATAGGCGCTGTTTATAGAAAACTGGAATTTTCGGGAGACACGATCGTATCTTATTCAGGTGGATTGTTTCATGCAGGAGATTTTATATTAAAGCCACTGGTGCGGAAGCTCAAGGAAAATGGAATTTGTCTTTGTCCTCCTAAATATTCGCCTGTACAGGGAGCGGCGCTTTTGGCGGCGAGAGAATATAGCAGAGACGGTGAATTTTTATCACGAATAAAAGCAGGCTTAGAATAAGAAAAAGAGAATATCCGCGGCAGATTGCGATTTTTTGCTGCGAGATATTCTCTTTTATTTTATATTATGTTTATAATTATTTTGCCGGATATTTTTATTTGGTGATAAAATCACAGACATAATTTCTATTATGTGTTATTATACTTATATAATGTGCAATGAAAATTATAAGAGAGTAAGATCGACACATAAAAACAAGAGAAAAACAGGAGGAACGATTTATGAGATTAAAAGATAAAGTAGCGATTATTACAGGAGGAAGCCGTGGAATCGGATTTGCGACAGCAGATGCATTTTTAAGAGAGGGTGCGAAAGTTGCTGTTGCGGCGAGCAGTGAAAAAAACGCGGAAGCGGCAGTCGAGAAGTTAAAAGCGATTCATCCGGATGCAGAAGTGGTAGGGATCAGTCCGAACCTCGGAAGTTTTGAAAGTGTGAAAGAAGAATTTGATAAAGTAGAGAAACAGTTCGGACGTATTGATATTTTGGTGAATAATGCGGGGGTTTCCGAGAGCACTCCGTTTACATCTTATACAGAAGCTGATTTTGATCGTGTGATCGATCTGAATGTAAAAGGTGTATTTAACGCAACACGCGCGGTAGTTGACGGAATGATTAAAAATCACAGCGGGGTTGTCCTGAATACGTCTTCAATGGTAAGTATTTCCGGTCAGCCGAGCGGATTTGCTTATCCGGCGTCTAAGTTTGCGGTAAACGGTACGACGATCTCTCTGGCAAGAGAGCTTGGGCCAAAAGGAATCCGTGTCAATGCAGTTGCTCCGGGAATTACGGAAACAGACATGATGAAAGCCGTTCCGAAAAACGTGATCGAGCCGATGATCGCACAGATTCCGCTTCGCAGACTCGGACAGCCGGAAGACATTGCAAATGCATTTGTATTTCTTGCATCTGATGAAGCGTCCTATATTACAGGCGTAGTTCTTAGTGTAGATGGAATGGCGCGCGCGTAAATATGGCGTTGCAATATTGTTTGCAAAATAATTTACCGGGAAGGGATTCCTTTTCATATATTTGAACATGTGCTAATATAATATCTCAGCGGAAGTTGTTCCGTTGAGATATTTTAAATTTCTGGGATGGTGAATATATGGCGCGTCAAAATGAGCGGAAAATGAAATTATATATGGAAGCGGGTCTGGCGGTACTTCTTGTTTTAACGATTGCACTGGCATCAGTATCAGGGCGGCTCTCTTCGCAGGCACATGAGAAGGACAAGAATAAGCAGGAAGCGGCTGTACAAGGAGAAGCGGAAGTTTACGAAAAAAACAAAGGAAATGATCAAGGGAAAAATGAAGTGAAAGACCAAAGGGAAAACAACGCTCAAAATACAGCGGGAAATGCTGAAGAATCACAGGAAACGATCGCTGACGGACAGTATCCGATTATGGGAAACAGCCGCGTAACAGTTGATGAGATGGTAGATTATTTTCAGACGGCAGGAAAACCTTATCCGAAAGAAGCTCTTTCCAAAGGTGGAGCAGAGTCTATAGAAGTGTTTTGCAGGATGTATTATGATGAAGCGGTGGCAGAAGGCGTTCGTCCGGAAGTTGCTTTTGTGCAGACGATGAAAGAAACGGGATTTTTGCAGTATGGCGGAGATGCTTCTGTCGAACAGTTTAATTTTGCGGGATTAGGTACAACAGGCGGGGGTGTGCCCGGGAACTCTTATCCTGATGTGCGGACCGGGATCAGGGCGCAGATTCAACATCTGAAAGCATATGCCACAGCAGACCCTTTGAATGGGAAGTGTGTAGATGATCGGTATGAGTATGTAAAAAAAGGAGCGGCTCCATATGTGGAATGGCTGGGGCAGCAGGAAAATCCTGAAGGGCTTGGCTGGGCAACGGGAGATAACTACGGATATGATATCGTCCGAATGATCCGCGATATGAAGAAATAGAAATATTGTTAGCTAAAATTGTGTAAAATACACAAAAAATTGAAGGGAAACACTGTTGTTTAGCACGAAAAATTCAGTGGTTTTGTCAAGGGCAATCTCATTGAAAAACAATATGGCGAATAGTATAATTAAAAATAAGGTGTAAAATGGAAAATCGTAGATGGTTTAATACGGTTTTCCTTTTTTGTAATGGCGATAAGCCAAAGTCTGAGTTCGCCGAGAACTTGGCGATCGCTTACAATCCCGGAATATGCCTTTTGGCACTTCGGGGGATTGACATGAGCCTGAAAATAAACGGAGGGAAAAAGTATGAAAAAAAGAGGAAGGGCTTTAGCGCTTCTGCTTGCCGCGGTTTTAACGGTTGGAAGCGTGCCGGGAACAGTTATGGCGGCAGATGGCGTGAAGCCTCAAGACGGAACAACGAAAGAACAGCCGTTTTGGAGTGGGACGGGAGGAAGTTCAAAATTCAGAATCCCATGTCTCGTATCTCTTAATGACGGCACACTGGTAGCCGGATGTGATGCCAGATGGAATACGGGTGGAGACGGTGGTGGACTGGATACGATCGTATCCCGTTCAACAGACAAAGGAAAGACATGGCATTATACTTTTGCTAATTATCTTGGAGATAATGGAAATGTTTGGAATGGAAATTCCACAGCATTTATCGATCCTGCAATGGCAACGGACGGAGAAAAGGTGTACATGATGGCAGATCTTTATCCGGCGGGATATGCGCTGAATAGCGCAAGTCATTCGCCGGTTGCAGGAAAGAGCCATGATGAGAACGGAAACATTCTTCTGGCAGATGCAAGAGGATGGACAAACTGTTGGGTTGCGGATCGTCAGAATGCGGCTAATTACACATATCATTTGGAAAAGAATGATAAGAAAAAATCTGACTCCGCATATGTGATCAAAGATGCAGAAGGTAAGACAGTAGCCGGTTACACGGTTGACGCTTATTTTAATATCAAAGGAGAGAATGTAGATACAAACTTGTTTGAATCAGATTCTCCGTTCCAAGTATGGCCGACAGATTATTTGTATCTGACAACATCAGAAGATGGCGGAGCGACATGGTCTGTTCCTTCTATTGTTAATATGAGAAAAGAAACAGAGCAGTCTCTCTTAGTAGGTCCTGGACGCGGTATGGTTACTTCTAAAGGAAGAATCTTATTTACGGCATATGAATTTACTAGTTACGATAGAAATAGTGTAGCTATCTATTCTGATGATGGCGGTAAGACATGGACAAGAGGTCAGTCTGTGACAAGTCAGAGCTCAGAGGCTGTTGTGACTGAGGCAAACGGAAAATTGTATATGTTTACCCGTCATGGCGGATATTATACATCTGAGGACTTTGGCGCGACATGGTCAAACAGACAGAATATGGGAATTAATTATTGCCAGACTTGCCAGTTGACAGCAATTACATATCCGAAGAAAATTGATGGTAAAACAGCAATCTTGTTTGCTGCTCCGTCTGCAACAAACCGTGCAGCAGGAAAGATTTTCGTAGGCTTAGTGCAGGATGACGGAACACTTGACTGGAAATATAACTACAGCATTAACGGATCTGCATATTACGCATATTCTTGTCTGACAGTTCTTCCTGACGGAACGATCGGTCTTCTCTATGAGAGTGACGGAACTGTAATCACTTATGAAGATTTCGATATTGAAGACGTTGCAAAAGGTGCGGCGATCGGAAATATCTGGTGTACAGACGAGAACGGTACTGTGGCAGATGTTACAATGACATCTAATATGTCAAAAGAACTGACAGTAAACGGCTTGAAAGATGGCGCGCAAGTGAAAGTTTCTTCTGACAATGAAAATGCAGTAACAGCAGCTTACGCAGGCGGTAAAGTGACATTGACTTCCAAAGCGGTAACCGGAATGGAAAAAGCGACTGTAACTGTAGAGTCTGAAGGTGAAAAGACAACAGTCAGCGTAATCGTAACAGATGAAAAAGATTATGAGATCGTAGATCTTCGTGTGGGAGATACGAAAACATATACAGACAAGACAGGAAATTACAGCGGCAGTGCATTAGAAGGTCTTAATAAAGATATTGCAGATGTGACATTGACAGGAGAAGATGCACAAGCAGTTGAGAAACAGGTAAAAGCACAGCTTGCAACAAGTGAAGCACATTTTGACGGAGCAGAGAAGTCTTTGGATGAATGTTTGTTTACATTTGCAAGTGTAGAAGGACAAGATAACACATATACAATGTCTGCTAAGGATGGAGACAAAACAGTATATGTAAATTACAGAAGTGCGGCTTCAGCCGGTACAGTATGTGCGGAAGCATCAGCGAATATTAAGTTAGAGGAAAGAAGCGACGATCAGACGTTTGAATTATTGGATCAGACTGCAGGTGCTAACGGAAACCGTCTGTATTTCCATAAGGATAATGAAAGTAAACTGTGCTTCGACAGAAACACAGGCGATCACGCGAACTGTCGCATGGAATTGTATAAAAAGGCTGCAAACAGCAGTGCAGAGTCTGCAATTCCGGGATATGAGAAAGTGACAGGGTTATCGCAGATCACAAGCGGCGAAAAATATTTGATCGCGGCAAAAGCAGCTACAGGAACTTATTATGTTGTAAATCCGTCGGCTGCCGGAGAAAAGTATAAACATGTTGCAAAAGTAGTTGAGGAAACGATTCCGGTGAAACAGGAAGCTGCCGTAGCGCTCGGAAGCAATGCACAGTTTAATGACAGAGGCGAGAAAAAAATCAGTAAATGTCTGTTTACATTCGATAAACAGGCAGAAGAAGGAAAGTATAAAATTTCTGCAACAACAGAAGATGGACAGAAAGTATATCTCGGACCGAAATCTGCAGCTTCAGCACAGACTCCTCTTACAACAACAGAGGCGGTGATCACAGTTGCAAAAACGGACAAAGGATTCACATTGAATCAGATGGAAAATTCTGCAAACGGCGGATATTTGTACTTCTGGAAAGATAATGAAGGTAAATTCCACTTTGACAGAAATAGCAGTGTAGATCCGAATGGAAAATGCGAATTTGAGCTTTATAAAAAAGCGGATAATGCAGAAGCAGCTGAAATACCGGGTTACGAGAAGCTGAATGACATGTCAGAAATCGAGGCAAACGGTCAGTATTTGATCGCTATGAAAGCGAAAGATAATAAGTATTATCTGTTGAATCCTGCGACAGGAAATGATAAGTACAGCTATGTTGCAAAAGTGACAGGCGAAATGTACAAAGACGAAACGATCGGAGCGAAAACAGATATTGCGATCACCGGAAAATCAGAAGGTAAAACATCTGTGAAGATCGGTAACAAGACATACTTCATCTTCGTGAAAAATGATGTAGAAGAAGTAACAATCAAGATCGGCGAGACATATAACGTACCGGGCAAGATTTTAAATGAATCCGAAGTGACAAAAGACGGTATCGTAAGTTTGGAAAAACGTGAGAACATGCCGCCTTACAAAGCAATTTCGGAAATCGCAGAAGGAACATATTTGTTCGGAAATAATAGTCATATTATGCTGAATACGGAAAGTACAGCAGCAGGTTCGGAAAAGGGTCTTGGAATGAAAGCTGTCAACTTCAATAACGATGAGACTGCGAAAGATTTCATGTGGACGCTTACCAAATCAGGCGAAGGCTATACGATGAAAGATGTTAAGTCAGGCAAATACATTAATATTTCCGGAAATAATGTGGAACTGAAGGATGCAGAGCAGGTATTGACGATCAGAGCAAGAGCAAACGGAGGATTCTCTGTTTCGGCAAATAATTCTTATCTGAACAACTGGGCAGGAAATAATAATAAAGTTGCAGCTTATCCGAGTGATGATAACGGATGGAGCTTCTACAAAGCATCTGCCGGAAACGTAGTAACAGGTGTGAAAGAAGGAACAGTAACTGTAGCGGCATCAGAAGGAACAAACTATAAGATTACGGTTGTAAAAGACGTTCCTGAAGTAAAAGAGTACACAGTAACGGCAACAGTAAACGATGAAGCGATGGGTACGGCAAAGCTTAGCCCGGAAGCTGATAAGTACAAAGAAGGAACAGAAGTAACGGCAACTGCGAAAGTAAAAGACGAAAACAAATATGAGTTCGTAAACTGGACAGTAGGCAATGAAGAAGTTTCTAAGAAAGCAGAGTATAAGTTTACAGTAGACAAAGACATGGAACTTAAGGCGAACTTCAAAGCAAAAGAAGAGCCGCAGCCGCCTGTAGAAAAGACATACAAAGTAACGGCAACAGTAAATGATGAAACGATGGGTACGGCAAAGCTTAGTCCGGAAGCTGATAAGTACAAAGAAGGAACAGAAGTAACAGCAACTGCGAAAGTAAAAGACGAAAGCAAGTATGAGTTCGTAAACTGGACAGTAGGCAATGAAGAAGTTTCTAAGAAAGCAGAGTACAAGTTTACAGTTGATAAAGACATGGAGCTTAAGGCGAACTTCAAAGCAAAAGATCCTGTAGAAGAGACATTTACAGTAAAAGTAAAAGCAAATGACACTAATATGGGAGAGGCGAAACTTGATCCTGCAAAAGCAGAATATGCTAAGGGAGAGAAAGTAAAAGCCATAGCTACAGCTAAAGAAGGACACGAGTTTGTAAACTGGACAGTGGACGGAAAAGCAGTTTCTGCAGAAGCTACATATGAATTCTTAGTAGAAAAGAATGTAGAACTGACAGCTAACTTCAAAGAGACAGAAAAACCGGTAGAGCAGTTTACAGTAACAGTAAAAGCAAATGACGACAAGATGGGAACTGTAGCGATCGATCCGGTGAAAGAAAATTATGCAAAAGGCGATACAGTAATCGTGATCGCAGAAGCAAAAGAAGGATATGAGTTTGTAAACTGGACATCGGAAGGTAAAGTATTCTCCGATTCTGCAGCGTACGAGTTTGCTGTAGAAAAGGATATGGAACTGACAGCGAACTTCAAAGCGAAAGAAGAACCGAAACCGCCGGTAACAGAAGATACATTCAAACTGAACGTAACTGTAAACGACGACAAGATGGGAACAGTAAAACTTGATCCTGCAAAAGAAAGCTATAAAGCAGGAGAAATCGTAACGGCAACTGCAACGGCAAAAGACGGATACAAGTTCGTGAACTGGACAGTAGACGGTAAGGAAGTTTCCGATAAAGCAGAGTATGCATTTAAAGTTGACAGAGATGTAACATTGAAAGCAAACTTTGAAAAAGTAGCGGCAGATCCGAAACCTGAAACTCCAAAACCGGAGAATCCGAAGGATGAGGATAAAGCAGTTCAGACAGGAGACAACGGCGTATCACCGATCATTCCGCTTGCAGGATTAGCATTAGCGGCAGGCGCGGCAGTTACAGTTCTTCGGAAAAAAGAAGACTAATCGCCGGATATTCAAACTGATGAGAATAATTTGAAATCAGAATGAAAAAATAAAGATTTAAAACAGTGGGACGGCGCTGATCTATTTTACGGATCAGCGTCGTTTCTCTATTGCCGCCAAAGTGTAACAGTTCCGCCCGCGCCATTCGTAAAACCGCACTGCGTGCTTATTGTGGCTGCCGCCACTGTTTTACTCATAAAAAGGCGCTCAGCACATACAGATGTCCGTTCGCAAAAACATGTAAGCATGTTTTGTGCTTCCCGAACACTGTATGGCAGGTTTAGTTGAGAGCAACAGTTCCGCCCGCGCCATTCGTAAAACCGCACTGCGTGCTTATTGTGGCTGGCG
>ENA-ORUU01000310-ORUU01000310.1-human-gut-metagenome-genome-assembly--contig:-NODE-310-length-43793-cov-2.84117_pt1 | contig 43793 bp, 39 predicted proteins | sample MGYA00242085_ERZ509221 | MGnify/ENA primary metagenome ERZ509221 (study PRJEB26280, sample SAMEA2338809) | human gut metagenome | biome: human gut; feature: human-associated habitat; material: faeces... | reverse complement strand
TGGCTAGAGCATGCGGTTCATACCCGCAGTGTCGGGGGTTCAAATCCCTCCTCCGCTATTTTTTATTCCATATGGTCCGTTGGTCAAGGGGTTAAGACACCGCCCTTTCACGGCGGTAACGCGGGTTCGAATCCCGCACGGATCATTTTTCAGACGGACAGATTACTGTCCGTTTTTTTATTTTCAAAAACAAAAAAATCACCTCTTAACTATTTTGTTAAAAGGTGATTTTTTAATGGTTATTTTTCAGAATCATTTTGATCTTTCTGGTTTTGCTCCCCTCGATTTCCCAGGAAAAAAGAACGGGTGAAAACATAGGGGGCGATGAAATAAACCACAGCAAAGGCCACGATGGATGGATACCAGTCCAATGTGTTTTTGAACAGCCATTCATAAAGAAATACCAAAACGGCAGAAACCAGACCGATGATAAGCCTTGTTTCAACTTTCATAGAAATCCTCCTCTTTTTGAAACGATTACGTTTATCATATCACGGACAAAGTTTTTCGTAAAGTTTCAAAGAGAAGAATTCAATTTTTCAAAGAGAGAACTTCATGGTAAAAACAATCCAGCACACCTCGATAATTTTCTTTCCACGGTTTATTTTTTCCGCAATAATGAATGATACAGGTGTTTTGTCTGACCCAATCTAAGTCGATTTTCTCATTTTGGAAATTTGCGTTATGAAGAAAGTACATGCGGTCACTGAGATTATAACGCAGGTGGTCGATGAGTTTTGTTTCATTGCCATACAAAGCGGAAAGAATGTCCTGATCTGGCAATGTAAAATAAGCTTGACGCTTTTCGATATAAGCCAATATATCCTGGCAGCAGGGGCGTTTGCGCAGTTCTTCCAGATTGATGAGAAGGACACCAGAATTCAGATAAGGGGCGTCTTCGGGCATTTGCAGACGGGCACCGTTCAGCCGTGTCAAAAATTTACGGACATGGGTGGCTCCGCAGAACAGATTGCCGTCAAAGGACATGTGATAGAGTTCTTCCAACGGACGAATGACGATGATATCTGGGTCTAGATATAATACACGGTCTAATGTTTCTGGCAGAAATTCCGCTGCCAGAAGACGATAATACATGGTTTTAGGATAACGTGTATTTTGTGGAAAATCGGAAAAAGCTGTATCCGGCACGGAAATAAAATGAAATCTTGCATTTTCGGCTGTATTTTGGATCAGTTTCTGCTGGACAGCTTCTGGTAACTGGTCATGAAGGATATAAAGGTCATATCCTTCCTCGCAGGGAAAACGCAGAATAGAACGGATACAGGTTTCCAATACAGACACATAATTTTCATTGATGGTAAATAAAAGATGCACATGCATTCCTCCTGTCTGATCTCTTTAGAAAATATCTTAGCAGATGCAGAAGAAAAAGCCATAGACAAAAACGGGGTTTTGTCATTGAAAATCAGATAAAACCTGACAGGATATGCACAAAAAAAGAACCGGGGTTCTTTATAGAATCTGGTTTTTTTTTATATTTATTTTAAAAACATACGAATCATAGATGCATAAAGTTCTTGATAAGGCTGATAGCGCATAGGCAGATCTAGCCAAGTCTTTTTGTCTACGATGCTTTTGAAATGGGAGAATGTATCAAAGCCAGTTTTTCCGTGATAAGACCCCATACCGCTGGCACCCACACCGCCGAAGCCCATTTCACTGGTTGCCAGATGAATGATGGTATCATTGACACAACCGCCGCCGAACTGACAATGTTTTGTGACCGCCCCGATGGTTTTGGGACTTTCAGAGAACAGATACAGGGCAAGGGGATGAGGTTTTTCGTTAATAGTCTTCATCACATCCCGCATATGGCGATAGGTCAGAATGGGAAGCAGGGGGCCAAAGATTTCTTCCTGCATGACAGCATCATCCCAAGTGACGTTATCCAAAATAGCAGGTGCGATACGCAATTCAGTAGCATCAGACTGGCCGCCCCACACATGCTGAGAGGTATGGAGCAGATTTTGCAGCCGCTGGAAGTGTTTTTCGTTGATGATTTTGCCATAATTGGGATTTTCCAGAGGATGTTTTCCAAATTGTTTTAAAATTTGTTTTTTCAGTTCGCTGACAAGTTCTTCTTTTTTGCTTTCGTGACAATAGATATAATCAGGTGCTACGCAGGTCTGGCCGCAGTTGAGGAATTTGCCGAATACAATGCGTTTGGCTGCCAGTTTCACATTGGCAGTGCTGTCTACGATACAGGGGCTTTTGCCGCCCAATTCCAGTGTAACAGGAGTCAGATGCTCTGCGGCGTGCCGGAGGACTTCTTTTCCCACATTCTGGCTGCCTGTAAAGAAAATATAGTCAAAGGGCTGTTCCAAAAGGAAACTGTTTTCTTTTCTGCCGCCAGTAACAACGGCTACATAGGCAGGATCAAAACATTCTTCCAGCAATTCCTGTATCAACGCAGATGTATAAGGGGAATAGGCACTGGGTTTTACAACAGCCGTATTCCCTGCCGCCAGTGCATCCACCAATGGTTCGATAGTCAGCAGAAAGGGATAGTTCCAAGGGCTCATGATGAGCGTGACGCCGTAAGGGCTGGGCTGCACATAGCTTTTTGCGGGAAACTGTGCCAGAGGTGTTTTTACCCGTCTGGGAAAAGCAAATTTTTTCAGATGCTTCATCTGATAAGTGATTTCCGCCAGACACATGCCTGTTTCGCACATATAGCTTTCAAAAGGGCTTTTACCCAGGTCTGCTTCCAATGCGACGTGAATTTCTTTTTCGTGGATTTCGATGGCTCTTTTCAGCATTGCCAGTGCATGCATACGAAAGGCAAGGGAGTGCGTTTTCCCAGTGGCAAAAAAAGCCTTTTGTTTTTGTATCAAATGGGTGGTGTCTGCTTTATTCATGGTTTAGTCCTCCATAATATCATAGTAAAAACGCTGTAATTCCTTTGCATTCATAAGCTTGGGAACAGGGTACAGGGGATTGGCTTCATGATCCGCTTTTTTGCAAGGGAAGGAATATCCTCTGCTCGTATTTCCGGCAGTTTTCTGGGGATATCCAGCAGATCCTGCAAGTCCCGTACGGCCTGAATGAATTTTTCCGCACCGGCTCTATGGCTTTCCATAGGGTCTGAAATGCCGATTGCCACAGCCAGACGATGGAGTTTCCGGTAAGCGTGTCTACCGTAAGCCTGCAAAACGTAGGGCAGCAATACGGCGTTAGCAAGACCGTGGGGGGTGTTATATCGTCCTCCTAAGGAATGGGCAACAGCATGAACATAACCTACATAAGATTTGCTGAAGGCGTTTCCAGCAAAATAAGCTGCGTGGAGCATATGACGGCGGGCGTTCATATCATTGCCATCAGCATAGGCTTTGGGCAGATAAGTGAAGATCAGCTTTACGGCACTGATGGCATCATGTCTGGTTTCTTTTGTGGTAGAACCGCCGATGAAAGCCTCAACAGCATGGGTCAATGCGTCATACCCGTGGTTGCTGTAACAGCAGGGGGCAGCCCTCTCGTGACTTCTGGATCCAGAACAGCGTATCTGGGAATGAGTACAAAGTCGTTGATGGGATATTTGTGCCGTGTACGACTGTCGGTGATGACTGCCGCCAATGTGGTTTCACTGCCTGTTCCGGCAGTGGTGGGAATGGCAATGAGCAAGGGGAGTTTTTTCCATACCTGCAAAATGCCTTCCATTTTGTCCAGGGTTTTTCTGGGACGGGCAATCCGCGCCCCCACAGCCTTGGCACAGTCCATGGAAGAACCTCCCCCAAAGCCGATGATGGCCTGACAGTGATGGGCGTTGTATAAGGCTCTGGCTTCTTCCACTTGGTCTGTGGTGGGATTAGATACAGTCTGGTCGTAAACGATACAGCTGATGCCAACCTGTTTCAGAGATTGTTCCAAAGGCTGTGTGATTTGATTTCCGCGAACCACTGGGTCTGTTACCAGCAGGATACGGGAGATTCCCTTTCGTCCAAAAAAGGGGAACCAATGCGTCTGTATGATGGAGCAGAGCCGGCTTTCGATAAGGCAGAAAAGGAATTGCCATATGGAACACTTCCTGAAAGACTCTGCAGTATATTTTTCTTGGCAAAAACATGATACAAACTCCTTTTTTCATAAAATCGGGTTTTTCGCAGAAATCATAGCATAATCGGAAAAACCTGTCAAATATGCGACTTGACAGACCAGACAAGTGGGCATATAGTGAAAGCAGAACAATGTTTAGGGGGCATCGTTATCTTTTAGGAGGAAGAAATGAAAAGATGGGGAAAGCATTTCTATTTTTTGCTGGCTGTCTTCTGGATTTTGGGACTGAGTGGATGTGGAGAGTCCATCACAGTTGCCATTGATGGTGCGGAAGTACAGACAACGGAAGTAGAGGAAGAACATTGGATATCGGTGGAAGGATTGCAGGAGTATGGTTTTGCGCTGCAAAAAGGAGACAAAATGACTGGCAGTTTGGAAACGAATTGGGTGCTGTATCCGTTATCACCGGATATGAAAATGGTGGAGAAAGAAGAAATCGTCATACACGATGACGCTGAGCAGCACAATGTGTACTGCAATGGGCTGTTGGTTCCAACGAAAGTCATCAATGGAAAATTGATGGTGGCAGTGGAAAGCCTGACGGGAGAAAATCCAGACCAGTCTTATCTGACCTATGGCGGTGTAAGGGAAAGTATAGATCAATTACAGCAGACCCGCTATGGTGTGTATTTGATTGAGAAAAAAGAAGAAGCGGATGGAGAGTGGCAGCTGAATGTACTGCGGCCTACCATGCCATTAAAGACACCTTGGGGATGTATCCTTTTTGAGAAAGTACTGACGGATGAGATTCCTTTTACAAAAGAATCTTTTTCGGAGGAATATGTGAGTCTGCCGGATCTGGCGGAAAACATGGGGCTGTCCTTTGCGCTGCATAAAGGCATTTTGCATATGCATCAGGAGGAAACGGTGGAAACCTATGAGGTGCCTTTGGAAACCATCCCTCAGGATTTTATGGAAAAACGACTGATTTCCGGCTATGTGCTGACAGGAGAAAGCATGCGGATTGCCTGTGTTTATGACGGGAAGAAACTGTATGCCAATCTGGAAGATTTGCAGGAAGTACTGGCCGCAGAGGGATATATTTATGAAAGAAAAACAAGAACTTTCACACAGGATGTTGAATAATTTTTGGCAGAAAATACAGGGAATCCTTATCAAAGGTTTCTTTTTTCTATTAGAACAAATGAATAGATTATGGTATAATTAAAAAAACAAAGGAAAAAAGAGCTATAATTTGTCATGATCGTTTGAGAAAATATGCAGTCCTTTGTTTGCTTGCCGGAAATGTTTCTAAAAAATATGAAAGCTGAAATTTTCGGTAAAGGAAAATGATTGTTGTAAATAAGGAACCTGTGAAGGGAAAAGTGCTGGAGCCAGAAAGTGAAAAAAATAGGATTCCTTCTGGAAAGGGGCACTCTTTTTTTATCAGGTATTTGGTAAGGAGGTGCGATATGAGCAGATTGAGTATTATCACACCCAATAAGGCGCAGACCGTTGTGGAAGGGCTTTATCGGGATGTAGAACGTAGGATCATCGCCAGTCCTCCCGGGCTCTGTCCTGTGGATATGGCTGCGGCTTTTCTGAAACTGTGCCATGCCCAGACTTGCGGGAAATGCGTGCCCTGCCGTGTTGGTCTGGGACAGTTACAGGTGCTGCTGGAAAGAGTTTTGGACGGCAAAGGCAGCGAGGATGATTTACAGCTCATTGAAAAAACCGCTCGTGTCATCAAAAATTCCGCTGACTGTGCCATTGGTACAGAAGCGGCAGAAATGGTATTGCGTGGTGTGTTAGGGTTCCGTGATGATTATCTGGAACATATCCATAATAAACGCTGTCTGTTTAACATTTACCAGCCTGTGCCCTGTGTGGCCCTCTGTCCTGCAAATGTGGATATTCCCGGGTATATTGCCCTGGTTTCCCATGAACGTTATGCAGATGCGGTACGTCTTATTCGAAAGGACAATCCCTTTGTAACATCCTGTGCTATGGTCTGTGAACATCCCTGTGAAGCACGGTGCCGCAGAAATATGGTAGATGATGCCATCAACATTCGTGCGCTGAAACGGTATGCTGTGGATAAAGCGGGCGTAGTGCCTGCACCGCCTTGCGCAGAACCAACAGGAAAGAAAGTTGCTATTCTGGGTGGTGGCCCCGGTGGTTTGAGTGCGGCATATTATCTGGCACTGATGGGACACCATGTAGAAGTATTTGAAAAACATAAAAAACTGGGCGGTATGCTCCGTTACGGCATCCCCAGCTATCGTCTGCCCAGAGAAAGACTGGATGAGGATTTGGAAGCCATCCTTTCCACAGGCATTACAGTACATACCGGTGTGGATGTAGGTAAAAATGTGACACTGCCACAGCTGAAGGAAGCTTTTGACTGTATTTATATCTCCATCGGTGCCCAGAGCGATAAAAAGATCGGCATCGAAGGTGAGGACAAACGCGGCGTTATGTCTGCGGTACAGATGCTGCGCAGCATTGGCGACGGCGCTCTGCCGGATTTCCGGAAAAAACGCGTTGTTGTCGTTGGCGGCGGCAATGTAGCTATGGACTGTACCAGAAGTGCAAAACGTTTGGGTGCAGAAAGTGTAACCTGCGTATACCGCAGAAGAAAAGTGGATATGACAGCGCTGCCTGATGAAATTGAAGGCGCAATCGGTGAAGGCTGCGAAATCATGTGTATGCATGCGCCTCTGCGGATTTCCGGCGATGAGGACGATAATGTAACAGCACTGTGGGCACAGCCTCAGATCGTTGGGCCTATGGACAGCGGCGGCAGACCTCGTCCCATGCCTGCGGATGCGCCTCCTGTGCGGATTCCTTGTGATATCATCATCGTTGCTATCGGACAGGGTATTGAAACACAGCCCTTTGAAGAATACGGCGTGCCCATCAAACGTGGCGTTATTGATGCTATGGCAAGCAGTGACGTGGAAAATATCGACGGCGTATTTGCTGGCGGCGACTGCGTAACAGGCCCCGCGACGGTCATTCGTGCCATTGCGGCTGGGAAGGTTGCGGCTGCCAATATTGACGAATATTTGGGCTTCAATCACCAGATCACAGTGGATGTGGAAATTCCTCCCGTACGGCTGAACACAATGCCTGCCGGCGGCAGAGTCAACACCACAGAACGCAGTGCCGGTGAAAGAAACCATGACTTTAATTTGATTGAATGCGGCTTGACCCACGAAGAAGCCATGCAGGAAAGCTGCCGCTGTCTGCGGTGTGACCATTACGGCTATGGCAACTTCAAAGGAGGGAGGGTGGACAAATGGTAAATCTGACCATAGATGGAAAACAAGTACAGGTAAAAGAAAATACCACCATTCTGGAAGCGGCAAGAGCTGCCGGCATTCATGTGCCTAGCCTGTGTTATTTGAAAGATATCAATGAAATTGGCGCTTGCCGTGTTTGTGTTGTGGAAGTGGAAGGCGTAGATAAACTCATTTCCTCTTGTAATAACATTGTCAGTGAAGGCATGGTAGTCCATACCAACAGCCCCAGAGTCAGAGAAGTCAGAAAGACCAATGTGGAACTGATTCTTTCTCAGCATGACAGCAAATGTACCATGTGTGTACGCAGCGGCAACTGTACATTGCAGACAATCGCCAATGATTTGGACATTCGCCGTCAGCCTTATGAAATGCAGGTGCCCCCTTATCAGTGGAGCCCTCGTTCTCCTTTGATTCGAGATGCTTCTAAATGTATCAAGTGCATGCGCTGTATCCAGATTTGTGATAAGGTACAGGATCTGCATATTTGGGACGTAGAAGGTACTGGTGCCAGAACTACCGTCGACGTTGCTTATAACAATCGTATTATGGACTCCGACTGTTCTTTCTGCGGGCAGTGTGTTACCCACTGTCCTGTGGGGGCATTGAGCGAACGGGATGATACAGAACAGTTCTTTGCGGCCCTGGCAAATCCCAAAAAAAAAGTCATCGTTCAGGTTGCTCCGGCAGTACGGGTTTCTTGGGGAGAAGAAATGGGTCTTTCTCAGGAAGATGCGGATGTTGGTAAAATCGTAACAGCTTTGAAAATGATGGGGGTAGATTATGTCTTTGACACAGACTTTGCGGCAGACCTGACCATCATGGAAGAAGGCAGTGAACTGCTGCGACGTCTGAACGAAGGAGAACATCAGTATCCTATGTTCACATCCTGCTGTCCTGCATGGGTGCGGTTCATGAAGAGTCAGTATCCTGACATGACAGAATGTCTTTCCACAGCAAAATCTCCCCAGCAGATGTTTGGGGCCGTTGTGAAGGCTTATTATGCAGGGAAACTGGGTATTGCAAAAGAAGATGTGTTCAGTGTATCCATCATGCCCTGCATCGCCAAAAAGAGCGAAAATATTCTGCCTACCATGAACGACGCGGGAACAGGAAGAGATGTGGATCTGGTATTGACCACCAGAGAATTTGTGCGGATACTCCGTGCAGAACATATCCGCCCTGATTTGCTGGAAAGCACACCTTTTGATGATCCGATCGGAGAAGCGACTGGCGCTGGTGTCATTTTCGGTGTTACCGGCGGCGTTATGGAAGCGGCTCTGCGCAGCGCTTATTATCTGGTAAACGGCGAAAATGCGGCTCCTGATGCTTTCCAGAATGTTCGTGGACAGGAAGGCTGGAGAGAAGCGGAATTTGAACTGGCAGGCAAAACCCTGCGGGTGGCTGTTGCCAGCGGATTGGGTAATGCAAGAAAACTGGTGAAAGCTCTGCGTAAAGGCAAAGCACATTATGACTTTGTGGAAATCATGGCTTGTCCTGGCGGTTGTGCCGGTGGTGGCGGTCAGCCCATCAAAGATGGATTGGAACAGGCAGAACGCCGCGGAAATCACCTGTATTTCCTGGATGATATTGCGAACCTGCGCTTCAGCCATGAAAATCCGGCAATCCAGGCATTGTATAAAAATTTCCTGGGAGAACCTTTGGGAGAAAAAGCCCATCATTTGCTCCATACAGACCATACGGCATGGAAAATGCCCAGAGAATCAGAATAAGATAACAAACGTGACACTTCAAGCAACTTCCTCTTAAGAAAACATCAATTTTTTCTTTGATTTCTTAAGGGAAGTTGTGGCGGCTGTCTAATATAAGAAAGCTGGAATCCTCTGTACCATTGAGATTTCAGCTTTCTTTGTTTTCTTATGAAGATGCCACAAATAGTATCCCGTTTGCTGTTTTTATGAAGGGTGCAAATGAAAGGGTTTCGTTTGTCAGAGAAGGACAAAACCAAGATGTTCCCTGAAAAACACTTAAAAAATGACCAATGGAGAAAAATGGGAAAAAGATGCAGATTCCATAAAACCTGCACAAAAAATAACACATCCCTTTGTCAAAAAAGACAGGTGTTTTTCTGAGATATGCAAAGTGACGGGATTTTTGCAGAGGATTTTTGATTTTTAGACAGATTTCATAGAAGCGTACCTTTTTCCATGTTTGGGGTTTACATCATCATTCCTTTGTGATAGTATGAGAAAAAATAACCAGACGAAAGGGTTGCATATTTATGATTCAAAATAATTTTGCTGCAACTGCATACTTTTATTTTTACCGTGTTTTCAGAGATTCAAAGTGAATTTTACTGTTAGGAAAAGACGGTTCGTTTTGTTGTTTTTTTCTTTGGAAGGACATAATAGGACTTCGCAGTGAAATTCGCTGCGGAGTCTTTCTTTTTTTGTAGGAAAGAAAGACTCCGCAGCGATGAAAGGAAGCGTTTTATCATGAAGGAGGTCAGTGGAATGATTATTGTACTGAAACAAAATACAAAACCGGAACAGCTGGAAAATTTAGAAGCGTGGATTCACAGCATGGGCATTGAAACCCATGTTTCCATCGGAAAAAGCCATACCATCATCGGCCTGGTAGGGGATACCTCCCAGGTGGATATGGATTTGGTAAGAGCATTGGATATCGTAGAAAGCGTAAAACGGATCCAGGAACCATTTAAAAACGCAAACAGAAAATTCCATAATGACGACTTAGTAGTAGACATCGGCGGCGTGAAGATCGGCGGCGGCAATTTCCAGATCATCGCTGGCCCTTGCTCCGTAGAGTCCAGAGAGCAGGTGTGCTACATTGCGGAATGTGTGAAAAAATCCGGCGCAGGTCTGCTCCGCGGCGGCGCATTTAAGCCCAGAACTTCCCCTTACGCTTTCCAGGGACTGAAAGGCGAAGGCATTGAACTGCTGGAAGAAGCAAAGGCAAAAACAGGGCTGCCCATCGTATCTGAAATCATGAATATCAGCCATTTGCCAATGTTTGAATCCGTTGATGTGATTCAGGTAGGGGCAAGAAACATGCAGAACTTTGATCTGCTGCGGGAACTGGGTACCATCAACAAACCTATCCTGCTGAAACGTGGGCTGGCAAACACCATTGAAGAATGGCTTATGAGTGCGGAATACATCATGGCAGGGGGCAATGAAAACGTCATCCTTTGCGAAAGAGGCATCCGTACTTTCGAAACCAAAACAAGAAATACATTGGATTTATCCGCCATTCCTGTTTTGAAAAAACTGACACATCTGCCTGTTATCGTAGACCCCAGCCATGCCTTAGGACATTCCAACATGGTAAAACCCATGGCTATGGCGGCAACAGCGGCAGGGGCAGACGGGCTCATGATCGAAGTGCATAACGACCCGGCAAGAGCGCTGTGTGACGGCGCACAGTCCCTGACACCGGAAGCATTTGACGATGTGGCAAAGGCTGTATTCCAAATCAGACCTTTTGCCTGCAAATACAACGAAGCTTAAGAGAAAACATAGAAAAAGAGGTGACACATATGAAAGTCGGCGTTGTAGGAATGGGGCTCATTGGCGGCTCCATGGCGAAAGCCATCCATAAAAAAACAGAACATACAGTGATCGGCTGGGACGCATCAGAAACGGTACGGCTCAGCGCAAAGCTGCTGGATGCAGCAGATGAATTCATGGTTGACGGCAATCCCAAAGATTGCGATCTGGTGCTCATTGCCCTTTATCCACAGGCGACCGTAGATTATGTATGCCAACATGCAAAAGATTTTAAAAAAGGTGCTATGGTGGTGGACTGTGCAGGGGTGAAACGACTGGTTTGCCAGAATGTGCAGGAAATCGCGGCAGAAAATGGTTTCATTTTTATTGGTGCCCATCCCATGGCAGGCATTGAGCGTTCCGGCTTTAACTTTTCCAGTGAAAAGATTTTTGAAGGCGCGACTATGATTTTGACACCTTTCCAAGGCACAGATATTGCCGATGTAGACCGATTGAGCCAGTTTTTCAAAAGCATTGGCTTTGCCCGGATGCAGGTGGCAACAGATGTGGAACATGATCAGATGATTGCTTACACATCCCAGCTGGCACATGTGGTTTCCAGCGCCTATATCAAAAGCGAATTGTCTCCGAAATTCAAGGGATTTTCCGCAGGCAGTTTCCATGACATGACCCGTGTGGCAAAGCTGAACGAAACCATGTGGACAGAGTTGTTTTTGGTGAACAAAGATTATCTGGCAGACGAGATCGACGGCCTGGTGGAGCGGTTACAGGCTTACAGCAAAGTTATCCGCAGCGGCGATGGAGATACCCTGAAAGCCATGCTGAAAGATGGGAAAGAAAAACGCCTCGCTGTTGACGTTGTAAAAGAGTTTGAGTAAGAAGGTGTGTGTATGAGAAGTGTAACGGTGAAAACTTCCGCAACGTATGAGGTGCTCATTGGCAGCGGACTCCTTCAGAAAGCGGGAGAAGCAGTGAAAAAAGTCATTTCTCCCTGTAAAGCTGCCATTGTGACAGACAGTACAGTGGTGCATTTATATGAAGAAACCGTCCGCCAGTCATTGACGGAAGCCGGATTTTCTGTCTGCACATTTGTGTTTCCCGCTGGCGAAGCATCCAAGAACATTCATACCCTCAGCCATTTGCTGGAATTTCTGGCAAAAGAGGAAATGACCAGAACGGATTTGATTGTGGCTTTGGGCGGCGGTGTGACAGGAGATTTGGCAGGTTTTGGCGCGGCGGTATATCTGCGGGGCATCCCCTTTGTACAGATTCCCACCACATTTCTGGCGGCCATTGATTCTTCCGTAGGCGGAAAAACGGCAGTGGATCTGGAAGCGGGAAAAAATCTGGCAGGTGCTTTTTATCAGCCGAAACTGGTACTCTGTGATACAGATGTATTGCAGACATTGCCAGAAGTTGTTTTTGCGGACGGCATCGCGGAAGCATTGAAATATGGTGTATTGGGTGACACTGTATTGTTTGAAAAAATTGCCGGGGGAGATTTCCGGCAGGATTTGGAAGAAATCATTGAAACCTGCGTTTCCATGAAACGGGACGTAGTAGAGGAAGATGAATTTGACACAGGCAAGCGCCAGCTGTTGAATCTGGGACATACCTTTGGACATGCCATTGAACAGAAAAGCCATTTTCAAATGACTCATGGTCATGCCGTTGCCATCGGGATGCATCTCATCGCCAAAGCGGCAGAAGCAAAAGGCATTGCGGAGAAAGGCACAGCGGCGGCCATTGCGAAGGCGCTGGAACAGAATCAACTGCCTAAGGAAACCACTTTTTCTCCGGCAGAAGTGGCAGAAGGAACCTTGCGGGATAAAAAACGCCGGGGCGGAACCATCAGTTTTGTATTTCCAAAGAAAATCGGTACTTGTGAAATCGTAAAAATACCAGTGGAAGAAGTGGAAGAATTAGCAAGAACAGCTATGGAATCGTAAAGGAGGGAGGCTATGAACATCAAAATATCCAGAGGAGCCCTGCGGGGAACAGTGCAGATGATCTCCTCCAAGTCTGATGCCCATCGCCTGTTTATTGGCGCGGCGCTGGCTGATCAGCCAACGGAAATGATGATTAATGGTAGCTCCGAGGATTTGGAAGCCACCCTTCAGTGTTTGCAGGCATTGGGCGCAGATTTTCTCCGTCAGGGGGATAAAATCACAGTGTCCCCAGTGGAGAAAAAAGAAGATCTGGCTGTGATGGACTGCAGAGAAAGTGGCTCTACCCTTCGTTTTCTGCTGCCAGTGGCGGCTGCATTGGGTAGAAATGTATTGGTGGAAGGCAAAGGCAGACTGCCTCAGCGTCCCATCGGTATTTTGACAGAATTGCTCAGAGAGCATGGCTGTTTTGCCAGCAGTGACCAGCTGCCCTTGGAAATGTCTGGACAGCTCAAGGGCGGTACATTTTCTCTGCCGGGCAATGTAAGTTCTCAGTTTATTACGGGCCTGCTCTTTGCATTGCCTTTGTTAGAAGAAGATAGTGAAATTATATTGACCACAGAAGTGGAATCCCGTGGATATATTGATATGACACTGCACACTCTCAAGCGCTTTGGTATTGAAGTGGAGGAAGGAAAAAGGGGATTTCGTATTCCCGGCGGACAGCAGTACCATTCCCCCGGTGTGATGCAGGCAGACGGCGATTGGTCTAATGGTGCATTCTGGCTTACAGCTGGTGCCATGGGTCAGCCGGTGACATGTTGTGGACTACAAATGGATTCTCCCCAGGGAGACAAAGCCATTTTAGATATATTGAAACAGTTTGGTGCACATGTGGAAGTGGAAGAAGATCGAGTGATGGTTTCTCATGGGAAACTGAAAGGATGCGTCATTGACGCGGCACAGATTCCCGATCTGGTACCCATATTGTGCATGGCGGCAGCGGCGGCAGAAGGAAAAACAGAAATCAGAAATGCCGGTAGGCTGCGGATCAAGGAAAGTGACCGCCTGACAGCTATGGCGGACTGTTTGCATCGGCTGGGTGTTCCAGTGGAGGAAAAACAGGACGGTTTAGTCATCCATGGCGGGAATTTGACAGAACAGCAAGGAGAAATTCGTATAGATGCTTACGGCGATCACCGAATCGTTATGTGCGCGGCTTTGCTGGGCAGAGAAGCAGTCATCGAAGGTGCGGAAGCCGTGGCAAAGTCTTATCCGGCATTTTTCGCAGAATTTATTCGTTTAGGAGGTGGCGCAGATGTCCTCTAATTTTGGAGAACGGATCAAGATTTCTATTTTTGGACAGTCCCATTCCGAAGCCATTGGGGTAGTCATTGACGGACTGCCGGCAGGAGAAGAAATTGATCTGGAAAAGGTGCAGGCATTTATGAAACGGCGGGCACCTGGTCAGCATAAATATTCCACCACAAGAAAAGAGGGAGATATCCCGGAAGTGGTGTCCGGTCTATTTGAAGGAAAAACATGCGGCGCGCCATTATGCGCCATGATACACAATACAAACGCCCATTCTAAAGATTACAGCAATCTGGTGAAAACACCCCGTCCCGGTCATGCGGACTATACGGCGGCAGTAAAGTATGGTGGTTTTCAGGATTATCGTGGCGGCGGACATTTTTCCGGCAGATTGACAGCGCCTCTTTGCTTCGCTGGGGCGGTATGTATGCAGATTCTGGAAAGAAGGGGCATTCACTTTGGCGCTCATATCCATTCCATTCACGGCATTGCGGATACGCCCATGAATCCGGTGAAAATCACAGCGGAAGAACTGGCAGAAGTGACAGCTAAAACATTCCCTGTCTTTTCCGATGAAGCTGGTCTGCGGATGCAGGAAGTCATTGAGGATGCACGGCTGAATCAGGATTCCGTCGGCGGTGTGGTGGAAGCGGCAGTGGTAGGGCTTCCCGTTGGCTTAGGCGAGCCTATGTTTGATGGATTGGAAAGCAAGCTGGCTTCTATTTTATATGCCATTCCAGCAGTGAAAGGCGTGGAATTTGGCGATGGTTTTGGTGTGGCAGAGCTTTTTGGCTCAGAAAATAACGATCCATTTTACTTTGATGAAAATGGCAATGTAAAAACAACCACCAACCACCATGGCGGTTCTTTGGGTGGTATTTCCAGTGGAATGCCATTGGTGCTTCGGGCGGCATTTAAGCCCACACCGTCTATTTCCAGAGAACAGAATACCATTGGCATGGAATCAGGGCAGAACGAAACCGTTCGTGTCATTGGCCGTCACGATCCCTGTATCGTACCAAGAGCGGTACCTTGTGTGGAGGCGGCAATGGCGGTGGCAATTTTGGATTTATATGAATTACAGCAGAAGAAATAACCAGGAGGGGTAAATGTATGTATTTGGACGAATTGAGAAATCAGATCAACGATATTGATGATAAAATTGTGGAGTTATTCGTAGAACGTATGAAAGTGGCTTCTGAAATTGCGGGAGCAAAGGCGGAAAAGAATCTGCCCGTACTGGATATGCGCAGAGAAAATGCCGTATTGCAGAAAATTATGGAAAAGGCAGGGGAAGAATTTGAACTCTATGCCAATACCCTTTATCACACCATGTTTGATGTGAGCAAAAGCTACCAGGCAGGGATTTTGATGCAGGAAACACCTTTGTCCAAAGAAATCATGGCAAGCATCGAAAATCCACTCATGGAATTCCCCAAAAAAGCAGTGGTAGCATGTCAGGGAACAGAAGGTTCCTATGCGGATCGTGCTTGTAGCAGACTGTTCACCATGCCCAATACCATGTTCTTCAAAAGCTTTGAGCATGTATTCAATGCGGTGGAAAGCGGTCTGTGCCGTTATGGGGTGCTGCCCATTGAAAACAGCTCCGCAGGCTCTGTGACAGAAGTTTATGACCAGATGATGCGTCATAAATTCCATATTGTCAGAAGTTTGAAACTCCACATCAATCATGCGCTGTTAGGAAAACACGGCGCGGATTTCTCCAACGTCAAAGAAATCATTTCCCACGAACAGGCTTTGAGCCAGTGCAGTGAATTTTTGAAATCCCTTCCTCATGTGAAAGTGACTGTATTTGAAAATACAGCCACAGCGGCAAAATATGTGGCAGAATGTGATCGGGATGATATTGTAGCCATTTCCTCTCCTGAATGTGCGAAACTGTATGGCTTACAGGTGATGAAAAATGACATCCAGAACAACCAGAACAACTACACACGCTTCATCTGTATCGCGAAAGATATGGAAATCTATGCCGGTTCCAATAAAATCAGCCTGATGCTGTCCGTTTCTCATCATCCCGGTTCTCTGTATCGAATGCTGGGTAAAATCGCGGCAAAAGGCATCAATTTGTCCAAACTGGAAAGCAGACCAATTCCCGGAAAAGATTTCGAATTCCGTTTCTATTTCGACATGGAAGCCTCTGTCTATTCCAAAGACGTCATTACCCTCTTGAAAGATATGGATTTCTCTGCGGAACAGTTCTCTTTCCTGGGCTGCTATTCTGAAATCGTTTAAGGAGGCATTGCGATGAAAGTATTGGTTATCAACGGCCCCAATCTGAATATGTTGGGGATTCGTGAAAAACATATTTATGGCACAGAAACCTATATGGATCTGAAGAATATGATCCATGACTATTGCCAGAAGGAAGGCATTGAAGCGGATATTTTCCAGTCCAACCATGAAGGTGCGCTGGTGGATCATATCCAGACAGCTTATTTCAATGGAACCGATGCCATTGTTATCAATCCGGCGGCGTATACCCATACCAGTGTGGCGATTTTAGACGCTTTGAAAGCAGTCAATCTGCCAGCAGTTGAAGTGCATCTGTCTGATGTGGGCAGCCGGGAAGACTTCCGCCAGATTTCCTATGCGGGTATGGCTTGTGAAAAGACCATTACCGGGAAAGGATTTCAGGGGTATATTGAAGCACTGGCATACTTAAAAGAAAAATACCAGAAATAACAATAACGCATTACAAAAGATGGATGCGAAAGCATCGAAAAATTCCAGAAGGGAGAGATGTTATGATTTCTCAGAAAATGAAACAGATGGTAGAACAGAGTGCGGCTATGAGTGCCATGTTTACAGAAGGCAAACGGCTGGCGACTATTTATGGGGCGGAAAATGTATACGACTTTGGCATTGGCAATCCCAATGTAAAAGCGCCTGCCTCTGTCAATGCAACAGCCATTGAAATTTTGCAGAATATGGATTCTTTGAAGGTACATAGTTATACAGACAGCAGCGGTATTCCTGCTGCGCGAAAAGCCATTGCGGAAAGTTTGAATCGCCGTTTTGGTACGAATTATGACGAAAGCAATCTGGTTATGACCGTTGGGGCAGCCGGAGGCTTGAATGTGATTTTGAAGGTGCTTTTGGATGCAGGAGATGAAGTGCTGACCTTTGCGCCTTACTTTGGGGAATATGACAATTATGTGATGAATGTGGGCGGTGTACTCCACCCTGTTCCACCAAATCCACCGGATTTTCTGCCGGATGTAGATGCGCTGTCTGCCTGCATCACACCGAAAACAAAGGCAGTCATCATCAATTCTCCCAACAATCCCACTGGGGTCATTTATGATGCGGGAACCATTGAGAAGATTGCGGCGGTTTTGCGGCAGAAATCCGCGGAATATGGTACCGATATTTATATCATTGCCGATGAACCATACAGGGAACTGGCTTATGATGGTGTGGAAGTGCCTTATATCCCCAATTTCTATGAAAATACCATTGTGGCGTACTCTTTCTCCAAATCCCTGTCATTGCCGGGGGATCGTATCGGATATCTGGTCATTCCCTCCACTGTATCGGATTTTGCGGAAGTTTCCATGGGAGCGGCCATTGCGAACCGTGTTTTGGGCTTTGTCAATGCGCCTGCTTTGCAGCAGATGGTGGTGGCAAGATGCTGTGAGGAAACCACAGATGTGGCATTTTACAACGCAAACAGAGAACTGCTGTACAATGCTTTACAGGAATATGGCTATACCTGTGCGAAACCCCAGGGGGCATTTTATCTGTTTGTGAAGGCTTTGGAGGACGATGATAAGGCTTTCTGCGAAAAGGCGAAAGAATACCGTTTGCTGGTGACACCGGGAAGCGCCTTTGGCTGCAAAGGATATGTGCGGATTTCCTATTGCGTGTCACGGGAAACCATTGAAAATTCCCTGCCGTCATTTAAGGCATTGGCAGAATCATATAAAAAATAAAAATCATTTTTGTGAAAGATACTGTTTTCGGACAGTATCTTTTTTTTGTGCAAAAGGAAGGCGGGGGCGTTTCTGTTTTCGTTTTGAAGGGGTTTTTTGCCATCAGTGGAGGCTGGTGGTGGGTGGAGCGGCCCAAATGGGGTGGAGGAAGGAAAAATGTGGTAACGGTGGAAGGCGAATATGTGAAAAAACCTTGAAAAATCGGCATTTTCTGAAGAAAAAAAGAAGAAAAAAAGAGGCCGTAGGACTTGTTTTTTTATGACGGTTATATTACAATGTGGTTAGTAGTGGCGAAAAGTGGCTGAAAAGGGAGCAAAATTTGCGAATTGGCATAGTGAAGGGTGAAAGGTGGTGAGACAAGATGTTCATGGGGGAATACCAGCATTCCATTGATGCAAAAGGAAGATTGATCGTACCTGCCAAGTTCCGTGACGGACTGGGCGAACATTTTGTGGTCACCAAAGGCCTGGATAACTGCCTGTTTGCTTATCCTCAGGAAGAATGGAAGATCTTTGAGGAAAAACTCAAACAGCTTCCTCTGACCAGCACCGGTGCCAGAAAGTTTGTCCGCTTTTTCTTCGCGGGAGCTGTGGAATGTGATCTGGATAATCAGGGGCGTATCATTCTTCCTTCCAATCTGCGGGAATATGCCGGACTGAAAAAAGACATCGTTTCCATTGGTGTCAACAACCGTATTGAAATTTGGAACAAGGAAAATTGGAAAGAATATAACGAAGAAGAAAATTTCATCAGCAACGATCTGGCTTTTGAAATGGAAAATCTGGGCATTTGATGCGGCAGAAAAAAAGGAGTGTTATTATTGGAATTTCATCATGTTTCCGTTCTGCTGCAGGAATGTATCGACGGACTTTGTATTCGACCTGACGGCATTTATGTAGACGGTACCACTGGCGGCGGCGGTCATTCGCTGGAAATCGCAAAGCGGATCACCACCGGCAGACTGATCTGTATTGATCAGGATCTCAATGCCCATGCGGCTGCAAAAGAGCGGCTGAAAGATCATTTGGACAAGATCACTTTTGTACATGACAATTTTGGAAATATCGGTTCTATATTGGACGAGCTTGGCATTGACCGTATTGATGGCATGCTTATGGATATTGGCGTATCTTCTCATCAGCTGGATGAGGCGGAACGTGGTTTCTCCTATCAGCAGGACGCACCTTTGGACATGCGTATGGATGCTACAAAGCCTTTCAGCGCTTATGATGTGGTCAATACATACAGCGAAGCCGATTTGGATCGCATCATTTTTACTTATGGTGAAGAACGTTGGGCAAAACGCATTGCGCAGTTTATTTTGGCAGAGCGTGCTAACAAGCCCATCGAAACCACCGGAGAACTGGTGGATGTTATCAAAAAGGCTGTGCCAAAGGGTGCCAGAAAAGACGGCCCCCATCCGGCAAAGCGTACGTTCCAGGCAATTCGTATTGAGGTCAATGGAGAACTGGATGTGCTGGAGAGAGCCATCGACCAGGCGGCACACCGCTTGACAGAAGGCGGCAGACTCTGCATCATTACATTCCATTCTCTGGAAGACCGTATTGTAAAAGAAGCGTATCGCAGACAGGAAAATCCCTGCATCTGTCCGCCGCAGTTCCCTGTTTGTGTCTGCGGGCGGAAACCTGTTGGCAAGGTGATTACAAGAAAGCCAATTGTGCCATCCAAAGAGGAACTGGCAGAAAACCATCGCTCCAGAAGTGCGAAGCTGCGTATTTTGGAAGGATTGGGAGAATAAAAAACAGAGGTGTCGGCTATGGCAGCAAAACCGGGAAAAGAGAATAAAAGAAATGCCTACAAAGGCTCTTACTATACATATGGCAACGTAGCATATGAACTGCAGCCGGATTATGCACCCTATTACGAAGACGATAAGAAACAGCAGGAAGCCAAAGAGGCGATTCGGCAGGCAGCGGCGGAACGCAGAGAAAACCGCGTGCATGCGGCACATGTCTGCATGGTTATGCTGCTGATCTTTGCAGGATGCATCGCTTTTATGGGCGCAACGGTTATCGTAAAAAATCAAGAGGTGCAGATTCGAGAAAAGAAAGACGAGCTGGCAACGCTGAAATCGCAGAACGCGATTTTAGAAGCGGAACTTGCGGAACAGATAGATCTGGAATACATCAAGCAGGAAGCCATCAATCGACTGGGAATGGCAGAACCGCAGCCTTATCAGATTGTATATATTGATGTTCCAAAAGACAGCTATACCATTCAGTATGCAGCTGATGAAGTGGTGGAGGAGGAACCTTCCTTCATTGCATCCATATTGAATTTATTTAAAAAGGATTGATGTAAATGAGAAAATCTAACGGGGGAATAAAGGCAAATGGAAGATTTGCTTTTATTCTCTTTGCCTTTTTTGCGGCATTTGCGCTCATGCTTGGCAGAGTATTGTATATGAAAGTTGTCCATGGCGCGGAGTATGAAGCGGCAGCAAAGAACCAGCAGATCAACCGCTACGACATTACCATTCCGCCAAACAGAGGAAGCATTCTGGATAGAAATAATCAGGTGCTTGCCATCAGTACAACGGTTTACAACGTGGCGCTGGACTCCTTGCAGCTGGCAGAGGTTGCACAGCAATATCCTGAGGAACAGGAAAAGACATTGACAACTCTTTGTGAGTACTTCCCGGAACTGGATTACAACACACTGAAACAGTATGTGACTGTCAATCCGGAAACTGGAGAGCTTTATATGAACAACCACTGGAAGTACCTGGTGAAGGGGATTGAACGCAGTGTGAAAGAAGAACTGGAAGCCATGAACCTAAAGGGCGTATATTTTGAAAAAAGCAGTAAACGCTCTTATCCTTTGAACAGCTCCGCTTGTCATCTGGTTGGTTTTACCCGTGGTGACGCCCAGTGGGGACTGGAAGGCTATTACAATAGCTATATGGAAGGAACACCGGGGCGTTCTTTCATTCTTTATAACGGTGCGGACTCCGTTGTGCATCAGGATTATGATGCCAAAGACGGGGATACCATCATCACCACCATCGATTATAATATCCAGAAGATTGCAGAAGAAGTGGTAGCGGAAACAGCGGCGGAATGGCCCGCCAAAAACGTGGCGGCTATGGTTATGGACCCTTATACCGGGGAAGTATATGCCATGGCAGAATCCCACTCCTTCGATTTGAATAATCCCAATGAAATTCCAGAATGGGAAACAGATACGAATTACACAGAAAACTGGGATCAGCTCAGCAATGAGGAACAGCTGAATTACCTGAATACCATGTGGAAGAACTTCTGTGTCAGCGATACCTATGAACCAGGTTCCATCTTTAAACCGATTACTGTGGCAGCAGGTTTGGAAGAGGGTGTCATTACACCAAATTCCAGCTTCCAGTGTAATGGTTATGCGGATATCGGTGGATATCGTATCTGGTGTCATCTGCATAGTGGTCATGGTAATATCAATATCGAGCAGATCATGGCTCAGTCTTGTAATATGGGTGTTATCCAGATTGCAAATCTACTGGGCGCAGATAAATTCTATGAATACCAGAGAGAATTTGGTTTCGGGGATTATACAGGCATTGACCTGCCTGGGGAAGCCACAGGTCAGCTCCATGCGAAAGAAGCCATTGGCCCCACAGAATTGGCAACCATGTCCTTTGGTCAGACATTCAACTGCACCAGCATTCAAGCAATTGCGGCATTTTCCGCGTTGATCAACGGCGGTAATCTGGTGAAACCGCATGTGGTATCTCAGATTGTGGATGCAGAGGGGAATGTGGTACTGCAAAATGATACAGAAGTGGTACGCCGTGTCATTTCTGAAAAAACATCCGCTTATATGCGGACAGCTTTGAAAGCCACAGTAGAAAATGGTCTGGCAAAGAAATTGCAGATTGATGGTTACTCTATCGGTAGTAAAACAGGTACCGCACAGCAGGGTTCTCGTGCGGATAATAAATTGTGGACACTGAGTAATATGTCTTATTTCCCTGCGGAAAATCCTAAATACATTGTGTTCACTGTTATCAACCAGCCCAGTGACTATGTGGAAGGCGTGCAGACACCTACACCTATGACCAAAAAGCTCATTGAGGGCATCATCAAATACGATAATCTGGAACCTACACAGCCATTGGAAGATGAGGCAAACCTGTCCAAGAATAAAACCGTTACTGTGCCAGATTACACTGATAGTGTCATCTTTGGCGCCATCGAGGATCTGGACGCAAGAGAACTGATTTACAAAGTGGTTGGCAACGGCAATACTGTTGTGAATCAGGTACCCAAAGGCGGAACCACTGTGGATGTAGGCAGTGAAGTAATCTTGTATGTAGAGCGCTCAGAAGAAGATGCTGGCACTGTCAGCGTGCCGAACGTCGTCGGCAAGAACTATGAACAGGCGGAAACAACTTTGACAAATGCGGGCTTTACAGTGGCATTTGAAGGGGATCAGGCCGGTACCGTAACGGCACAGGATCCCAAGTATGGCGTATCCGTAGCCAAGGGAAGCGAAGTCATGCTGACCCTTGAAATTCCGGAAAAAACGGACACAACTACGGATACAACGGGTACACAAACGACACAATAACCAGACCCAAAGAAAACGCATAGACTCCTTGCTTTTTCCATATATTTGCTAATAAGGACATTGGAAAAGGCAGGGAGTTTTCTATGGAAAGACCAACGGTCGGTGAAAAACGCCGGCTTTTGATTTATCTGCTTTGCTGTATGCTAGCGTTTCTGGTGCTGATTGGAAGATTGGCTTATATTGGTTTGTTACGCTCGTCCCAATGGCAGGAAATGGCCTATGAGCAGCAGACCAGAGATCGTCTGATTACTGCCAGACGAGGAGATATTCTGGACAGAAACGGTGTCGGCATTGCCGAAACCCAAACGGTTGCGGCAGTCAGCGTTGTTCCAGCAGAGGTGAAAGAAAAAGAAGAAACCGCAAAGTTTCTGGCAGATACACTGGAACTGGATTATGATGACGTGTTGGAGAAAGTCCAGCAGAAAGTGGCGCTGGTACGGATTCAGTCGAAAGTGGATACGGAAACGGCGCAGGCCATCCGGCAGGCGGATCTGCCGGGAGTAAAAGTGGACGAAGATGTCCAGCGGATCTATCCTTTTGGAGAACTGGCGGCCCAGGTGGTTGGTTTTGTGGGAAAGGATAATCAGGGTATCATCGGGCTGGAAGCCAAATATGATGATGTGCTGGAAGGGGAGCAGGGAAAAATATTGACCTTGACAGATGCCAAAGGAAAGGAATTATCTCAGGAACAGGAACGGATTCCGCCAGTGGATGGTGGAAATCTGGTGACGACACTGGATGTAACCATACAGCAGTATGCGGAACAGACATTGGCAAAAACCGTAGAGTCCAAACAGGCGAAAAAAGGCTCTCTCATTGTGATGAACCCACAAAACGGGGAGATTTATGCCATGGCGAATTATCCCTCTTTTGACTTGAATGAGCCCTTTACCATCAACAACCCGGAATTGGCGGCGGCATGGGAAGGACTTTCTTCCAAGGAGCAAAGTGACGCCCTGAATACCATGTGGCGAAATTCCGCCATCAACGATACATATGAGCCGGGGAGTATTTTTAAGATCATTACTTCTGTGGCAGGTCTGGAAGAAGGCGTTGTCACGCCGGAATCTACTTTTTATTGCCGGGGATTCCATGTGGCAGGAGATCGGCAGATCAAATGTTGGCGGTATCCCAGAACCCATGGGGCGGAAACTTTTGCGGAAGGTGTACAGAATTCCTGTAACCCGGTGTTTATGGAAATTGCAGAGCGGCTGGGTGCGGAAACCTTTTTGGATTATGTGGAAAAACTTGGCTTCCGGGAAAAAACAGGCATTGACTTGGCAGGGGAAGCTACGGGAATCATCCATGAACTGAAAAACGTAGGCCCTGTGGAGCTTGCTACCATGTCTTTTGGCCAGTCTTTCCAGATTACACCGCTGCAATTGATGCGGGCCATTTCCGCCACAGTAAACGGGGGCTATCTGGTAACGCCTCATATTGGTTATGGCATTGCCGATGAAAATGGCAATTTAACAGAAACATTTTCCTACGAAAAAGGGGAACAGGTGCTTTCCAAGGAAACTTCTGAAACCATGAAAACCATATTGGAAAGCGTTGTGGCAGAGGGGACTGCCACCAAGGCGGCGGTGGAAGGCTACCGCATTGGTGGCAAAACGGCTACATCAGAAAAACTTCCCCGCAGAAGCGGAAAATATATCGCTTCTTTCATGACATTTGCCCCAGCGGATGATCCTCAGGTTATGGTGTTCCTGATGATTGATGAACCACAGGGGGTGTACTACGGTGGTACCGTAGGCGGCCCTGCTATGAAAGAAATGTTGGAGAATATTCTGCCTTATCTGGGGATTCCCAAAGAAGGGGAAATACCGGAGGATACTGTGGTGACTGTGCCTGATGTGACAGGTATGACCATGGCGGAGGCAAAGAACACTCTTTGGCAGGCAGGGCTGACCGCCCAGATGGACGAGGGGGAAACCGTGGTTTCTCAGCTCCCTCCGGCAGGACAGGAAGTCAACAGGGGGACAAAAGTTCTGCTCTACGGGACATAAGCGAAAAATGGGATAAAAATGCGGAAGAATCGAAAAAAAATCATACTTTTTCCGTTCCTTCCAATTTTTTATGATATAATAAACAGATGCGAAAAAAAGCAACACCCAAAGGAGGAAAACACAGTGTTATTGCAAAAACTGTTAGAGGGTATTCCTTATAAAATGTTACAGGGAACCAATGAGGTGGAAATCAAAATGCCTGTTTACGATTCCCGAAAAGTACAGCCAGGGGATCTGTTTGTCTGCATCACAGGATTTCAGACAGACGGTCACCGCTATATTCCTATGGCGTTGGAAAAAGGTGCGGCAGCCCTTTTGGTAGAACATGCTGTGGAAGATGTACCGGAAAACATCATGGTGATTCAGACAGAAAACAACCGTCAGGCATTGGCGGCGCTGTCTGCAAATTTTTATGACCATCCCACACAGAAAATGCGTGTGACAGGGGTGACCGGCACCAACGGCAAAACCACCATCACCTATCTGGTACGTTCTGTGCTGGAACGGGTAGGAAGAAAAACAGGTGTTATCGGCACCATCGAAAACCGCATTGGAGATAAAGTCATTCCCACAGAACGGACAACGCCGGAATCTTTGGAATTGCAGGCATTGATGGAACAGATGCGTCAGGAAGATGTGACAGATGTGATGATGGAAGTTTCTTCCCATTCTCTGGATCTGCATCGTGTGGACGGCATTGCTTATGAGGTGGCAGTGTTCACCAACCTGACACAGGATCATCTGGATTATCATAAAACCATGGAAAATTATAAAATCGCCAAGAGTATGCTCTTTGAACGGAGCAAACAGAGTGTCATCAATATTGATGATGCCGCAGGTGATTTTATGGTGGAAAAATCTGCTGGGGAAGTACTGACTTATGCCATTGACAAAGCAGCAGACCTGAAGGCGGAGGACATTTCCATTACAGCGGAAGGCACTGCCTTTACGGTGGTATATGAAGGAAAACGCTATGGTGTGAAATTGCACACACCCGGCAGATTCAGTGTATATAATGGACTGGGTGCCATTGGCGCTTGCCTGTGTTTGGGTATGGAAATGGAAGATATTCTGGCTGGTCTGGCAGAAAACCCCGGTGTGGCAGGTCGTTTCCAGACAGTACGCAGCAAAAAAGGCTGTCAGGCAGTGGTGGACTATGCTCATACACCTGATGGACTGGAAAATGTGCTGAAAACAGCCAAAGAATTTACAAAAGGCAAATTGATTGCGGTCTTTGGCTGCGGCGGGGACAGAGATAAGACAAAACGCCCTATCATGGGGCGTATCGGCGGACAGTATGCGGATTACTGCATCATCACATCCGATAATCCCCGTACAGAAGACCCGGAACAGATTTTACGGGAAGTGGAAGCTGGCACACAGGAAACAGGATGTGCTTACGAAAAACAGGTTGACCGCAGAAAAGCCATTGTTCATGCCGTAGAACTGGCACAGGCTGGGGATGTCATTCTCATTGCCGGCAAGGGTCATGAAACTTATCAGATTTTCCCGGATAAAACCATTCATTTTGACGATGTAGAAGAAGTGCGAAACGCGTTTGGAGATGATTGCTTATGAAAAAACTGACCATTCAGGAAATTGCCAATGCCACCCTTGCGCGGATTCTGGCAGCAAATTTAGAAGAGGCACAGCAGAAAACCATCTGTCATGTGACACAGGATTCCCGTCAGGCAGGGGAAGAAAGCCTCTTTGTGCCTTTGAAAGGCAAAAATTCCGACGGCCATGATTACCTGAAAAGCTGTATGGAAAAAGGCGTTGCCGCATGTTTTACAGAACGTGAAATGACACCGGAAAATGGCTGTGTGCTGCTTCTGGTGGAAAATGCGAGAACAGCCATGCTCCAGCTGGCAAAATATTATCGCAGCCTGTTCGATATTCCCGTTGTGGGCATCACCGGCAGTGTGGGCAAGACCACCACAAAGGACATGATCGCTTCTGTGCTTTCTCAGAAATACAATACTTTGTGGACACTGGGAAATTTCAATAATGACCTCGGTGTGCCTCTGACATTGTTCCGTCTGGAAGAAGGTCATGAAGCGGCTGTCATTGAAATGGGCATGAACCATTTTGGTGAAATCCATCGTCTGGTGGATGCGGTACGTCCTCATATCGGCGTGATTTCCAATGTTGGCGTTGCGCATATTGAACATCTGGGCAGTCGGGAAGGCATTTTGAAAGCAAAATGTGAATTGTTCGATTTTATGGATGAAAAGGATGTTGCTGTGCTGAACGGTGATAACGATATGCTGGCGACACTGGACGGCAAACTTTCTCAGAAAGTGCGCTGGTTTGGTGTGGAAAACAAACGGGATGTTTACGCGGACAACATCGAAGCTGTTGGTCTGGAGCATACCAGATGCACCATTCATACACCTGAGGGCAGCATGGACGTGGTGATTCCCATGCCAGGCGCACACATGGTGCTCAATGCTCTTTCCGCCGTGACCGTAGGACTGGAAATGGGCTTTACACTGGATGAGATCAAAGGGGGCATCGAAAACTTTGTGCCTACCAAAGACCGCATGACCATCATGCGTCTGGAAAACGGTCTGACACTGCTGAATGATGTATACAACTCCAATCCTGTTTCTGCCAAGGCTTCTTTGGATATTCTCAAAGATGTGGAAGGCAGAAGCGTGGCGTTCTTGGGCTTTATGGGAGAACTGGGTGAATTTGCCCCTCAGATGCACCGGGAAGTTGGAGCTTACGCGGCAGAAAAGGGCATTGACCTTTTGATCTGTATCGGCAACCATTCTGACCAGATGGCGGCTGGCGCAAAAGATGCCGGCATGCTGGAAGTGTATCGTTTTGACACACAGGAAGAATTCTGGGAAAACGGTTTGGATTTGCTGAAAAAAGGAGATACAATTTTGTTGAAAGCATCCCGCAGCATGGGATTCGAAAAAACAGTAGAGAAATTGCAAGGAGTGAAATAAAGTGGGTTCTTTGGAACAGGCGGTTTACGCCATATTGATAGCCTTTGTCATTGGGGTGATTTTGTGTCCCATTCTGATTCCGGTACTGCATAAAATGAAGTTCGGCCAGAATGTCCGGGATGACGGCCCTCAGACACATTTGCAGAAACAGGGTACGCCTACCATGGGCGGTATTGCCTTTTTGATTGCCTTCGTGGTGGCATCCTTCTTCTTTTTGAAGGGGAATACCGACGGCATTGCGGTGGTACTGATGACACTGTGTTATGGCATCATCGGCTTTTTGGATGACTATATCAAAGTTGTGAAAAAACGTTCTCTGGGTCTGCGTGCATGGCAGAAACTGGCATTGCAGCTCATTGTAACAGCTGTATTCTGCTGGTATGTGATGATGAAAAGCGGTATCGGCACAGATATTTACATTCCCTTTACCAATGGTATGGAACTGGATCTGGGTATTTTGTTTGTACCTTTCCTCTTTATTGCGGTATTGGGTACTGTCAATGGCGTCAACCTGACAGACGGTTTGGATGGTCTGGCTGGCGGCGTAACCCTCATTGTAGCGGCGTTCTTTATGATTGTGTCCTGGGCGGCAGGCAGCATGATTTCTCCTGTCTGTGGGGCAATCGTTGGCGCACTGCTGGCATTTTTGCTCTTTAACTGCTATCCCGCCAAAGTGTTCATGGGGGATACAGGTTCTCTGGCGTTGGGCGGTTTTGTGGCTGCAACGGCTTTTGTGCTGAAAATGCCTATTTTCATTGTCATCGTTGGCTTTGTTTATCTGTGGGAATCTATCACAGTAATGTTGCAGGTAGGTTGGTTCAAGATTACAAAACGCAAATATGGCGAAGGCAGACGCCTGTTCAAAATGGCGCCTTTCCATCATCATCTGGAACAGTGCGGATGGAGAGAAACAAAGGTTGTGACTTTGTTCTATGTAGTAACTGCTCTGCTGTGCCTGCTGGGCTTCTTGGGCAGTAAAGCAATGTTTTAACGGAAAGAAGGAAAAAATCCATGAAATATACAGGAAAACGTGCCCTGGTATGCGGCATGGCAAAAAGCGGTATTGCAGCAGCGGCTTTGCTGCAGAAACTGGGTGCAGTGGTGACATTGCAGGATATGAAAGAACGTGACGCCGTTCCCGCGGCAGCACTGGAACTGGAAAAAGAAGGCGTTACACTTTATACAGGAAAAAATCCCGATGATATTGCATGTGAACAGGATCTGATTGTACTCAGCCCCGGTATCCCCTGCGATCTGCCTTTTATTATTGCGGCAGAAGCAGCTGGCGTGGAAGTCATCAGCGAAGTGGAACTGGCTTATAGAGAAACCACTTGCCCCATCACAGCCATCACAGGCACCAATGGGAAAACCACAACCACAACCCTCACAGGGGAAATTATGAAAGCTGTTCGCCCGAACACAGCAGTGGTAGGTAACATCGGTGTGCCTTACAGCGAAAAGGTGCAGGGCTTGACTGAGCAGGATTGGGTCGTTGCGGAAATCAGCAGCTTCCAGATGGAAAAAGCGAAAGAATTCCATCCGCACATCAGCGCGGTGCTGAATATCACCCCTGACCATCTGAACAGACACAAAACCATGGAAGTTTACATTGCCATGAAAGAACGTGTTTTTGCGAAACAGACAGCAGAAGATTTCTGCATTTTGAATTATGAAGACGAAGCGTGCCGGAAAATGGCAGACAAAACTGCGGCTAAGGTATTTTTCTTCAGCAGCGCGCAGCCTTTGGCAGAAGGCATTTACCTGCAGGACAAAGATATTTTCGTAAAATGGCAGGGTATTGACGAAAAACTCATTTCTGTGGATGAACTGCAGATTTTGGGGGTTCATAACTATGAAAACGTTATGGCAGCGGCAGCTATGGGCATTTGCGCAGGTGTAGCACTGGATACCATCCGTCAGGTACTGAAATCCTTTGCGGGTGTAGAACACCGCATTGAGTATGTGGCAACCGTAGATGGCGTAGATTACTATAATGATTCCAAGGGTACTAATACAGACGCGTCTATCCGTGCCGTTTTGGCTATGCAGAAACCCATTGTGCTCATTGGCGGCGGCTATGACAAAGGTGTTTCCTTTGACGACTGGACAAAGCTGTTCCCAGGCAGAGTCAAACATCTGGTGCTCATTGGTGTAACAGCACCGCAGATTCGTGCGTCTGCGGAAAAATTCGGCTTTACGGCAATGACAGACTGTGAAACCTTTGCGGAAGCCGTAGATCTGTGCAGGGAAAAGGCAGAACCAGGAGATTGTGTGCTCCTTTCTCCCGCATGTGCAAGCTGGGGCATGTTTGATAACTACGAACAGCGCGGCGAAATGTTCAAAGAACAGGTTCACTCCTATTTGCAGAAATAAACAAAGCGAGGTGGTAACATGGAACAGACCAGACAGGGAAAGGCAGGAAGAAAACCGCATAAAAAAAGAGTGAAAGCGGACACCTATGACTTCGGGCTGTTTTTCGTGGTACTGACGCTGGTATTGTTCGGCGTTGTCATGATTTTCAGCGCCAGTTATTATGAAACCATGTCCAGCAAGGAATATGGATATGATATGTTTTATTATTTGAAGCGACAGGGCATGTGGGCCGTTGTGGGTACAGTAGGTATGATCGTTGCCATGAATGTGCCTTACCAATTCTGGAAAAAGCTTTCTCCAACACTGTATTGGATTTCCAATGGTCTGCTGGCAATCCTGCCTTTTGTCGGGAAAAATGTAAAAGGGCAGACCCGTTGGATTGAAATTGGCTCTGTGCAGTTCCAGCCTTCGGAATTTACCAAGGTTGCGGTTATTTTGTATCTGTCCTACTATGTCATTAACCATCGAAAGGAATTGGGCAACCTAAAGGGCTTTGCCAAAGCGGCTGGATTTCTGGCACTTCCGGTGCTGCTCATCGCCATGACCAACTTTTCATCAGCCCTTTTGCTGCTTATGGTTGGTGTGACCATTCTGTTTGTTGCCAGCCCAAGAATCTGGTACTTTGTGGCAGGCATTGGCGCACTGGTTCCCTTTGCGGCAGTCATGGTCATTCTGCCCCAGTTCCGCTATCGTCTGACACGTATCACCACATGGCTGGATCCATGGGCGGATTCAACAGACGCGGGTTATCAGACCATTCAGTCTTTGTATGCTGTGGCATCCGGCGGGCTCTTTGGTCTGGGACTTGGACAGAGCCGTCAGAAATCCTTCATCCCAGAAGCCCATAACGATATTATCTTCGCCATTATTTGTGAAGAATTGGGGCTGATTGGCGCGGGATTGGTCATTATCCTCTTTGCGGTGGTGGTGTGGCGTGGTATCCGTATTGCCATGAACGCAAGGGATAATTACGGCATGCTGGTGGCAACAGGCATTACATCTGTGGTGGCGTTTCAGTCACTGATTAACATCGGCGTTGTAACCAATACCATTCCAAATACAGGGCAGCCACTGCCGTTCATCAGTTACGGCGGGACAGCATTGGTATTCTTGATGGGTATGATGGGGATATTGCTGAACATATCAAAATATCCAAAGGATATGAAGAATACAGAATAATTTACAAAAAGCTATTGACAAATTTGTTCGTATTGAATAAAATGCTAAAGTATAAGATTCCATACAGCAAAAGCAAAGAAAAAGAGGAGTATGCGGATTCCGTCCCGGCAGAGAGAAAAATCCATGGGCTGAGAGATTTTTCGGGAGCAGGCACGCAGAAGGTAGCTTTGGAGCTGTTCCGCTGAAAAAAAGAGTAGGCGGAAACGGGTGGTTCCGTTACAGACTGTGAGTGTCCGTCAATTTTTTTTGACGGGAAATAAGGTGGTACCGCGAGCTTTCGTCCTTTGGGAGGAAAGCTCTTTTTTTATGAAACGAAGGAGGAGAAAACGTGAGAGAACTGGCAAAGAATTTTGATCCCGCAGCAGTAGAGGACAGACTCTATGCTATGTGGATGGAAAAGAAATATTTCCACACAAAAATCGATAAAAGCAAAAAACCTTATTGTATCGTAATGCCGCCCCCGAACATCACTGGGCAGCTGCATATGGGCCATGCACTGGACAACACCATGCAGGATATTCTGATCCGTTGGAAAAGAATGGCTGGCTACAATGCACTGTGGGTTCCCGGCATTGACCACGCAAGTATTTCCACAGAACTGAAAGTTGTACAGAAAATGGCTTCCGAAGGCCTGACAAAAGACGATGTAGGCCGTGATGGTTTCTTGGAACGTGCTTGGGCTTGGAAAGAAGAATACGGCGGCATTATTCTGAATCAGCTGCGGAAACTGGGCTGCTCCTGTGACTGGGAACGCGTACGCTTCACCATGGACGAAGGCTGCTCCGACGCCGTTCTGGAAGTATTCTGCCGTCTGTATGAAAAAGGCTATATCTATCGTGGTGAAAAGATCATCAACTGGTGCCCCGAATGTCAGACTACCATTTCTGACGCGGAAGTTAACCATGTGGAAACAGCAGGTCATTTCTACCACATTGAATATCCTATTGTAGGCTCCGATGAAAGACTGCGTCTGGCAACCACACGTCCCGAAACAATGATGGGCGACGTTGCTGTTGCGGTTCATCCTGATGACGAACGTTATCAGCACCTCATCGGCAAAACATGTATCCTGCCTTTGATGGATAAAGAAATCCCCATCGTAGGTGATGAATATGTTGACCGTGAATTCGGTACCGGTGTTGTAAAAATTACACCTGCTCACGACCCTAACGACTTTGAAGTTGGTGTACGTCATAACCTGCCTCGTATCAACGTAATGAACGACGATGGTACTATGAACGAAAAAGCAGGCAAATACGCAGGCATGGATCGTATGGAAGCCAGAAAAGCAGTAGTAGCAGACCTGAAAGAACAGGGCTATCTGGTAGAAATCGAAGACATCACTCATGCAGTAGGCTGCCATGAAAGATGTAATGTTCCCATCGAACCCCTGATCAAACTGCAGTGGTTCGTACGCATGGACGAACTGGCAAAACCTGCTATGGAAGTATATGAACAGCAGAAACTGCGTTTTGTTCCCGATCGTTTCGGTAAAGTATACATGCACTGGCTGGAAAACATCCGTGACTGGTGTATCTCCCGTCAGCTGTGGTGGGGCCACCGTATTCCTGCTTACTACTGTGAAGAATGCGGTCATATTACTGTAAGCAAAACAGCTCCTGATAAATGTGAAAAATGCGGCAGCACAAAACTGCATCAGGATGAAGATACTCTGGATACATGGTTCAGCTCCGCGCTGTGGCCTTTCTCCACACTGGGCTGGCCCAATGAAACAGAAGATCTGAAACACTTCTATCCTACAAGCACACTGATCACTGGCTATGACATCATCTTCTTCTGGGTTGTTCGTATGGTATTCTCCGGTATGGAAAATATGCACGAAGTACCTTTCCACGATGTATTGATCCATGGTCTGATCCGTGACGATCAGGGCAGAAAGTTCTCCAAATCTCTGGGCAACGGCATCGATCCTCTGGAAGTTATCGCAAACTACGGCGCTGACCCTCTGCGTCTGATGCTGATCACTGGTAACGCACCCGGTAACGACATGCGTTTCTATTGGGAAAGACTGGACAACTGCCGTAACTTCTGCAACAAGATCTGGAACGCAAGCCGTTTCGTGATGATGAATATGGACGCAAAACAGGAAACAAAACTGCTGATGCTCACATCTGCAGATAAATGGATCCTGTCCAAAGTCAACACACTCGCAAAAGATGTTTCCGAAAATCTGGAACACTACGAACTGGGTCTGGCTGCACAGAAGATTTACGATTTCCTGTGGGATGAATTCTGTGACTGGTATATCGAAATGGTAAAACCTCGTCTGTACAACAAAGACGACAACACAAGAGAAGCAGCACTGTGGACACTGAAAACAGTTCTCATCAACGCACTGAAGATGCTGCATCCTTTCATGCCTTATATCACAGAAGAACTGTTCCAGCATATTCAGGACGAAGAAGAAAGCATCATGATTTCCGATTGGCCTGTTTATAAAGAAGAATGGAACTACAAAGAAAACGAAGAAGAAATCGATACTATCAAAGAAGCAGTTCGTAACATCCGTAATATCCGTGCGGAAATGAACGTTGCACCTTCCAAGAAGGTTCAGGTATTTGTTGTTTCCGATAAGGAAGAAGTAAGAGCGATCTTTGAACACAGCAAAGTATTCTTCAAAACACTGGGTCATGCCAGCGAAGTAACTGTACAGGCTGACAAAGCAGGTATCGGTGAAGATGCTGTTTCAGTAGTGACCAGCAACGCAACCATTTACATGCCTCTGGCAGAACTGGTTGACATTGAAAAAGAAGTAGAGCGTCTGACAAAAGAAAAAGAAAAGATGCTCAAAGAAATCGAAAGAGTAGAAAAGAAACTGGCAAACCAGGGCTTTGTATCCAAAGCGCCTCAGAAAGTCATTGACGAAGAAAAGGCAAAAGAAGAAAAATACAAAGCAACACTGGCACAGGTGGAAGAACGTCTGGCACAGCTTCAGAAATAATGAGATACAAAAAAAGGGATAAAACCGAAAAGCAACTTCCTCTTAAGAAAACATTGATTTTTGCTTCTTTGATTTCTTAAGAGGAATTGCGATGGCTGTCTTCAGAAGAAAACAGATCAAATAAAATCTCAATATCATAAGAAAGCCGAAATCCTTTGTCATGATAAGGATTTCGGCTTTCTTTGTTTTCTTCTGAAGATGCCCCTAAGGTTTTATCCCTTTTTAATTTACCTCGTTTTGGGGCTTGCCCAAAGAAGAAAGTCAATTTTCTTTGTGGGGGTAAAGTGTTTGTATTGAGGAAATGCGTCATCAAAAGCGTCTATGTATGATTTTGCTGTTCGGGTAGGCAAAAATTCCTGATACCATTGGAGAATATTTTCGTATAAAGGAATGGCGTTTTGGAATTTTGTTTCGCAGTTTGTACCACGCAGACGCAATTGCAGGCGATCCAAAACAATGCTGTCCCAGATAGGAAAATCGGGACACAAAGTTGCTAGCATTTTACTGGAGAAGGAACACTCTACTCGTCCAGTATGGCGGTAAAGCGTTTCCAGAATCAAAGGCAAGGTAGGCGTGCTTTCGTTTTTCCATTTTTCGAAACTCTCATAGTAAAACTTTCGCCAATCTTCGTTGCGGCGGATGCGGTAAAAGCCATTAAATGTTCGTTGGAAAGTCATATCATTAGAAAGATTTGTATTTTTATAGGAGGTCATGATTTTTTCATATGTAATCAGCCCTTTTTCTCTTTTTCTTAGTCCTGCTACTGCCTGCTGCACATCAATTTTAGGTTCAAACATATAGGAGCCCCTTTCTGTAAAAAACAGCATGGATTTTTCCATGCTGTTTTCTGTCAATTATCTTTTTTCTACGTAGGATTTCAGAATCTCTACCACATCATCCAGACTGATTTTGGAGGTGTTGATGGACAGGTCATAGTTTTCCAGTTTGCCCCATTTTCTGCCTGTGAAATAGTTGTAGTATCCGGCACGCTTTTTGTCAGTTTTCAAAACGGCGCTTTCTACATTTTTTGCGTCCAGTCCATACAGTTCAACGGCGCGTTTTACACGGTCTTCCAGTTCTGCGTGGATGAATACGTTGATGCAATTGGGATTTTCAGACAGAACATAGTCTGCGGAACGTCCAACGATGACGCAGCTGCCCTGTTCTGCTACTTCTTTGATAACCTGGGACTGTACCAGGAAGATTTTTTCGTTCAAAGGCAGACCATAGGAATCTACGGTAGGTGTCAAAGTGGTTAAAGAAAGGAGCAGATTGCCTGTGGAAACGGATTCTGCCTCTTTGAAGCATTCTTTGGACAGACCAGTCTTTTCTGCTGCCAGATTGATCAGTTCGTTGTCGTAAAATGGAATGTTCAGAGCTTCTGCAAGTTTTTTCCCGATGATTCTGCCGCCGCTGCCATATTGACGGCTGATGGTGATGATTTTGTGGTCCATAATGACTCCCCCTCCAAAGTACCGCACAGCCAAAGTATGGGGCGGTTCTTCCAAAATTTTATTACTTTTATTATACAATAAATACAAAAAACTTACAACCGAAATTGGGAAATGTGACTTGAGCAAAGGCACAAAAAGGTTCATAATATATTTAGCAAGCTAAATAAAAAGAGGTGTATGTTTTATGGACAACAGTTTTCATCACTGCCTGCTTTTGGCACAGACAGTGTTTCAAAAACAGGTGGTATTGGAAGCGGCAGAGCAGGGGCTTTTGCCGGGACAGTCAAAAATATTGGATTATCTGCTCAGCCATGACGGCTGCGAACAGAAAGTGTTGGGAGAAGCTTTCCATCTGGAAGCGGCAACCGTGACGGGAATTCTGCGCAGGATGGATGAGGCAGGGCTCATCGAAAAACATGTAAAAGAAGGCAACCGAAAATCCCAATATGTATTTTTGACAGAAAAAGGTAGGAAGATGGCTGCCGAAACGGTACGACCTATTATGAAATCCTGTGAAGAACGGGCTTTGGATGGAATTACAGAAGAAGAAAAAGCCATTCTTTTGAAAGGGCTGCAAAAAATATACGAGAATATGACGAAGGGAAGCAAAAGATAATGGAGAAAGCAAAACGGTATATCGTATTTTTTATTGGGTTATTTATCAATGCGCTGGGGATCAGCTTTATTACAAAGGCAGATTTGGGGACATCTCCCATTTCCAGTATCCCATACACATTGAGTTTGTATTTCCCCTTTTACGTTAGGGGAATTTACGGTGGCGTTCAGTGTGTTGTTGATTCTGTTACAGATTTTGCTGCTGCGGAGCAGATTTGAAAAGATACAGTTATTGCAGATACCTGTATCTTTGATTTTTGGGTATTTCATTGACTTTATCATGAATCTGCTGTTCTTTTTGGCGCCGCAGAGTTATCCTGCAAAGCTGGTTTCTTTGCTCATTGGCTGTTTGATTCTGGGCTTTGGTGTTTATACGGAAGCGCTGGCAAATGTGGTTATGCTGCCTGGGGAAGGATTTGTAAAGGCAGTTCGCACAGCTTTTAACAGAGAATTCGGCAAAACAAAAGTATGCTTTGACGCCAGCATGTCTATTGGTGCGGCAGTGATTTCTCTGGTGTTGTTCCATCACCTGGAAGGTGTTAGAGAAGGTACCATCATTTCTGCTTTGCTCATTGGTACCATTGCTGGATTTTATGGCAGAAAACTTTCTTTCCTTCCCGGATTGCTTTTTGGGGAAAAGAAATCCGAAGAAGAAAAAGAACAGACAGAACCGGAAAACGGTCTGGTTATCACCATTGCCAGAGAATATGGCAGCGGCGGACATGACATTGGCAAAGCACTGGCAAAAGAATTGGGCATTCCTTTCTATGACAGAAGCATCATCGATATGACAGCAAAGGAAGGCGGTTTTTCCAGAGATTTTGTAGAGAAAAACGAACAGGCAGTACATAACCCTGTGCTGCAAAAAGTGCTGGCATAGTTCTATGCTTATTCTGGTGAAGATGTGCCGCCGGCAGACAGACTGTTTCTGGCAGAATGGAAAGTGATTTCCGAAATCGCGGCAAAGGGAAGCTGTGTCATTGTAGGGCGTTGTGCAGATGTGATTTTGCGTCATCGTCCACATACCATCCGGCTTTTCATCCATGCGCCGGAAGGATTCCGCAGACAACGGGCAGTGACCAGCTATGGCCTGGCAGAAGGGGAAGCGGCGGAAAAAGTCCGTACCATCAATGAAGAACGGGCAAGACATTACAAAAAATACACAGGCGGCAGCTGGGGCAGTGCGGAAAACTATCATTTATCTGTGGACAGCTCCCTTTGCGGCGTGGAAGACTGTGCAAAATTGTTGGTAGATTTCGTTCAGAAGGTGGAAAAGAACACACTTTAATCCCTTTTCGCAGAAAACCCATGTTTTTTTGCGGTTAAACTTTACTTTTTCCGCAAAAATGGTATGATAGTAGAGGAAAATTTTTATCTGTAAGGAGATTTATCAATATGGGAGAATCAATTACCGGCTTGAAAAGAAGCCACATGTGTTGCCATGTCAATGAAACCATGATTGGTCAGGAAGTGACCGTTATGGGTTGGGTACAGCGTCGCCGTGACCTGGGTCAGCTGATCTTCATCGCTCTGCGTGACAGAACAGGTCTGGTACAGATTGCCATCGACGGCAATACCGCACCCAAAGAAATTTTTGAAAAAGCTGAAACCGTTCGCAGTGAGTACACACTGGCTGTACGCGGTATTGTAACCGCTAGAACAGAAGGCAATATCAACCCTAACATGAAAACAGGGAAAATCGAAATCATTGCTTCTGAACTGCGTATCCTGTCCGAATCTGAAACAACACCTTTCCAGATTGAAGACAACATCACAGTCAAAGACGATCTGCGTCTGAAATACAGATATCTGGATCTGAGAAGACCTTGCCAGCTGAAGAACATCGTTCTGCGTCATCAGGTGGTACAGGCTCTCCGTGCCTTCCTGAACAACGAAGGTTTCCTGGAAATCGAAACACCTATCTTGGGTAAATCCACACCCGAAGGTGCCAGAGACTATCTGGTTCCCAGCCGTGTGCATCCCGGTAACTTCTACGGTCTGCCTCAGTCCCCTCAGCTGTACAAACAGCTGCTGATGGTTTCTGGTATGGATCGTTATTACCAGATTGCAAAATGCTTCCGTGACGAAGACCTGCGTGCAGACAGACAGCCTGAATTCACACAGGTGGACATGGAACTGTCCTTCATTGATGTGGACGATATCATCGACATCAACGAAAGACTGATGCAGAAAGTATTCAAAGACATCATGAATGTAGACGTGCAGTTGCCTTTACAGCGCATGACTTATAAAGAAGCTATGGAACGCTTCGGTTCCGATAAGCCCGATGTACGTTTTGGCATGGAACTGGTAAACATTTCTGATGTAGTAGCCGGCACAGACTTTGTGGTATTCAAATCCGCACTGGAAGCTGGCGGCAGTGTGCGTGCCATCAACGCAAAAGGCTGCGGCTCTTTCCCCAGAAAGAAAATCGACTCTCTGGTTGAATTTGTAAAAACATATCGTGCAAAAGGTCTGGCTTGGATTGTTGTCAACGAAGATGGCAGTCTGAAATCCCAGATTGCAAAATTCTTCACACCTGAAAAACTGCAGGAAATCGTGGATAAAATGGAAGGTAAACCCGGCGACTTGATTCTGATTTGCGCAGATCAGGACAAAGTAGTATTCGACTCTCTGGGTGCTCTGCGTCTGGAACTGTCCAAGATGCTGGAACTGACCAGACCCGACGACTTCCGTTTCCTGTGGATCACAGAATTCCCTATGTTGGAATGGGACGAAGAAGAAAACAGATTTGTGGCAGTACACCATCCGTTCACAGCACCTATGGATGAAGACCTGGAACTGCTGGATACAAACCCCGGCGCTGTTCGTGCGAAAGCATACGACATTGTACTGAACGGTTACGAACTTGGCGGCGGCTCTATCAGAATCCACCGCAGAGATATCCAGCAGAAAATGTTCGAACTGCTGGGCTTCACACAGGAAGACGCTCAGGAACGTTTCGGTTTCCTGTTGGATGCCTTCAAATACGGCGTACCCCCTCATGGCGGTCTGGCATTCGGTCTGGACAGAATTATCATGCTCATGAGCAATGCACCTAGCATCCGTGACGTTATCGCATTCCCTAAGGTAAAGGATGCTTCCTGCCCTATGACAGATGCGCCTAACGTGGTAGACCAGAAACAGCTGGATGAACTGGCAATCTGCTTCAATGAAGAAATTCTGAAAGCTGCTGCGGCAGAAACAGAAGAAGCGTAAGGAAATATGAATATGTAAGCAGGCAAAGGGGCTTGTTGTTTGTAAATCACAGACGACAGCCCCTTTTTGTTTTGCAGAGATAAATTTCGGCACAAAAAAAATCATCTCGGATGAGATGATTTTATGGTTTGATTTCCAAAACTCCTTGGGAAAAGGACGCAGAAATACGCTGGAGAAGATCTTCTTTTAATCCGATCTGCTTCATTTTCTGTAAATCCCTTTGGTCTTTGGGTCGGTTCTTTCGGCTCTTTTTGGCATAAACAAATTCCAGAGAGGTACAATACAGCTTTTGCCCATCAGATAGGGCGTAGGCAGTGATTTAATCTTCTGGTGAAAGATTCGGCAGGCAGAGAGTTACAAGGCTGTCTTTGGTGCTGAAATCAGCAGTGGTAAAATCCCGCTGGAGCAGGTTGTTGTTTTCCTCAAAAAAAGGCGTAAAGCTGACAGGCAGACCATCCAGAAAGATTTCTGTGCCAAAATCTATCTTTTCTTGATTGCAGGGGAGGAAAAGAGAATCATGGGTTTGGTCATAAAGTCCCTGCTCTTTGAGAAAAATGCGGACGGTTTCCATTTCTGAAAGAGGAACCACGAAATCAATATCGCTGTGGAGCCGATTGGAATCTTCGCCGGAAATCACCCAAGGTGCCAGACCTCCCTCAAGAAATATTTTGCTCTTCAGTTTTGGATGAAGTCCGAAGGCAAGGACTTTTTCTTTCACAAGATCACAGGGAAACATATCCATTCTCCTTTCTGGTGGCTACATGATTTTTCTATCTCTCATCATAGGACATCCGAAGGGGAGACGCAATATTTCGACAGGGATTTTTGTTTTGTATTGTATTTTTTGGCATAAACATATAAAATGGAAAAGAAGTGCAGAAAAAGGAGGAGCCTATGAAAAGCTATGCAGATGCCCATTGTGATACTGTGGTGAAAGCCATGGAAGCGGGAGAGAATATGCTGGAATTTTCGGGACAGCTGAATCTGGAAAAACTTGCTGCCTATGGTTCGGCAGTGCAGATTTTTGCCATTTGGCTGGAACCGAAGTACTATTCCATTGCCATGCGGCAGACCGTGAAATATCTGGACTATTATCTGGAACAGATGGAGCGGTACAAAGACCGTGTGGGCATGGTGAAACGATTTTCGGATATTCTGGAAAATAAAAAACAGGGCAGGCTCTCTGCCATATTATCTCTGGAAGGCGGCGAAGCCCTGGAAGGAGAACTCGCTGCTCTGCGAATGTATCATCGCTTGGGTGTCAGACTCATGACACTGACATGGAACCATAGAAACGCTCTGGCAGATGGTGTAGCGGAAAGATGCACTGGTGGCGGACTGACTACCTTTGGCAAGGCTGTTGTGAAAGAAATGGAACGGCTGGGTATGCTGGCGGATGTATCCCATTTGACAGACGCCGGGTTTTACGATGTGGCAAAAATGGCGGAACAGCCTTTTGTGGCAAGCCATTCCAATGCACGGGCAATTTGTCCCCATCCACGGAATCTGACAGACGAACAGCTGAAAATCATTGGAGAAATGGATGGTTTTGTGGGACTGAATTTTTTCCCACCTTTTGTAGGAGAGAAAGAGGCAGTGACACAGGATGATCTGCTGCGGCAGCTGACACACATGCTGGACATGGCTGGTGAGGACGCTGTGGGACTAGGCAGTGATTTTGATGGCATTGACGTAACGCCCACAGACCTGCGTGCAGTGGAAGATATGGCACTTTTTCTGGAACGGATGGAACAGGAATTTGGGAGCCATCTGGCGGAAAAAATACGAGAGAAAAATTTCCTGCGGGTGGCAGAAAGGGTATGGAAATAAGGAGGTAACATGAAACGGGTTATTATCAGCGTTGTGCTGCTTTTTGTCATTGCCGGATTGTTTCTTGTGAGCATCAATGGCGTTAGACCGCATCCTTATACAGAGGCGGAGCTGGAAACAGTCTTTCTGGAAAAGGCCGAGGAAAATGGTCTTTCTTTGGAAGAAGGCTATGAAGTAGTTGAAAAAAAACATGCCAACAGCATGACTTATCTGATGGAAGATGTCAACGGCAATCATGCGTGGGGAACCTATGTAATGACACCACTGACGGAAAAGTATAAATCTTATGATTTTTACACAGATCAGATGAATCTGGTGGAAGGCAGTCCTTATACTTATATGGTAAACGACGGCATTATGAAATATGACATCACTGTGTCTTTTGATGGAGATCTTTCTATTGAAGGCTCTGAAAAAGCACAGTCTGTACTGTCTTTGAAAATGCTGTCCATGAGTTTTGGTATTATGGTAATTCTTGCAAATCTGGTGCTGAATGGTGCCAGAAAAAGCAAATTTGATTAAACAAAAGAAATGAGGTAAGAGAAATGGAAGTATCAAGAAGAGCACAAAGCATCAAAGCATCCAGCACCCTGGCAATCTCCGCAAAAGCGGCAGAACTGAAAGCACAGGGCAAGGATATGGTTACATTTGGCGTAGGGGAACCTGATTTTGACACCCCTGCACATATTAGAGAAGCAGCGAAAAAAGCCATTGATGAAGGCAAAACAAGATATACACCTGCGGCAGGTACACCTGCACTGCGGAAAGCTGTTTGCGACAAGCTGAAAAAAGACAACGGTCTGGACTATGAACCTGCACAGGTAGTCATCAGCAACGGCGCAAAACACTCCCTCATGAACGCGTTTATGGCAATTCTGAACGAAGGTGATGAAGTCATCATTCCCGCACCTTTTTGGCTGAGCTATGCGGAAATGGTGAAAATCGCCGGCGGTGTGCCTGTGGTGGTACACACAAAGAAAGAAAACAACTTTATGCTGACAAAAGAAGAACTGGAAGGCGCTTATACAGCAAAAACAAAAGCGCTGATTCTGACCAGTCCTTCCAACCCCACCGGCATGATTTCCTCTCTGGAAGATTTGCAGATGGTGTCAGACTTTGCGGTAGCTCATGATGTTTTCGTGATTTCCGATGAAATTTATGAAAAACTCATTTATGATGAAGGCAAAAAACATATCAGCATTGCTTCTTTGAGCAAAGAAATCTATGACAGAACCATCGTCATCAACGGTGTTTCCAAGAGCTATGCAATGACAGGTTGGAGAATCGGTTTTGCGGCTGCACCTTTGGAAGTAGCAAAGCTCATGGCGTCTTTGCAGTCCCATATGGCTTCCAACCCCAACTCCATCGCACAGGAAGCAACACTGGCGGCGCTGGAAGGCCCTCAGGACTGTGTAGCGGAAATGTGCAAAGAATTCAAGAAAAGAAGAGATTACATCTATGAAAGAGAAGAAGCCATTCCCATGATTTCCGCACTGAAACCGGAAGGCGCATTCTATCTGTTTGTGGATGTATCCGGCACTTACGGGAAAAGCTATGAAGGCAAGGAAATCCACTCCGCGGCAGATTTTGCTGCAATTCTGATTGCGGAAAAATATGTGGCAGTGGTACCTTGCGCAGACTTTGGTATGCCTGATTATATTCGCCTGTCCTATGCAACAGATATGGAACAGATCAAAAAAGGCATGGATCGCATCGAAGAAATGGTAAAAGCACTGGCATAAATCCATAAGGAGATGGCAATATGAGCTATGAAGTGTTGGAAAGTAAACTGACTTATGAAGGCAAGATTGTGAAAGTAACGGTGGATAAGCTGCAGATGCCTGATGGCAAAGCGGCTTACCGTGAAACAGTTATCCGCGGCAAAAACGCGGCGGCAGCGCTAGCAGTGGACGCAGAAGGCAAGATCATTTTTGTAAGACAGTATCGTCATGCTTTTAAAGAAATGCTGCTGGAAATCCCTGCGGGAGTGCTGGAAGAAGGGGAAGAACCCAGCGAAGGCATCAAACGGGAACTGGCAGAAGAAACTGGCAATCTGGCAGGCAATATGGAATTTATCTGTGAAATCTACCCAACAGTTGGATTCTGCACAGAGAAGATCTTCCTGTATTTTGCTTCTGATTTGACCTCCTGTCCTTGTTGTTTCGATGAGGATGAGTTCATTGAAGTGGAGCGGTATACACCGGAAGAAGCCATGGAAATGATCTACAAAGGGGAAATCAAGGACGCAAAGACCGTTGCGGCAATTTTTGCGTATATGACCAGACATAAATAAAAAAGACGAGCCATAACCTTGTAACAGGAGAAAAAATGTGATGAGGTGAGGCTATGTATCCAAAAAAGAAAACACCGGCAGAAAGAGGGCAAATGATTTTTATGATTGTTTGCCTTTCTTTTTTGTTGGGAACCATTGGCGGTGGCCGCCAATTTGGCAGGACGGAGCGGTGAGGAAACGCTGGTGCGTTTTTTGCAGGAGCATTTGACGGCAGGAGGTGATTCCTCTTTCTGGTATACCTTCTGGAAATACATGAAGTATGATCTGCTCATCTGGGCAGGAGGATGGCTTTCCATGGGGGTATTTATTTCAGGTTGTGTCTGTCTGTTCCGGGGAATTTCTCTGGGGTTTACGGCGG
>ENA-ORUU01000305-ORUU01000305.1-human-gut-metagenome-genome-assembly--contig:-NODE-305-length-44243-cov-4.13685_pt1 | contig 44243 bp, 35 predicted proteins | sample MGYA00242085_ERZ509221 | MGnify/ENA primary metagenome ERZ509221 (study PRJEB26280, sample SAMEA2338809) | human gut metagenome | biome: human gut; feature: human-associated habitat; material: faeces... | reverse complement strand
AAGGGAGCGCCATTTTATGAGCAAAAATGAGCTGCGAAGCAGCGGAAAGCATCGAAGATGCGCTTTTGCGAATGGTGCGAGTGAACTGTAAATAAGCGAAATTATAAGAAAAGACTCGAAAAAGGGGAAATGGGAGGATTCATCATGAAACTGGTAACATTTAATATCCGCTGTGATTTTGGACAGGATGGGGAGAACAATTTTGAATACCGCAAGGATTTGATTTTAAAGAAAATCGCGCAGGAGAAGCCTGATATGATCTGCTTTCAGGAAGTGCTGCCGCATATCGCAAAATGGCTGAAAGAAAACCTGACAGAGTATTATGTAATCGGCTGCGGACGCAACCCGGAGCTTCGGGATGAGCAGGTCAGCATCGCATACCGCAAGGATCGCTTAAACCTGATGGAGATGCAGTCCTACTGGCTGTCTGAGACGCCTTATGTGCCTGCATCCCGCTACGCAGAGCAGAGCATTTGCCCGAGAATCTGCAACGAAGCGCTGTTTGAGGATCTGGAAACCGGCAAGGTATTCCGTATTGTAAACACCCATCTGGACCATATCGGCGCACAGGCGAGAATCCTGGGGCTTCGTCAGATTCTGGAAAAATTAAAGACCGAGAAGCTTTATCCCGATGCACCTACGATGATCACCGGCGACTTCAACGCAGAGCCGCAGGACCCGGAATTCGAAATTTTAAAAGAGTATCCGGAATACACCAATGTAACCGAGCATATCGGCATTACCTATCACGGCTTCACGGAAGAAGATCATCCCTGTAGCATTGATTTTCTGCTGGTGAAGGGCGACATCAAGACCGGCGAGCCTGTGAAGTGGACAGACAAAGAGGGCAACGTATGGCTGTCCGATCATTATCCGGTTTGTGTGGAAGTGGAGTAAAGATGTTGTTGGGGTCAAAAAGTATTTTGACCCCTTTGATACCGGATTGCTCCGTGCGTAGCACTTGACACAAACTCGTTATGCGCAAAAAGCGTGCGCAGAAATGAGCGGGAAATATGAAAGAAATCAAAAGGATTATCGACAACCATATCTATATTCTGAAACTGATCAGGAAAGGCAGCGGGTGGTTCCCGCTGTTCCTGATTTTCTTTTCCGTGCTCCGCGGATTTAATACGTTTTTCATGACGACGTGGATTTACCAGTATGTGATCAATGCGCTGCAAAAGGGCGAAAAGCTGACGAAAATTGCGGTGACAGCGGGTGCGGTATTTGTGTTCACGCTGGCATACAACGCCCTGCTGCAATTTAAAAATGCCATGATGGAGATCGAATCCTGCAGGATCGAAAAAGAGCTGCAAACGATTTTGCAGAAAAAGGCGCTTTCGGTCGATCTTGGGTGCTTTGAACGCCCGAAATTTTATGACAGCTATGTAAAAGCGCTGTCGGAAACGTCGCAGCGGGCGATGAAGGTGCTGGACAATTTCTGTGATCTGATTGTGGATACGATTACGGTCTGCTCGATCGGCGTTTTGATTTTCCAGATCGATCCGATTTTCGTTCTTCTGGCGGTGCTGCCGTTTATCGGTACACTGTTGCTTGGCGGGAAATATAACGATTTAAAATATGAACGCGACATGAAAAATCAGGAGATTTCCCGGGAAAAGGATTATGTCCAACGCGTTTTTTATCTGAGCGACTATGCAAAGGAATTGCGCCTGACGCAGATGTATCAGGTCATGTTACAGAAGATGAAAAGAAGCGTGGCCGGCTTAAAAGAAACCGTCAGTCAGTACGGTTTTTCGATTATGGCGCTGGAATATATTCTGACGCTGTTATATGAAGTCGGCGTTTATTTCGTTTCAATTCTGGTTGCAGTGTACCGGACGTTGGTTTCCAAAACGATGCTGCTGGGGGACTGCTTTGTGGTTATCAATTCTCTGACAAACATCGCATATCTGGTCGGTGAGTTCGGGGACATTTTTGTAGCGTTTGGTGAAAATTCACGGTTTATCGACAATATCAGAAGCTTTCTGGAATATGAGAACCAGACGCCGGACAAGGCAGATGGGGAAGCGGTTGGAGTATTTAAAGAGCTGGAGCTTGAGCATGTAAGCTTTTCCTACGAGGGGCAGGAAACGGCGGCATTGAAGGATATCAGCCTGCGGATTCGCGCCGGGGAAAAGATCGCGATCGTCGGGCAGAACGGCTCCGGAAAAACGACATTGGTAAAGCTTTTGCTGCGGTTTTATGATCCGACACAGGGGCACATTTTATGCAACGGAAAGTGGATTGGGGAGTATCCGATCGCGTCTTATCGAAACCAGTTCGGAACTGTATTTCAGGATTTTCAGCTCTTTTCGGAGACGGTTGCAGAAAATATTATGGTGAAAAGACCGCTTTCCGGGCAGCAGAGAAAGGATGCGGAAACAGCGCTGCAAAAGGCCGATATGCTGGAACGGATAAACGATTTGCCAAATAAAATGGATACGCTTGTCGGCAGGGAATTTGCCCCGGACGGCGCAGTATTTTCCGGCGGGGAGACACAGAAGCTCGCCATTGCCAGGGCGATTGCGAAGGATGCACCGGTTCTGATTCTGGATGAACCCTCCAGCGCGCTCGATCCGATTGCGGAGAATAAAATGTTTGAAGCGATTTTTGACAGTTTCCGGGATAAGACAGTGATTTACATTCTCCACCGGCTGTCCAGCGCGACATTTGCTGATCGGATTTACCTTCTGGAAAACGGACAGATTGCAGAACAGGGGACGCATTCAGAGCTGATTGCGCAGAATGGGAAATATGCGGACATGTTCCATAAACAGGCGGAAAAATATATTTCGTAAGGGGATTTGACAGGGGACTGAAAATGGGATCAAAAAGAATTCGCAGCAGGAAGAAAAACGGCAAACAGATTTCGATGAAAAGTGTGTTGTTCCTGCTGAAATATGTGCGAAAATATACGCCGGGATATCTGGCATTAGAGCTTTTATTGGTGATTGGAAATTCGGTCTGGGATATTCTCGTCGGAATGCTGTATGTAAAATACCTGTTCGACGCATTGGAAAAAGGAGCGGATTACCGACAGGTTCTGGCGGTCACTTTTTGCATGATCGGGTACCGCATGGTGTTGACGCTTTACGGGAAATGGCTGGCAAATATGTACCGCCCGAACGCAAATTTAAAGCTCCATGAAAGGATGCAGACGAAGCTGTATGAAAAAGCGCTTCAGTTGGATCTTGCGTCCTACGACAACACGGAGTTTTACAACGATTTCATCTGGGCAATCCGAGAGTCCGATACCCGTGCGGTGAAGGTTTTGACAGACGTGTGCAGCCTTTGCAGTTGTGTGATTACGCTGGTCGGAATGGGAGCGGTTTTTGCGGCGATTGACTGGATGGCGGCGCTGGTTGTTTTAGCGTCTTCCGTGCTGGGATTTTTTGTCCGGACAAAAGCAAACCAGATCCGTTATGCAAAGGCGAAGGAAATGAACCCGATCACCCGGAAGCTGGATTATTTTACGCGGGTTTTCTATCAAAATGAATACGCAAAAGAACTGCGGATGGGAAATATGGGAGCACTTTTGCAGGAGGATTATGAGCAGACTGCGGAGGAAAAAATTGCCTGTGCAAAAAAATATGCTCCGAAATTAATCGGAATTTCGCTGGCGTCGGAGCTGATTACGAGCGTACTGTTTAACGTCGGACTCTTGGGCTATCTGATGTGGCGGTATCTGACGGATGTAGCCTTTACGCTCGGCGATTTTTCGGTCGGAATCAGTGCGACGTGGAAGCTGTTCATGCGGGTAAACCAGTTGATCGGATTTTTGGCGCAGTTCCAGGAACACAGCATCTATGCGGAAAAATTCCGTACATTCGTGACGCAGAAACCGCAGATTTTAAACGGAACAGAAAAAGCGGAAGCGTTCGAATCGTTGGAATTAAGGCACGTTTCGTTTACCTATCCGTTCCCCGAAAAGAACCCCAAACAGGTACTTTCGGATGTTTCTTTTACGGTTCGAAAAGGGGAAAAGATCGCGATTGTCGGTTACAACGGCGCGGGGAAAACGACGCTAACGAAGCTTTTGATGCGGTTGTATGATGTGACGGATGGGGCGATTTTTTATAACGGAACAGATATCCGAAATTATGATATTTCATCCTTTCGGGCGCACATCGGAAGCGTATTTCAGGACTATAAAATTTTTGCGGCGACCATCGGAGAAAATGTGATGGGTGGTACTTATACGGATGCGCAAAAAGAGGCGGTAGAGAGTGCACTTACGGCTGCCGGTTTTTCCGAAAAATACCAGAAACTGCCCCAAAAGGCGGATACGGAGCTGACGCGGGAATTTGACGAAAAGGGCATCAATCTTTCCGGTGGAGAGGGGCAGAAAATCGCGATTGCGCGCGCTTTTGCCCAAAACAGCGACATCCTGATTTTGGATGAACCCTCCAGCGCACTCGATCCGATTGCGGAATATGAACTCAATAAAACAATTGAAGCGGCGGCAAAAGACCGCACGGTAATCTTTATTTCACACCGGCTTTCAACGACAAGAATGGCGGATCGAATTTATCTGTTCGATGGAGGAAAAATCACGGAACAGGGCAACCATGAAGAGCTGATGAAACAGGACGGAACATATGCGAAAATGTTCCGTGTGCAGGCGAAGAAATATCAGGGATGAAGAAAAACTTTCCTGATTGCTTGATGAATCCATGGTGTGGAATTGTCTTTCTTTCCAAACTGAGATATAATGAGCGCAAGTGAGTCAACATGCTTGCATAACGGCTTCAATCCAAGACAATAGAAGGCGGGTTTTATTATGGCAGAAAAAATCGTCGGACTGATATCGTGTCTTTTATGTGCGATTCCGTTTTTGATCATAGGGATTTTTGAAAAAAACAGCAAAGAACCTATCACTTTCTGGAGTGGAGATAAAACGTTAAAATCGAAGGTAAAAGATGTCACGGCTTACAATCTGGAAATGGGGGTGCTGTATCAAAAGTGCGCGTTCGCATTTATGCTTTCCGGAATCTGCTGCCTGATTTCGTTAGGATTTGGGATTGTGATGCTTGTTTTGGACTGCACGGCAGGGGTTTATCTGATGTATCGAAGCTATAAAAGAATTCTGGAACGGAATTCGTAATTGACAGCGCCTGCAAATAAGCGATGGCTCAAATACATGACCGCCAATACGATGCATACCTGCGCAATGAGGGGCGAATTGTCAGATCCTAAAACCGTCCGATCCGGTAAAAATCAGACGAAAATAGAGAGCGCCCGCTTACGCTGTGTTTTTCACAGAATAAGCGGGCGTTTTTGAAATGTCGCTGTCGCAGCGTAAGGCAGCGTTTCAAAAGCTGTTTTCCAAAGAACCTCAATCCCTGTAAAGAACCGGGCTGACGCAGAGCAGTCCTTCGATTGCAGGAAGCGCGTCGATTTCTTTCAGCTGCCCGGCAGCAGAGCTGGCATCCGCAGTATTGCTGCAGGATGTCGAAGCTGCGGCAGCGTTGACGCAGGAATCCGAGGCAGCTTCGTACAGCAGCGGAATGATCGGATCGGTTCCGGAGAGCTGGTTGAGGGAAACGCGTACCGGTTTGTCGAGCGAAACGCTCGTTGTGAATGTTTTGTCTTTTCCTTTTAAAACGACCTGAGCTGTTTTTGGAACAGTAAATCCGGTCTTGTGGGCATCTGTAAACGTCAGAAGCAATTCGTTTGTTTCCGGGAGAACCTCCGTCAGCAGCAGAGCGCCTTTGGAAACCCAGGTGCGGTGCGTGTGAATGGCGGTATCGAGCTCGGAAGCGATGTTGTCGCCGCTTTTGCCTTCGATGTAGGTTGCATAGCAGCCTGCCAGCTTCGCACGGTTGTGTAAGTCCATGCCGCTGGTCGCGGTGATTTGATAGCCTGAAAAAATCAGGGACATCCAGAGATTCGTGCCGCGTTCGTTTACTTCGTGGAGCGATTCCGGATTGTTGAAAATCTCGATAAAGTCAACCTTTGAGTAGTCCGAGATGGTCATTTCAAAGCGGCAGCCGCGGGCAAAAGGATCGCCATAGGAAAACGGATGCGCGATGCCGACGAGCGCGCCTTTTTCGCGGGCAGCTTCGAACAACAGCTCGGGACGGTGCTGGTCGATCGAGTTCCAGGGAACATATTTTGCGAGGTTTAAGCAGAGGATATGCCCGAAATAAGTCGTATATTCCATGCCGCGGATCAGGCTGATCGGATAATGCTTTTCTTCCAGCAGCTGTTCGATCTTTTTCTGACCGGAGGTGGTGTTGTGGTCGGTGATGGCGAAGGCATCGACATGGTCGGCTGCCAGATATTCCGTCAGCTCCTGACAGGTTAAGCTGCCGTCGGATTCGACCGTGTGGTTGTGCAGCTCAAGGCGTTTGAAGCGGGTGGATGCAGTGACGGTATTACCAGCAGAAGAACTGCCAGTGGTGCTCGAATCGCCAGCCGTGGCAGCAGAGCCAGCGCCGGAGGCGCCCGAACTGCCAGCCGTGGCAACAGCGGAGGCAGGAGCACTCTCAGCGTCGCACGAGTTGTCAGCGCTCCCGGCAGCATTCGAAGCCCCCGCATTTCCCGCTGCAGTCTTTACCGTATCCATTAGATTAAAGTTCGGTGCAATTACACCCTGTCCGACCGGATGTCCGGAAACGGTCAGCGTGTACTGCGTGTTGTCCAGCAGCACGTTGAAAACAAGGACGGTCACTTTTAAAACGCCGGAAAAGGTGTCCTGTGCCAGACAGCCGTCGCTTGTGAATTCTTTTGTGTATAACATGTGGCGGTCCGTCAGCTGGCGGTGGATGCAGCCGATGAAATTGTCGTTTAATTCCGCCATTGTGTGAATTTCTGTTTTCATTTCGTGCAGAATGGTCTGCCTGAACTCCTCGACGGGATAGGTCGGGGCGTCGTATTTTGCAGTGCAGAGCGTCTGAAGTCTGTCAATGAGCTCAGGCGTAACGTCGCTTTCACTGTAGAGCCGCTTGTCAAAGCTAAAATGAATGTCCAGCTCGTCATAGACCTGATCGAGGCTGATGGTGTAGGTGATCTGTCCTACAAAGCCTGCGTCCAGCATGCCGCCGACGCGGTAAATTTGTTGATAATTCTGATCGGTTGTCATACGTTCCTCTCCAAAATGTATAGTTGCAGTCAGACGCTTCCAAGACAGATGCGGAAGCGTGTCAGCTCGGCGCTTAGCGCAGCGGAATCACCATGTTCCAGGTTCTGGAAAACTGGTAGGGTGCAGGACCTTCCCCGGTTGCCAGAAACAGATGCGTGGGATGGTTATTTTCATCAAGCAAAAAGTAAGGGCGTTCGCAGTTTGCCTGATCGGTCTGTCTGCCATCGGACCAGGTAACGTGGCGGGAGTAAACGACGGGATTTTCGGCGAATTCCCAGTGAATGCAGTCGGCGCTTTCAGCGTACAGGCCTGCACCCCAGATGCCGCTGATGCCGGGACCTCCGTTTTTGAAGTCGTCTTTGATCAGCAGGCGGAATTTTCCGTCCTCGTACCACAGGTACGGATCTTCCAGATGGATGTTCGGGTCCTCGAAATTAAAAATCGGGTCGTCCAAAATCCGTTCAAACGGACCATCCGGGCGGGGCGCTTTTGCGACACCGATTTTTAACGGACCGTTTGCGAAGGAACGCGATTTGTAGAGCATGTAGGTCGTTCCGTCGGGCTGGATTGCGACTGCAGGATTGGTCGTTGCAGTGCAATCCCAGTGGGAGCAGTCTCTGGGAGAAATCAGCGGCTCATCGCACCGCGTCCATGGGCCAAAAACAGACGGTGCGGTTGCAAGACCGATTCGTTTGCGGTTCCAGACCTCGGTAAAACGCGAGCTGTCCACCTCGTCACCGGGACCGGGAATCGGACCGCCGAAGGTCGTTCCCATATAATAAAGGTAGTAGGTTTGATTCCATTTACAGATGTACGGATTGTGCACGTTCATGCCGTCAAAAAAAGTGCGTCCCCGGCGTCCGAGCACGACCTCCTGAAAGGTATAGGGACCTTCCGGATTTTTGCTGGAAGCCCGGACGATTTCGCAGTTAAACAGCCAGTTTGCACCAAAGCCGAGATCTTTCGGCCAACGGGACGCAAACATGTGATAGGCTCCGTCTTCCCCCTGTACGACGGAGCCGCACCAGATCCAATAGTCCGGGTCGGAATAACCGCCGCCGACCGGAGCCGGCAAAAGCGCGTTCTGATAAGGATTCTGTACCATATTCTTTTTTATAAAACCTCCCTGTAAATGCTTCGATAGCCCATTGAAATATAATGGAACTCTGATCTCTTTTCCTTAGCGTATAGAGAATTTTTGGAAAAGTCAAGGGATTGTCTGCCCTGAGATGCTTTTGATTTTTCCGGTGCTTTATGGTATGCTGAAAAAGAATGAAAAATAGAGATGGAGGGGACTATGAAGGGGAAAAAATGGGACGTCTATGTTTACGGCGATGTAAATATAGACCTTGTTGTTCCGGGCGTTTCCAGTCTGCCCAAGCCCGGGCAGGAGGATGAAGTGCCGGTTATGGATACCTATGTAGGCGGCGGCGCGGCGCTGTTTGCGCTCGGCATTGGAAAGCTCGGTCTGCATCCGGTATTTCAGGGAGAGGTCGGGGACGATTGCTACGGGGAGTTGATCCGCAAAGAATTTGCCGCAAAAAATATCGACGACAGTCTGCTGGGGACGAGCAGGACGGAGAAAACTGGTATTTCGATCAGTTTTACCAATGAAAAGGATCGGTCGTTTCTGACGTATCGCGGCACGAACGCGGGAATTTCCATCGACAAGGTGGATATCGAGGGCGTGAAAAACGCTTCGCATATCCATATGACAGGCTACGAGGGAAGCAAAAACCACGCGGCGTATCTTTCTTTATTAAAACGCGTCAAAGCAGAGACGGAGGCGACCGTTTCGTTCGATCTGGGCTGGGATCCAACCGGGGAATGGAATCCTCAGATCAAGGAGCTGTTTCCGTATATCGACGTGCTGTTCATGAACGAGACAGAAGCGATTCACTATGGCAGGACGAAGACCGCACAGGAAGCGGCACGGGAGTTTGCGAAGGATTGCGACAGGGTGGTCATCAAGCTCGGCAGCAGCGGTTCCTTTGCGATTGAAAACGGAAAAGAGGTCTTTCTCCCGGCGTACCGGGTAAAGGCTGTGGATACGACTGGCGCAGGGGATTCGTTTAATGCGGGCTTCGTATACGGATTTCTGACCGGAAAAGGTCTGGAAGAATGTCTGGCCTGCGGCAATGGCTGCGGCGCGTTAAACGTGACAGCGTACGGCGGCAACACCGGATTTCCGGACAGAGAGGGACTGAAGGAATTTATGGGAAAAAAGAAAGGGGAGGAAACAAAATGAAAATCGCAGTTATCGGGGGAGCTGGCGTCAGAACCGTCATTTTTATCAACGGCCTGCTGGCAAGATACAAGGCACTTCATATCGATGAGGTAGCGCTCTATGACATCAATCAGGAAAAACAGCAGATCATCACAAAGCTGTGCCGCCATGTGGTAAACAGAAATCACAAGGATCTGATTGTAACGGAATCTGCGGATGTGCGTAAAGTATTGCAGGACGCGGATTATGTGGTAACAACGCTGCGCGTTGGCGGCGACCATTCCCGTGTTATGGATGAAACAATTGCGTTAAACGCAGGCGTAATCGGACAGGAAACGACCGGTGTCGGTGGATTTTCGATGGCAGTGCGCACGATTCCGATTTTGCTGGAGTACTGCAGGCTGATTAATGAAATTGCACCGAACGCATGGATTTTCAATTTCACGAACCCGTCCGGTCTGGTGACACAGGCGTTAAAGAGCGCAGGCTATGAAAAGGTGATCGGCATCTGCGATGCGCCCAGCAGCACAAAATTCCGTATGGCTGCAAAGCTCGGCGTGGATGAAAAAGACCTGTATGTGGAATTCTTCGGATTAAATCATCTTTCCTGGATTCGCAGCGTGAAGATCAAGGACGAGGAGATTCTGCCCAGGCTCCTTGCGGACGACGCATTTTTAAAGAGCATTCAGGAATTTTCCATGTTCGATCCCGATTTGTTGCGGATGATCGGATTTTTGCCGAATGAATATCTCTACTACTATTATCATCGGGAAAAAGCGCTCGCCAATATCTTAAAATCCGGCGCGACCAGAGGTCAGACGATCGAGCAGGTCAACAAGCAGATGATGGAAGAGTTAAAGGCGATGGATATGGACGCCGATCCCGAAGGCGCACTGCAGATTTTCCTGTACTATATGCAGGTTCGTGAGAATTCCTACATGAGTATCGAATCCGGTCTTGCAAAGCGCCCGCTTCTGGAAAAAGGGCAGCTGGAAGTGCCTGATGGCATGGGATATGCAGGCGTTATGCTTGACTGCATCGAGGGGCTGCAGAGCAAGGACGGGCGCGATCTGGTGCTTTCCGTGGAAAATCAGGGAAGTATCCCCGGTCTTGAGGATCGTGATGTGGTGGAAGTTACCTGTCATGTGGATGAAACCGGGATTCATCCGGTGAGGGTGGAGGAAGTTCCGGAGCATTGCTATCTGCTGATGCGTCTGATTAAGATGTACGAAAAGGAAACCGTAGAGGCGGTACAGGAACAGTCCGAGGAAAAAGCGGTCCAGGCGCTGATGCTGCATCCGCTGGTCAATTCCTACTCGTTGGCAAAAGAGCTTGTTGCAGCTTACAGCCAGGCATACGGTGGACTGTTCCATAAGGCATAAGGATGCACGAAAAGAGAACAAGGAGGAAGACACAATACGGGACATGCCCGATCGAGGAGTGCCGGAGCGAAAGCTCCTGCCGCCTTTTTTTACAAAAAATTGACATGATTCTTAAAATATTGATATTGACGGAAAACGTTTTCTGATCTATGATAGGGGTGTATTTAGAAAACGTTTTCCAACAGAGAGGAGGAGAAAGCTTGGCATCCATAAAAGATGTGGCGAGACAGGCAGGCGTGGCGATCTCCACGGTGTCGAAGGTGCTAAACGGCTATGAAGGCGTCAGTGAAAGCACGAAGGACAAGGTAAATGCGGCGATCGAAGCGTTGAACTATACGCCCAATGCGGTTGCAGCAGCACTTTCCTCCAAACAGTTTGGGCGGGTTGCCCTGTTGTTAAAGCTGGAGGAAACAGTTGGCTGCGTGGATGAGATCAACCTGCAGTATCTTTCCGGCGCGATCCACCGGGCAAAGGAATTAAAGCTTGATGTGGTGACGCTGTTTTTTTCCATGGTAGCGGATATGGGACTGGATGAGCTGACCAGCTATTTAAAAGCTCAGAGCGTCGAAGGAATTATCGCATATGGGATGAATGAGGAAGATGAATTTCTAAGAGAGCTGATAGCGTCTGGTGCGTTTAAAATCGTGCTGGTTGACGCACCCTATCATGACAGGAATACGTCTTCGGTCTGGATTGACCAGAAAAATGCCCAGTACGAAATCGCAAAAAAGACGATCCTCGGCAATGAAAGCTGTACAAAGGTCCTTTATATCGCAGGGGATAAAAAGTCCTTTGTAACCGGAGAACGGATTGCAGGGATGAAGAAGCTGGCAGAGGAGCTTGCGCTGGAGCTGACCATCGAATACGGAGATTTCAGTGAAAAAAAAGCGAGGGAGCTGACCTTCTCTTATGCAGACAGAATGGATGTGTTTGTTTGTGCATCGGATCTGATGGCCATCGGCGCGATGCGGGCATTGATGGAGCTGGATGTGTTCCATCCGGTTTGCGGCTTTGACGGAATCCCGCTCATGAGCTATGCGGGCAAGCAGATGAATACGGTGCGTCAGGATTTTTATGGCGTGTCGGCTGCTGCGGTGGAAGAGGTTGACCGCCTGCTGCATCTGGAAGAGGGAAGAAACGTAGTGCTAGGATATGAACTGGTGCGGATGCGCTACCAGGACATTGTAGAGTAAACAATAGAATGCATGCTCTGCGAGCATTCTATTGTCATGAATCAAAAGTTGCCGCCAGGCGGCAGAAACGGAGGAAAGAATGAGACAGGAAGAAACGATCCGGAGAGAAATTCTGGAGCAGAGAATTGACAGGGAGCTGGAAGCTCTGTCTGAGAAACTCTTCGGCAAAAAGCTGGAGGATGCAAGCGATGAGCAGGTTTATGTTGCACTGCTGTATCTGGTAAAGGGACTGGAAGAGGCAACCGTACCCAACGACGGTGACAAGAAAATCTACTATATTTCTGCCGAGTTCCTGATCGGTAAGCTTTTGTCCAACAATCTGATCAATCTGGGAATCTATGAAAAAGTAGAAAGTGTATTAAAGAGCAAGGGCAAGGAGCTGTCCAGAATCGAAGAGATCGAGCCGGAACCGTCTCTTGGTAACGGTGGTCTGGGACGTCTGGCTGCCTGCTTTATGGATTCCATTGCAACCCTGGGTCTTCCCGGCGAAGGCATCGGCTTAAACTATCACTTCGGTCTGTTCAAGCAGGTATTTAAGGATCGCCTTCAGACCGCAGAAAAGAACGACTGGATCGAGAAGGATTCCTGGCTGAATAAAACCGATGTTTCCTTTGATGTCTTTTTCGGTGACAGAAAGGTAACCTCCCGTCTGTATGATATTGACGTAGTCGGCTACAACAATGGTGTCAATAAGCTGCGCCTGTTCGACATCGAGAGCGTAGATGAAAGCATCGTAAAAGAAGGTATCACATTTGATAAGGAAGCCATCGAAAAGAACCTGACCCTGTTCTTATATCCCGATGATTCCGATGAAGCCGGCAACCTGCTTCGTATTTATCAGCAGTATTTCATGGTCAGCAACGCTGCACAGCTGATCCTGATGGAGATGAAGGAAAAGCAGTACGATCTGAGAAAGATGTACGATTATGCAGTCATCCAGATCAACGATACCCATCCGTCCATGATTATTCCGGAGCTGATCCGTATCCTGGTAAACGATAAAGCGTTTACAATGGACGAGGCAATCGAGGTTGTCAGCAAGACCTGCGCATACACCAACCACACCATCCTGGCAGAGGCTCTGGAAAAATGGCCGCTGTCCTATCTGGAAAAGGTGGTTCCTCAGCTCGTTCCGATCATCAAGGAGCTGTCTGCCCGTGTTGCTGCAAAATACAGCGATCCGAAGGTGCAGATCATCGACGATCAGAACCGCGTGCACATGGCTCACATGGATATCCACTACGGCTTCTCCGTAAACGGCGTTGCTGCGATCCACACCGAGATCTTAAAGGATACCGAGCTGCATGCATTTTATGAGATTTATCCTGAAAAGTTCAATAATAAGACAAACGGCATTACCTTCCGCAGATGGCTGCTTTCCTGCAACCGTGAGCTGGCTGCCCTGATTACCGAAAAGATCGGAACCGGCTATCAGAAGGATGCGATGGAGCTGGAAAAGCTGCTTGCATTTAAGGATGACGAGGAATTCTTAAACGATCTGGTAAAGATCAAAAGAGAGAAGAAAGAAGCACTTGTTGCTCATATCAAAGAGCACGAAGGCGAGGAATTAAATCCCGACTCCATTTTCGATATTCAGATCAAACGTCTGCATGAGTACAAGAGACAGCAGATGAACGCACTGTATATCATCCACAAATATCTGGAGATCAAAGGCGGTAAAAAGCCTGCCCGTCCGCTGACCTTTATTTTCGGCGCGAAGGCAGCTCCGGCTTATGTCATTGCACGGGATATCATCCATCTGCTCTTAGTCCTGCAGCAGATCATCAATAACGATCCGGATGTAAAGGACTACATGAAGGTTGTTATGGTAGAAAACTATAACGTAAGCTATGCAGAGAAGCTGATCCCTGCCTGCGATATTTCCGAGCAGATCTCTCTGGCTTCCAAGGAAGCATCCGGTACCGGCAACATGAAGATGATGTTAAACGGTGCGGTGACACTGGGCACAGCTGACGGTGCAAACGTTGAAATCCACGACCTTGTTGGTGATGACAACATCTATATCTTCGGCGAAAACAGCGAGCAGGTTATCGATCACTATGCAAAGGCAGACTACGTGTCCAGAAGCTTCTATGAGAAGAGCCCTGTGATCAAAGCAGCAGTGGACTTCATCGTAAGCGATCAGGCGCTGGCAGTTGGTCATAAGGAGAATCTGGAGCGCCTCTACAACGAGCTGTTGAATAAGGACTGGTTCATGACCCTGCTGGATCTGGAAGACTATATTGCAACCAAAGACCGTATGTTTGCAGACTACGAGGATCAGGAAAAGTGGAAACGTATGATGGTGGTAAATATCGCCAAAGCCGGATTCTTCTTCCGATCGTACTATCGCAGAATACAACCGCGATATTTGGAAATTAAAATAAGGATACCAGAGGAAAAAGGTCTAAGCACCCAGGAGCCTGCTCCTGGGTGGGGGAAAGACCTCTTGACCTGTCAGACATGAGAAATCGGAGATTTCAAATGATGAAAAGGGCGAAAAGTCAGAAGACCGACTGTGCTTGCACGAGGGTTCTGATCTTTCGCCCTGCATGGCGTGACAAAACATATCGTTCAAAGGATGAGAGGAAAAAAGAATGAGAAGAAGCGGTGTTTTATTACCTGTTACCAGCCTGCCATCCCGATTCGGCATCGGAACCTTTTCCAAAGAAGCCTATGCTTTTGTGGATTTTCTGAAGGAAGCGGGACAGAAGCTGTGGCAGATCCTGCCCTTGGGACCCACCGGATATGGGGATTCCCCCTATCAGGCATTTTCTACCTTTGCTGGCAATCCCTACCTGATCGATCTCGAAGAGCTGATCGAAAATGGATGGCTGACAGAAGAATGTGAGAATACAGACTGGGGCGGCAGCAAGTCCTATGTGGATTATGAAAAAATGTATCAGGGACGTTTTCCCCTGCTGCGCAAGGCATACCACCCCAGCCATATCGCAGAGAATGCTGAATTTATTGCATTCTGTGAGGAAAATGACTGGTGGCTTTCTGATTATGCGTTGTTTATGGCGATCAAGGACAGTCAGGGCGGCGCAAGCTTCCTGGAATGGGACGCACCTTTAAAGCTGCGGGAGCCTGAAGCAATCAGACGCTGCAGACATGAGCTGTCCGATGAAATCTGCTTCTGGCAGTTTTTACAGTATTTATTTGCAAAACAGTGGCAGGCACTCAAGGCCTATGCCAATGGAAAAGGGATCTCTATTATCGGAGATATCCCGATTTACGTTGCACTTGACAGTGCAGATACCTGGTCTCATCCGGAGCTGTTCCAGCTTTCTGAGGGCTGTGTGCCCAAGGCAGTTGCAGGGGTTCCGCCGGATGCCTTTTCTGCCACCGGTCAGCTGTGGGGCAATCCTCTTTATGACTGGGAATATCACAAAAAGACCGGCTATGACTGGTGGATTTTAAGAATCGGTTACAGCTATCGCCTCTACGATATCGTCCGCGTAGATCATTTCCGTGGCTTTGAGGCATATTTCTCGATTCCTTACGGAGACGAAACTGCAGTCAATGGTCACTGGGAAAAGGGACCTGACTTCGAGCTGTTTGCAGCAATGAAGATGAAGCTGGGCAAAAAAGAGATGATCGCAGAGGATCTGGGTGTGATTACACCTCCTGTCCGCAAAATGATCAAAAAATGCGGATATCCGGGTATGAAGGTATTGCAGTTCGCATTTGACAGCTACGACAGCGAATACCTGCCGCACAATTATGATAAGAACTGTATTGTTTACACCGGAACCCATGACAATCAGACGACCCGCGGCTGGTACGAAGAAAACAACCGCAAGGTGCAGAAATACATTCGTGAGTACCTGCGGGTAAAAAGCGGTAAAGATGTGGTGGAAGCGATGATCGCAACAGCGATGTCCTCAACCGCAGGAACCGCAGTGATCCCGATGCAGGATTGGCTCGGACTTGGACGAGAAGCCCGCATGAACTTCCCGTCCACCCTTGGAGACAACTGGAAATGGCGCCTGACGGACGGACAGCTGACGGATGCACTGGCAGCACATATGAAGGACGTGACAGAGACCTATTGCAGGTGATCTGCCCTTACGAACAAGAAATCCCGGAGAGTTGCAGCTCTCCGGGATTTCATTTGTGTTGACCGTGAACACTTATATCCTTTGCCTGATCCTATAATAGTATGGCGGCGATCCTATTTCAAGATCAAATTCGAATTATGATACGCCGGATCCTTCGTCACATCCTGGTCGAACCAGTCCGGCGGTGTGAATGCGTTTGCTTCCTCGATGGATGGAAATTCTACTTCTGCGATGATAAGCGGCGCCAGAGACTTCTCAAAAACATCCAGCTCGATGGTATAAGGATCCCAGGGGATCAGATATCGTTTTTTGGAAATACAGATGCCGTCGGCTTTCGGAAGCAGATGCTCATAGGAGGACTGATTGAGCGGAAGATTATATTCTTCCCGCGCCATCAGTCCTTTTCCTTTGTAGGTCAGATAATATTCATCATCCTGTTTGCGGATGCGCAGGACGGGGTCGGTGTTTAAATAAGCCTGCTCGATGAGGTGGAAGGGATAGCTGTCCAGATTTTCCGGCAGAGCTTTGACTGTGAATTTTCGTTCGATTTCCATAGGGGGCATAGCGGTACTCCTTTGTGTATTTTAGATGCTCGATAGGCTTAGTATAGCATACATACGCAGGATTTGTGAATTTTGTTGTGGAAGCACCCTGAATTTTAACATTCTTTAGAAATTATTCATACTTTTTCCCTTTTATGGAACAGAGATTTCTGCTAAGATAGGAATGGTTCAAATGGCAGGCTGCTGCCAGACATCAGAAAATGAACTTAAGAAGAAAGGGGACATACAGATGGCGAAAATTGGTGTATTTTTTTCGGCTGGTTATGAAGAAATAGAAGCGTTGACAGTGGTGGATCTCTGCAGACGGGCGGGCATCGAGGTGACAATGGTTTCCGTGGATGAGACGGCGGCGGTGACCGGTTCGCATCAGATTACCGTGCAGATGGATCAGCTGCTTTCTGAGACAGATTTTGATGCGTTCGATCTGCTGGTGCTTCCGGGAGGAATGCCTGGAACCCTGCATCTGGAAGCCTGTGATGGATTAATGGAACAGCTGGATCGTTTTTATAGCGCTGGCAAATGGGTTGCAGCGATCTGCGCGGCCCCGCAGATTTTCGGACATCGCGGATATTTGAAGGGGAGAAAGGCGACGAGCTTCCCTTCCATGGAAAAGGAGCTGGACGGCGCCTTTGTGACGCACGGCGCAGCAGAGGTGGATGGCAATGTGATCACCGGACGCGGCATGGGCTGTGCGATCGATTTTGCACTGAAAATTATCGGCTGCCTGATTTCGGAAGAAGAGGCGGCAGCGCAGGCGGAGAGAATCGTATACGAAAGGTAGACAGAATTTACAGATGAATATTTTATTCTTTTTGACACCAAAGAGCGAGGTCGCTTATGTGGAGGAAACTGACACATTGCGTCAGGCGCTTGAAAAGATGGAGCATCACGGTTATGCTGCGGTTCCGCTTTTATCTACGGAGGGCAAATATCTTGGCACGCTGACGGACGGGGATGTGCTCTGGGGATTAAAAGAACTGAATTTTCCCAGCCTGTATCAGATGGAAGAGATTCCTGTCATGCAGGTGAAACGTTCCCGGGACAATAAGCCGGTTCATGTGGATGTGGATATGGAAGGACTGCTGGAAAAGGTCAGCGCTCAGAACTTCGTGCCGGTTATTGATGATGAAAAGGTCTTTATTGGGATCATTACGAGACGGGACGTGATTCATTATCTGGCGAAACAGTGCCGCAGCCGGGAAGAATCGGCGGTGTAAAAGAAAAAACAAAACATCGTGTCGCGGTAGAATGGAGCATTTATGGCACAGCGGTTTTACTGGAAGCAGTATGTGACGGATAAACAGGTTACTTTCTATATCGCCGATCTGATTTTGAAACCGGGAGAGCAGATCGAGGCGCACTGTCATGATTATTATGAATTTTTTGTCGTGTTGAAAGGCACGTTTCTGGAACGATGTAACGGACAGGAACTGGTGATGCAGCCGGGGATGGGACAGCTGCTCGGACCGGACGATGTGCATACCCTGTCAAATCCCTTTGGCGAGCAGAATCTTTTGTACAATATTGCGGTGCGAAAAGATCGTTATGAACAGCTGACAGCGCCGCTGTTTGGCAGCGGGAACGGGAGCAAAGATGCACCTGTTTTTGACCTGGGTTCGGAAAGCCTGGAAGGATTCCGTGAGAAAATACGTCTGCTGCATCAACTCTGGGAGTCCTCAGGGGAAAAGGAATTTCTACTCCAGAGCATTTGCTGTGATGTCCTGGTAAACATCTTATTAAAAGGCAGGGAAAACAGTGCGCCGGACTGGCTGTCTGAATTGTATGACAGAATGCAGGAGCCTGAAAATTTTACGCAGGGACTTACACGCATGTTGGAACTTGCGGGCAAAAGTCAGGCGTATCTGAATCGGATTTTTTATAAGTATTACGGGCAAACGCCGACGGCGTTTATCAATTCCTGCCGAATGACTGAGGCATGCCGCCTGCTCCGCAGCACTGAAGAAAAAATTCTGGATATCGCTTACAGCTGCGGGTATGAGAATCTGTCGTATTTCAACCGACAGTTTCGGGCTCGTTACGGCCAGACGCCAAAAGAATACCGGAGTCAGAAGCGGTTCTTTGAATGACAGATGATATTTTGAAGTCTCTTTTCAGAAAACAGAATATTTTCACAGAAAAAAATATATTAGGTCAATATAGTATCAGAAACGGGAAACAGGTGTTAGCGGTGTTTCCCGTTTTTATTTATACTGAATACAGAAGCTGTGGAATGAATTGATTTAAAATCAAAACAACTGTATTTATGGAAAAAGAAATGTGGAGGGACAAAAATGTATCATCCGAACAGAATTTTAGAGCGGGAACTGGAATTTACAAAAATCTATCGGGAAAATATCGGACAGCCTAAAGCGGTGAGGGAGAGCCGCTGCATGGAAGCACAGATGTCGACGTACTTTGTGACGATTCAGCCGAAGGATCTGATTGCCGGAAGGATCAGCCGTCCGTATGTGGTGTTTGCACAGTGTATGGAGGGCGACGGCATCGACAAGACCGGTTATTGTATAGATGTGGTAAACTGTGAGAAGGAGCTGGCACGGATGAAGGCAGACGCCGCCTATTCCAGGAAGGATTGTATGCAGGCAGAAGAGATGATCCAATTCTGGAAAACAGAAAATACAAATACAAAAATCCGGCAGCAGTTTCCCAAAAGCTGGGCAGGTTCGATGGGCGGTGACGATTATGCGCATGATAATGCGGCAATTCATCCGCTTTACCGGCTGGCTGGCGTAAATCTTGATTTTAAAAAGCTGTTCCGGCTTGGCGTTTGCGGTCTGCGTGATGAAGCGCTCAGACTGTCGCAGGAAACGCAGGAGCCGGAGAAAAAGAATTTTTACGAGGGCGTAGCTTCTGTGCAGGAATCCCTTCGCCGGGTAATGGGGCAGTATACAACGGAGGCAAAGCGTTTGGCTGGACAGGAAAATGACAGGGTGCGACAACAGGAACTTTTGCAGATGGCAGAGTGTCTGGAACACATTCAGACTGCACCACCGGAGAGTATGCAGGAGGCGATTCAGCTGCAATGCCTCTATATGCTTGCGGCGCGGGCAGTAGAGATCGGAAGAATCGACGATTATCTGGGGGAATTTTACCGGAAAGATTTGAAGACCGGACGGATTACACACGATCAGGCAGTGCGTTTGCTGGACAATTTTTTCACAATCATCGAAACCCAGTGCGGACGGGATACGCGGGTGATTATCGGCGGCATGGGGCGCGAGCATGAAAAGAGCGCGGACGAATTTGCCATGCTGGTGATGGATGTATTGGAAGTGCGCAGGGAACATTTTTATCCGCAGATCAGCCTGCGTTATTATAAAGAGATGAATCAGGATATTTATGACCGCGCGCTGCGGATTCTTGGCAGCGGCTCGACCTTTCCGATGCTGTATAACGATGATGTGAATGTGCCTGCAGTGATGCGGGCGATGGATGTGCCCAAAAAGGCAGCGGAGCAGTATTCGTTCTTTGGCTGCGGAGAATATATGCTGGCGGTACAGAGTATCGGAACGCCAAATACAGCCCTGAATGTGGCAAAGGTTCTGGAGCTTGTACTGCATGATGGAATCAATCCGGCGACAGGAATTTTGTCAGGACCGCTGGCAGCTGGGCAGGAATGCAAAAAGCTTCAGGACATTAGATGTTATGAGGAACTGGAAGAGTTGTTAAAAACTTATCTGACGTTTTTTATCGAGATTGCAGGCGGTTTTGAAGAGCTGGTGTATGACGTGGATGGAAAAGAAGCAGAGTTTTTACAGTTCTCCTGTCTGCAGGACGACTGCATGACGCGTGGACGCGGTATGCTAAACGGCGGTTACAGGTACCTGGGCGGAACGGTGGAAACCTATGGAAATATCACGCTTTCAGACAGTATGGAAGCAATCCGAAAAGTTGTATTTGAGGAAAAGCGCTGCACATTACAGGAGCTTGTAGAGGCGCTCGACTGTGATTTTTCAGGAAAAGAGATGCTGCAGCAGGCGCTTCTTGACGCACCGAAATTTGGAAACGATAAGGAAGAGGCGGATGAAATTGCGGTTCGGCTGCATGAGTTCATCTGTCAGACGATCCGCAGCCAGAAAAATCGGACACGGCTGGATTCTTTCCTGGCGGTGTTGATCAACAACAATATGAATGTGACGCTGGGGCAGTTTGTCGGCGCGACGCCGGACGGCAGAAATGCGCATAAGTTTTTGTCCAACGGCAACAGCCCTTACAACGGACAGGATAAAGAGGGACTGACAGCGCTGATTCTGTCGTTGACTAAACTGGATAATTCGATTCATGCGGGCGGAAACCAGAACCTGAAATTCGCGCGCAGCATGTTTGAAGGCGATCTGACGCAGATTAAGAGCGTGCTTGGAACGTTCTTCGATCTTGGAGGGCAGCAGGTGAATTTGAGCGTTGTCTGCCAGAAAGATCTGGAGGATGCGCTGGTGCACCCGGAAAGCCATGAAAATCTGGTGGTGCGGGTCGGCGGATTTACAGCGAGGTTTATCGATCTGGATAAAAAAACGCAGCAGGATGTCCTGACGAGGACGGCATACTGCTAAGAGAAAAAACGAGTGGCATCGTTGCTGCTGTGCAGTGTCGAAAAACAAAATATGTCCGGTATCGCTGCGCAGTGCTGTGATGCCGGAAAGGGAGGATATAGTTTGGAAGCGTTGCTTGTAGATATTCAGAGGGGAAGCCTGCATGACGGACCAGGTGTGCGGACGACATTCTTTTTTAAGGGCTGCCCGCTGCGCTGTCGGTGGTGCCATAATCCGGAGAGTCAAAATCCCGGAAAGCAGCTGTCGTTTCATCGTGAGCAGTGCGTTGGATGCGGGCGCTGTGAAACGGCATGTCACAGTAATGTACATTGGTTGACGAAAACCGGGACAGAACAGTTTCGGCATCAGGTTTATTTTGAACATTGTCAGTTTTGCGGGAAGTGTTTGGAACAGTGTCCGACAAAGGCACTGAAAATTATCGGAACACCGTATACAGAAGAAGAGCTTTTGAAAATTGCACTGTTGGATCGGGCGTTTTATGAGCATTCCGGCGGCGGAATTACGTTGTCGGGCGGAGAAGTGCTGCAGCAGGCGGATTTTGCAGCCTCCTTTCTTTCGTTGTGCAGAGAGGAGGATCTGCATACCTGTGTGGAGACGAGCGGGTTTGGGACTACAGACGCGATGGAAAAGCTGCTGCAGGAAACCGATCTGCTATATTTTGACTGGAAAGTGAGCACTGAGGAGAACGCAAAAAAATGGATTGGCGGATCGCTTGTCCCGATTTTGAATAACCTTGCCCTGGCGGATAAAAAAGGGGTACGGACAGTTTTACGCTGCCCGATTATCCCTGGAGTCAACGATAATACAGTCCATTTACAGGCAATCTGTGATCTGCTTGGGCGATACCCTTCGATAGAGCAGGCGCAGCTTTTGCCGTATCATTCGTTCGGTATTTCCAAAGGAGGAAATATCGGGCAGCTTCAGCAGGAATTTCCGGTTCCGGGGGAAGAAGAAAAGAAAAATTGGCTTTCCTGGTTTGAACAAAATGGAAAAGAAGAAGGAAAACGGGTGGTTTTGGAACACTAGAGACCGGGAGTGTGCAGAAGACAGTGTAAAATTCCTTGCCCACAGCCTGTGAGTTTGATATACTTAAATGCGATCAGATTGAAAAATGGCGAGTATGGCGTCGGCGCAGCAAACGGTTTTCATTTTCTAAAATGCGGCGGTTGACGACAGGAATCAGAGTGAGGAAAGAATGTCCAAAATAAAACAGAGCAATATCAGAAATTTTTGTATCATCGCGCATATCGATCACGGCAAATCGACGCTGGCAGACCGAATTATCGAAAAGACCGGTCTTCTGACGAGCAGAGAAATGCAGGAGCAGGTGCTTGATAACATGGAGCTGGAGCGGGAGCGCGGTATTACGATCAAATCCCAGGCGGTGCGGACGATTTACCGTGCAGAGAATGGGGAAGAATATATTTTTAACCTGATCGACACTCCCGGACACGTGGACTTTAACTATGAGGTCAGCCGTGCACTGGCAGCGTGCGACGGCGCAGTTCTGGTCGTGGACGCAGCACAGGGTATCGAGGCGCAGACGCTGGCGAATGTGTATCTTGCGCTGGATCATGATCTGGAGGTATTTCCGGTCATCAACAAAATCGACCTGCCGAGCGCAGAGCCTGAGCGCGTAAAAGAAGAGATCGAGGATGTGATCGGTCTGGATGCGGAGGATGCACCCTTGATTTCCGCTAAAAACGGATTAAATATCGAACAGGTGCTGGAGCAGATTGTGAAAAAAATTCCCGCGCCGGGCGGCAGCTTAGAAAACCCGCTGCAGGCGCTGATTTTTGATTCCCTCTACGATCCCTACAAGGGCGTGATTGTCTTTTTCCGAATTATGGAAGGACAGTTAAAAAAAGGTACCAAAGTCCGTATGATGGCAACAGGTGCAGAGTTTGATGTTGTGGAGGTCGGTTATTTTGGCGCAGGTCAGTTTATCCCCAGCGAGGACGGGCTGTCTGCAGGAATGGTTGGCTATCTGACGGCTTCGATCAAAAATGTCAAGGATACCCGCGTCGGCGATACGATTACAGATGCAGCCAATCCGTGTGCAAAACCGCTTCCCGGTTATAAAAAGGTCAATCCGATGGTGTACTGTGGATTGTATCCGGCAGACGGTGCGAAGTATCCTGATCTGCGGGATGCGCTGGAAAAGCTGCAGTTAAATGATGCGTCCTTATTTTATGAGCCGGAGACATCCATTGCCCTTGGCTTTGGATTCCGCTGCGGATTTCTGGGACTGCTGCATCTGGAAATCATTCAGGAACGTCTGGAAAGAGAGTACAACCTTGATCTGGTGACAACGGCGCCGGGCGTTGTGTACCGGGTGCATAAGACCAACGGGGAAGTGATCGAGCTGACCAATCCGTCCAATCTGCCCGACCCGTCGATGATCGAATATATGGAAGAGCCTGTGGTTTCGGCAGAGATCATGGTGACGACGGACTACATCGGTTCCATTATGGAGCTGTGCCAGGAGCGCCGAGGTCAGTATCTCGGCATGGAATATATGGAAGAACCCCGTGCATTGCTCAAATGCGAGCTGCCGTTAAATGAAATCATTTACGACTTTTTCGATGCGTTAAAGTCCCGTTCCAAGGGTTATGCGTCGTTTGACTATGAGTTAAAGGGGTATGAACAGTCAGAGCTTGTAAAATTGGATATTTTGATTAACCGGGAAGAAGTGGATGCACTTTCATTTATTGTACATAAGGACAGCGCATACGAACGTGGTCGGAAAATGTGCGAGAAGTTAAAGGATGAAATCCCGCGCCATCTGTTCGAAATTCCGATTCAGGCGGCAGTCGGCGGCAAGATTATCGCCCGGGAAAACGTCAAGGCGATGCGCAAGGACGTGCTTGCAAAATGCTATGGCGGCGATATCAGCCGTAAGAAAAAGCTTCTGGAAAAGCAGAAGGAAGGCAAGAGGCGGATGCGTCAGGTCGGCAACGTGGAAATTCCGCAGAAGGCTTTCATGAGCGTCTTAAAGCTGGATGAGAACTGAGCCTATGACACCGAAAAAAGATCTGGAATTATATCTGCACATTCCGTTCTGCAGGCAAAAATGTCGCTACTGCGATTTTTTGTCGGCACCGCTGGCAGCAGATAGCTCTACAGCGGATGGTTACGTTCCGGAAGCATACGTCGATGCCCTCCTTTCACAGATCGTGCAGGAGAGTCAGTTTTATCAAGAGCGCAGAGTCACTACGATTTTCTGGGGCGGCGGTACGCCGTCCCTTTTGCGCGTCAGGGATATGGAACGGCTGATGGACGCGATCCGGACGCATTTTTGCGTTGCGGACGATGCAGAAATTACGCTGGAAAGCAACCCGGGCACGCTGGATTTTGAAAAACTCGCCGGATATCGGCGTGCCGGAATCAACCGGCTGAGCATGGGGCTGCAGTCGGCGTGTGACAAAGAGCTTGCCATGCTTGGCAGAATTCACAATTTCGATACCTTTGTCCAAAACTATAAGCAGGCGCGGAGGGCTGGGTTTGAAAACATCAACGTCGATCTGATGTCTGCGCTGCCGGGACAGACGGTGGAGAGCTGGGAGCAGACACTCGTGAAAACTGCAGAACTTGGACCGGAGCATCTGTCGGCCTACAGTCTGATCATCGAAGAAGGTACGCCGTTCTGGAACTGGTATGGTGAGGACGCAAACCAGACGCTGCGCCCGAAAGAAATGCTGCCGCTTCCGTCGGAAGAGGACGAACGCCGGATGTATGCCCGAACGCGGGAAATTCTGGAACAGTATGGCTACCATCGGTATGAAATTTCGAATTATGCGAAGGACGGGTATGCCTGCCGCCACAACATCGGCTACTGGAACCGGACGGATTATTTGGGGATCGGGCTTGGAGCGTCGTCTTTGATTGACCCGATTCGCTGGAAGATGACGTCTGATTTATCGGACTATCTGGAATGCGGTAAAAATCAGGGAGATTTTGCAAACCTTCGGGAAGAGGTGCAGACGCTTCGTGTGTCGGAACGAATGGAAGAGTTTATGTTTCTGGGGCTGCGCCTGACAAAAGGCATTGAACTGCAAACATTTGAACACCAGTTTGGAAAAAGCTTCTGGGACGTTTATCAGGACGCAGCGGATAAGCTGTTTTCCGAACAGTTACTTTGTCTGGATGAAACGAAAAAAAATCTGCGCCTGACGGATTATGGCGTGGACGTCAGCAACTATGCGCTGGCGGAGTTTTTGCTGGATCATTAGATTGGGAGAATCGCATGCAGTATGAATTTGCCCCGCTGGAGGGGATTACAGGATATATTTACCGGAATGCGCATCATGCGTGCTTTCCGTCGATGGATCGCTATTACACACCGTTCATCACGCCGAAAAAAGGGAAAAGCTTCACGACGCGGGAGTGGAACGACATTGCAGCAGAGCACAATCAGAACATCGCGGTTGTTCCGCAGATCCTGACGAATCAGGCGGAAGGCTTTTGCAAGGTTGCCGGGATGCTCAAAGAACAGGGCTACGAAGAAGTGAACTTAAATCTTGGCTGTCCGTCCGCTACCGTGACGGCGAAGAAAAAAGGCGCCGGGTTTTTAGCCGATCCAGACGCGCTGGATGCGTTTCTGGAGGAAATTTTTGCACACAGCCCGCTGAAAATCTCGATCAAAACGAGAATTGGCGTGGAAAACCCGGATGAATTTGAGCGCCTGTTGGATATTTTTTCCCAGTATCCGATTCAGAAGCTGATCGTGCATCCCCGCGTGCTGAAAGAGTTTTATAAAGGAAACGTGCACCGGGAAGCCTATGTGCAGGCGAAAGAAAGGCTGAGTGCAGCTGCAGCAGATGTAGAAACTGTGGGACGGACCATTCCGGTCTGCTACAACGGCGATTTATTCAGCGTTTCAGATACGGAGAGATTTTTGGTGGAGTATCCGGATGCGGATGACCTGATGTTCGGCAGGGGAATGCTGATCGATCCGGCGCTGGTGATGCGGCTGCGCGCCAAAAGTGCTGATCCGGCGGAAAAAAACGCTGCAAAGAAACTGCGTCTGGAAAACAAAAGCACAGTCAGGGAGGACGCGGCGAAGCGAGTATCGGATATCCGAGATTTTTATGGGCGGCTGGCGGAGGATTACGCAGCGGTGCTGTCCGGGGAACGGGACGTACTATTTAAAATGAAGGAACTCTGGAGCTGGCAGGGGCAGCTGTTTGAAGGCTCCGAAAAATATCTCAAAAAAATCCGCAAGGCACAGAAGCTGACAGAATACAAGTCCGCAGTGGCGGCGCTGTTTGCAGACTGTCCGATCAAAGACGCGTGAATACCGCGCGTCAAAAACGATTGCGTCGATAGACAGCCGCTGCTGTGCGCCAAAATCGAGCACACCGCTCAAAAATAGGGACAGATGGAAAGGCACGGGACGAAAAGGGTTTTCATAAAATAAAGTAAACTGCAGGAGGCCGGGGCGTTGGCAACGGCTGGGGGCTAGGAGTGAAAACCTTTCAGAAACCTCTGTCAAAGGAAGAGGAAAGCCTTTGCATACAGGCATTGCAGGCAGAAGATGCCGGAAGAAAAAGCGAGGCGAAACGGCTCCTGATTGAACGCAATTTAAGGCTGGTCGCGCACATTGCAAAAAAATACAGCAGCGAGGAAGAACTGGAAGACCTGATTTCAATCGGGACAATCGGGCTGATCAAGGCGGTGGAGACCTTTGACCCGCAGAAAAACAGCCGTCTGGCAGCCTACGCTGCCCGATGCATCGACAACGAGCTTCTGATGATGCTGCGCAGTAAAAAAAAGACATCGCGGGAAGTATCGTTATATGAGCCGATCGGAACGGACCGGGAGGGCAACGAGATCAACCTCCTGGACGTGATGGAACAAAAACAGCCGGACATTGTGGAAGAGATGGAAAAACAGCGGCTGAACCAAAAGCTCTATGAGCTGATGGAAAGCGTGCTCAGCCTACGGGAAAAGGAGGTGCTGTATCTTCGGTATGGACTGCCCGGAGGAACGGAACTTACGCAGAAAGAGGTGGGAAAACGGCTGGGAATTTCCCGAAGCTATGTCAGCCGGATTGAAAAACGAGCGCTCTTGCGCTTACGGGATGCGGCGTGGGGATGAAAGGCTGATTTTTGAAAAGCAGCGGTGCAAAAAGCAGTGAGTCGGAATGCACAAAAAACGGTTGACAGCATGCCGCAGCGTGCGGTATGGTTAAAACAGTTATGATAGTTGGAGGGCAGAGGAAAAATCTGCCCTTTTTCTGGTTGGCTGAATTTCCCGGGACGGAAAGGGGAAAGATGTATTGTCAGATCAATGCAGGCGGACTTTATGGCCTGCAGAGCTATGTTGCGCAGGTGGAAGTCGATATTTCAAAAGGGCTGCCCTGTTTTGATATGGTAGGACTTTTAGACAGTGAAGTGCGGGAGGCGCGGGAACGTCTGCGCGTTTCCCTGCATCACATCAACGCAGCGCTTCCGGCGGAAAAGATTACGGTAAATTATTCTCCGGCAGGAATTGTGAAATCCGGGACGTCGTTCGATTTGCCGACCGCACTCGTCATCCTCGCAGCGCAAGGGAAAGTGCCGCCGGAGCGGTTGAGGGAGCTCTGGGCGGTGGGCGAGGTCGGGCTGGATGCGCGAATTAAGCAGGTTCGGGGCGTACTGGCGATGCTGCATGCGGCAAATCAGAGCGCTTTTCGAAGCTATTTGATTCCGTTTGAAAATCTGGGAGAAGGGCTTGCGGTTGGGAAACTGCCGGTCATGGGCGTTTGCAGCCTGGAAGAAGCAATGGAGTATGTAAACGCGTCTGCGCAGGAACAGGAACGGATGCGGCGGGATGCGGAAGACAGATGGCAGAGTCAGGCAAAAGGCAGGATGGAAAAAGAAAAGAAAACGCCGGACTTTGCATTGCTGTGCGGAATGGAGGAAGCAAAGCGCGCTGCAATGATTGCAGCTGCCGGAGCCCATAATCTGCTTTTGGCAGGACCGCCCGGCACCGGAAAGACGATGCTTGCGAGGTGTCTGCCGGGAATCCTGCCGCCCATGAGCGAGGAAGAAAAGCAGGAGGTGTCTGCAATCTACAGCGCGGCAGGGCAGCTGGAAGATGGAAGGCTGATTCAGGAGCGACCGTTTGTCAGCCCGCATCATACGGCATCCGTTTATGCGATGACCGGAGGCGGCGCTGTTCCAAAACCGGGAATGGTGACGTTGGCGCACCGGGGCGTGTTGTTTTTGGATGAAATGACGGAATTTAAACGACAGACGCTGGACGTTCTGCGGCAGCCGATGGAAGAGGGAAAGATTTTTCTTGCCCGGAGCCGGGGAAACTTTGTGTATCCGGCGGATTTTATGCTGTTAGGAGCGACGAATCCATGCCCCTGCGGATATTATCCGGACAGAAACCGCTGCAGATGTCAGGACTGGGAGGTGCACCGGTATTTGGCGAGACTTTCGGGACCGCTTCTCGACCGGATGGATTTATGCTGTCAGATCAAACAGATACCGATTCGAAAGCTGTGGGAAAAAAGAGAAGCTTCCTATATAGATAGCGACAAAAACGGAAGCAAATGGATGCGGGAACAGGTGCTGGAGGCAAGAAAGCGGCAGCAGATGCGATGCCGTGGCGCAGCAATGCGGGAAAACGGTCGGTTGAGTCCGGGGGAAATTTTAAAATACTGTCCGTTGGGACTTGAGGAACAGGAGTTTCTGGAACAGGCCAGCGAGCAGGCGGGGCTTTCCATGCGGGGATGCCACCGCGTTATCCGTGTGGCGCGGACGATTGCAGATCTGGAAGGAAAAGACCGGATTGGTGTAGAGCATCTGGGACAGGCGCTCTTTTTCCGAAATCAGAATGTGCTGCGGGAGTGAAGCGCCGCGGGCAGAAGGGAGCATAGAATAGAAAAACAACAGAATTGTAAAAGTCAAATGGAGCAGGAGCGCACTCTGGCACTTGCCCTTTGCCGGGTGGAAGGGATCGGCGCTGTCAGCATTCGAAAGCTTCTGGAAAAGGCAGGAGACGTTTCCGAAATCCGAAAGCTTCCGGCGGAAAGTCTGCAAAAGCTGCTGGGGGAGAAAAAAGCGGCGCTTTTGAAAAACTGGGATGCGCCCGAAAATCTGGAACAGGCAAAGCGACAGGAGGAGCAGTGGAAGAAAAAAGGAATTTCCTTCGATTTTTTGTGGGAAGAAGCGTTTCCAAAACGGTTGAAGGAAATTTCCGATCCACCGTTGGTGCTGTATAGGATCGGGAAGCTGCCGGAGCCGGAAAAAAAGATGACAGCCATTGTCGGTGCGCGCGCCTGTTCCTCCTATGGAAAAGAAATGGCGGAATATTTCGCCAGGGGACTTGCGAAGGAGGGGATCGGAATTGTCAGCGGCATGGCGCGCGGAGCAGATGGAATCGCGCAGCGGGCGGCACTGTCAGCAGGCGGATATTCGGTTGCGGTGCTGGGCTGCGGTGTGGACATCTGCTACCCGGAGGAGAACAGACCGCTGTATGAAAAACTGTGGGAAAACGGATGTATCCTGTCGGAATATCCGCCAGGGACGCTGCCACATTCGCGACTGTTTCCGCCGCGCAACCGGATCATCAGTGCACTTTCGGATCTCGTGCTCGTTATCGAAGCGCGTGAAAAGAGCGGAACGCTGATCACCGTAGATATGGCGCTGGAACAGGGAAAGGATGTGTTTGCTGTGCCGGGACGCATTACGGACACCTGTAGTCGCGGCTGCAACCGGTTGATCGGAAATGGCGCAGGTATCGCGGTGAGTGTGGCACAGCTGCTGCAGGAACTGCAGGGCAGCGTACCGCACGCAGGTAGAGACGAAGCGTTTTCCTTAGCCCAGGCAGAACGCCCGAACGCTGCCAAGGCTGCCGATGTGATTGCCGACAAAATGCTGTGCCCTGTGACAGACGCTCTCAGCTCTACCGCCTCATCCTCCTGGCCGCCTCTGCGCAAAACGATCTGGCAGGCGCTGGATACAATGCCGCAGAGCATGGACGAAATTGCGGATACCCTTGTGAGACAGAAGATATCCATAAATGTGCAGATGCTGATGCAGGAGCTTGTTTTTCTGGAGCTGGAGGGCGCTGCAGGAAGCGTAATGGGGCGATATTACAGGAAAACTTTTGCTTGCAATGACGGATGATATGGTGTATAGTGGTTCACGATCACTGCACAGGACCAGAAATGTGCGTAATAGCAGTAATGAAAATTGGGGATATCAAATATGGCAAAATATTTAGTGATCGTGGAGTCACCGGCCAAAGTCAAAACGATCAAGAAGTTCTTGGGGGCGAACTATGAGGTTGCAGCCAGCAACGGGCATGTGCGTGACTTTCCCAAGAGCCAGTTCGGCATTGATGTGGAACATGATTACGAACCGAAGTATATCACGATCCGCGGCAAGGGCGACATTCTGGCGAACCTCCGCAAAGAGGTCAAAAAAGCAGAAAAAATCTATCTCGCAACCGACCCGGACCGGGAGGGAGAGGCGATTTCCTGGCATCTGATGGAAGCGCTCAAGCTCTCCGGTAAAAAGGTGTACCGTATTACCTTTAACGAGATCACGAAGACAGCAGTGAAGGAATCGTTAAAGCATGCGAGAGAAATCGATATGAATTTAGTGGATGCGCAGCAGGCGCGCCGGATGCTGGACCGTATGGTTGGCTATCGGATCTCCCCGCTTCTGTGGGCAAAGGTGAAGCGGGGACTTTCCGCCGGGCGTGTGCAGTCTGTTGCCCTGCGCATTATCTGTGATCGCGAAGAAGAGATCAATGCGTTTATTCCAGAAGAATACTGGACCCTTGATGCAGCATTCCAGATTCCAGGGGAAAGAAAACCCCTGATAGCCAAATATTACGGGGAGCAGGATACCAAGCGTATTTTAAAAACCGAAGCGGAAGTAGAAGCAGTCAAAAAGGATTGCGAAAAGGCAGAGTTTCAGGTGAGCGACGTCAAAAAGGGTGAGCGCATCAAGAAGGCTCCCCTTCCCTTTACCACCTCTACCCTGCAGCAGGAAGCCAGTAAGGTGCTGAATTTTTCCACACAGAAAACCATGCGGCTGGCGCAGCAGCTGTACGAAGGGGTAGATATCAAGGGAAATGGTACAGTCGGTATCATCACCTACCTAAGAACCGATTCCACGCGTGTTTCCGAAGAGGCGGAAAACATGGCGCGCAGCTATATTACTGAGAAATATGGCGAACAGTATGCCGGAGAAGGTACCGTGAAAAAGGGCGGACAGAAAATTCAGGATGCCCACGAAGCGATTCGTCCGACGGATGTTGCGCGGACTCCTCTGGAAATCAAAGAATCCTTAAGCAGGGATCAATTTCGTCTCTATCAGCTGATTTGGAAGCGCTTTATGGCAAGCCGCATGACGCCTGCCAAGTACGAGACAACCTCTGTGAAGATTGACGGCAACGGACATCGTTTTACGGTTGCGGCCAGCAAGGTGATCTTTGACGGTTTCATGAGTGTATACACGATGGACGACGAGGATAAGGCAGAAAACCGCACCCTCGCAAAAAGCATCGACAAGGATACGAAGCTGTCCTTAAAGGAATTTGACGGGGAGCAGCATTTTACCCAGCCTCCCGCACATTATACAGAAGCGTCCCTTGTCCGGACGCTGGAAGAACTGGGTATCGGTCGTCCCAGTACCTATGCACCGACGATCACTACGATCCTTGCACGTCATTATGTCATTAAAGAAAACAAGAACCTGTATGTGACGGAGCTGGGGGAGGTTGTCAATAAGATGATGAAGGAGGCGTTCCCGACAATTGTGGACGTCAACTTTACAGCGAATATGGAAGCACTTTTGGACGGTGTTTCCGAAGGAACCGTAGACTGGAAGACAATTGTTTCCAATTTCTATCCCGATCTGGAGGAGGCTGTGCAGAACGCGGAGAAGGAACTGGAAGAGGTCAAGGTGGGAGACGAGGAATCAGATGAGGTTTGTGAGCTGTGCGGACGGCGCATGGTAATCAAATACGGACCTCACGGCAGATTCCTGGCATGTCCGGGCTTTCCGGAATGCCGCAATACCAAACCTTATTACGAGAAAATCGGCGTAGCATGCCCCAAGTGTGGTAAAGATATCGTCCTGAAAAAGACACAGAAGGGCAGAAAATACTATGGCTGTATCGGCAACCCGGAGTGCGATTTCATGGTATGGCAGAGACCTTCCAATGAAAAGTGCCCGGTCTGTGGCTCCATTCTTCTGGAAAAGGGCAACAAACTCGTATGCTCGAAGGAGGGCTGCGGTTTTGTCAAAGAAAAGGAAAAAGAAGAAAACGGCCAGGGATAAATTTGTGGAGGAACAGAAAAGATGAGCGGGATTCAGCTGCTGGATAAGACAAGAAAGATCGGGAAGCTGCTGCATAACAGCCATTCCAGCAAAGTTGTTTTTAACGATATCTGCAAGGTGATGCAGGATGCGCTGCAGTCAAACGTGCTGGTGATCAGCCGAAAAGGAAAAGTACTGGGCATTTCCGGCAAGGACGGCGGTGCAATCCGGGAGCTTTCCGGCTGCAACGTCGGAAGCTTTCTTGATCCGCTGCTGAATGAGAGAATGCTTTCAATTTTGTCCACCAAAGAAAACGCAAGCCTTGCGACGCTGGGCTTTGATGGCGAAGAGGACGAGGAATTTTCCGCGATCGTGACACCGATCGAGATCGCAGGGGAACGCCTCGGCACGCTGTTTTTATACCGCAGGGGGCAAAGCTATACGATTGACGATATCATTCTGTGCGAATACGGCTCCACGGTGGTGGGGCTGGAAATGCTGCGGGCTGTGACCGAGGAGAGTGCGGAGGAAGACCGCAAAATCGCAGTGGTACACGCCGCACTCGGAACCTTATCCTATTCTGAACTGGAAGCGATCAGCCTGATCTTTCAGGAGCTGCATGGGACGGAAGGCATTCTGGTCGCAAGTAAAATCGCGGATCAGGCGGGCATTACCCGTTCCGTTATCGTCAATGCGCTGCGCAAATTTGAGAGCGCGGGAATCATCGAATCCCGTTCCTCCGGCATGAAAGGCACTTATATCAAGGTCTGCAACGAATTTGCCTATGGGGAAATCCGCAAAATGAAGGAAAAGAAGTAAATAATAGTCTTGCAAGTCATCAGCATTTATGATAAAATCCTAATGTTGTGACCATAAAACATGTGTCTGGTTCCGTCACCGGTGTCCTTTAACGCTTTGGATGGCTGGCGGGTGGAAATGGTGGATCCTGTGAATTGAGCTTTACAGGATGTTTCTAAAAAGGCACAGAGGAAAAAACCAATGGAGGTAAGAACAATGAGCGTTATTTCTATGAAACAGTTACTTGAAGCAGGTGTTCATTTCGGACATCAGACCAGAAGATGGAACCCTAAAATGGCTCCTTATATCTTCACCGAGAGAAACGGTATCCACATCATCGACCTGCAGAAGTCTGTAGGCAAAGTGGACGAAGCTTACAAGGCAGTATTTGAGATCGCAGCACAGGGCGGCACCATCCTGTTCGTCGGCACCAAGAAGCAGGCACAGGACGCTGTTAAGACCGAGGCTGAGCGCTGCGGTATGTATTTTGTAAATGAGAGATGGCTGGGCGGCATGCTGACCAACTTCAAGACCATCAGAAGCAGAATCGAGAGACTGAAAGCAATCGAGACCATGTCCGAAGACGGTACCTTCGATGTTCTGCCTAAGAAAGAAGTTATCCAGCTGAAGAAGGAATGGGAAAAGCTGGAGAAGAACCTGGGCGGTATCAAGAACATGACCAGAATCCCGGATGCAATCTTCGTTGTTGACCCTAAGAAGGAAAAGATCTGTGTACAGGAAGCTCATGCACTGGGTATCACACTGATCGGTATCGGCGACACCAACTGCGATCCCGAAGAGCTGGATTACATCATTCCTGGTAACGACGATGCAATCAGAGCCGTTAAACTGATCACTTCCAAGATGGCAGACGCTGTTATCGAAGCAAATCAGGGCGAAGAAGTTTATACCGAAGAAGCAGCTGCACAGGGCGAAGCTTCCGATATCGAAGAAGTAGCTGCTGCAGAAGAGGCATAAATACTTTTTGACAATAGAACCCAATAAACTGATTTTATATGGAGGAAAGTAAAATGGCTGTTACAGCTGCAATGGTAAAAGAGTTAAGAGAAATGACCGGCGCTGGTATGATGGACTGCAAAAAGGCGCTGACCGCAACAGAAGGCGACATGGACGCTGCTGTTGAATTCCTGAGAAAGAATGGACAGGCAAAGGCTGAGAAGAAGGCTGGCCGTATCGCTGCAGAAGGTATCTGCCGCATCGCTGTAAAAGACGAAGGCACCGCTGCTGTCGTAGAAGTAAACTCTGAGACAGACTTTGTTGCAAAGAACGAGAAGTTCCAGAACTTCGTAGCTGCAGTTGCTGAGCAGGCAGTAAATTCTGACAATACAGAGTTGGAAGCATTCCTGGATGAAGCATGGCATGAGGAACCCTCCAAGACTGTAAAGGAAGTTCTGGTTGAGCAGATCGCAGTAATCGGCGAGAACTTAAAGATCAGAAGATTCCAGAAGGTTACCGCTCCCCTTGTTGTTTCCTACACACATGGCGGCGGACGTATCGGCGTTTTAGTAGAAGCTGACACCGATGTAAAGAACGATGCGGTAAAAGAAGCACTGACCAACGTAGCAATGCAGATCGCTGCACTGTCTCCGAAGTATGTTTCTACTGCTGACGTTTCTGAAGAGTACAAGGCTCATGAGAAAGAGATCCTGATGGCTCAGATCCAGAACGATCCTAAGATGGCTGGCAAGCCTGAAAAGGTAATCGAGGGCGCAGTAAGTGGCCGTCTGAACAAAGAGCTGAAGGAAGTTTGCCTGTTAGAGCAGGTATACGTAAAGGCAGAGGACGGCAAGCAGACCGTTGCTCAGTATTTGGCTCAGGTAGCAAAAGAGAACAATGCAAACCTGACTGTAAAGGGCTTCGTTCGTTTCGAAACCGGTGAAGGTATCGAGAAGAAGGTAGAAGACTTCGCAGCAGAGGTTGCAGCTCAGCTTGGCTGATAACGGCGCATTCTGATAAGACTTGCACCGCAAAGGGAAAAACAATAGAATGCACGCTCTGCGAGCATTCTATTGTCATGAATAAAGGACTGTCGCATTAGCAAATAGTTTTGCTGGGCGACAGCCCTTTTTTTATCGTATAGGAAACTTCGTTTCCATACGATAATAAACGCGCTACGCGGATCGCACTGCAGCGGAATGGAAGAATGTCGCTTACGCGACCCGCCGCAGGCGGAGGAGCCGGGAGCAGAAAGTGCTTGGCATGATCGGGGTGGCAGCACATGAATGCGGACACATCAATTTCAGTAATTTTGAAAAGCGCAGGATTTATGCTTCCGGAATCCGGGAGGGAATCTTATATCCGGAACTGCCAGAGCCAAAAAATGAAGAGGAAAAACAGGTACTTGGGGAATTGCAGGTATGTCTGGAGCAGAAAAAGGAGAAGGAATTGAGAGTGATCCGGGAAACGCTTTTGTATCTGCATAACATTCTGGAAGATATGTATATCGAAGCAAGGCAGTGTGCGGAATATGGCGGGATTGTACAAAAAGCCATCCGGTTCCTTGGAAGATGGGACATGGAACAGGCAGAAAGCATCCGGCAGATGCAGGAATACGGGATGGACAGCCTTTCCATCATGAAAAATGTCCTCCTGCAGTATCTGAGGAGCAAAAAAGTAAATGACTGGGAGCGCGCAGGCGGAATTTATATGGAAATGCTGGAGCGGTGCAAGGAGACGCTGGATGAAGTGGTAATCCCGGCAGACGAAGATGTGCGCTTCCGGGCGGCAAACAGGCTGCTTCTGATTCTGTGGGAGTTTGTAAAGGAGGCTTTTGAACAGGAAGAGAGCGGAAAAGAAGATACAGAACAAATTCCCCCTGAATATGAAGGCGGCGATGGAGCTGGGAAATGGAAAGAGTCCGCAGCCACAGATACAAAGGAAGGGGAAGAAAAAAGAAGACGTGCGGCTGCCGTTCTGGGCGAGGAACAGCAGGAAAAGGCAGCCGCGGAGGATAGCGTAAAGGAGATTAGCGACGAAATCGGAAAAATTGTGACAAAAATGGAACAGGAAATGCTTGAGCGGGAACTAAAAGAGAACGCAGATAAGATGGATCTGGGAGAAATCCATAACGGGTATAGGCTGCGGATCATAAGACCAGAGCCAACATTGGAACAGATTGCACGATATGAAGTAATGAAAAAGAAGGTGGATGCAGCTGCAGAAAAAATGGTACGGTTGATTGCCCCGCATTTGGAGGAACAGGAAAGATTTCAGAAAGGGATGGTACAGGGGAAAAAAGTCTGTGGGAGCCAGATTTACCGCAGGGATGGCAGGATTTTTAGGAGCCGGAATATTCCGGGCAACCAGGACGCGGCGGTGGGGGTATTGATCGATGAGTCCGCATCCATGGATATCCATAACCGGATTGGCAGTGCGCGATATACCGCCTGTGTGATATACCGCTTTTGCCAAAGGCTCGGGATTCCCGTGCTGATTCTTGGTCATTCCACAGGAATTGGCGAGAAAAAAGAGAGTGTTGAGCTGTATTCCTATGCAGAATTTGACGCATGGGATCAAAAGGACTGTTTTCGCCTTACGGGAATCCGTTCCAGATGGAACAATAGAGACGGGGCTGCCTTGGCATACGCAGGGATGCGGCTTGGAAAAAGAGCTGAGGGACAGAAGCTTTTATTTGTTATTTCGGATGGGCTTCCTCTTGCGGAGGGGTATCGGGGGGAAGCAGGGATAGCGGATACCAGACGGGAAAGAGAAAAGCTGGAGCACAGAGGAATCCATGTGATGGCAGCGGCAATCGGGGAAGACAGGGAACTGATTAGACGGATTTATGGAAAAGGATTTTTGAACATATCGGATACGGAACGGATACCTGCGGCAATGGCGGGGATCATCCGGCAGTATATGGGAAAGTAGGTGAAAGGCTTGGAAAAGAATGGTGGAAAAACCGATTACAGCAGGATCACTTCGCGTCAGATCGCAGTATATAAGACAGATAAGGCACTTTTGGAGCTGGTAGACAGCTTGAAACCGGCGGGAGCTTCTTATCCGGCACACATCCATGCATCCGGGGAAGAGGATGAGGAAGGATATTCCCTGATCCGTCTTCAGATGGTGGATTATTCTGCAGGAACTGGTCAGAAGTCTGTCAGTGTGTATGCAAACATCAGCCCGGATGAGGCACTATACCTGTATTCCAGAATATTCAGCGGTGTGCAGACTTTTTTCATGTCCCGGCAGAAGATATTTGGGGAAGCAAAAAAAGAAGGGTATGCCAATGTGACAAAGCTTATGGTCAGCAGGTATGAAACAGACAGCGCTGGAAAAAAGCGGGCATATCCGTGGTCAGTCCAGATCCAGAACGGGATTGGAATCAAAGGGAAAAACAGCAACGGGGGGGACATACTGTAAAAAGGATAGTTTTGTTTCGGATGGAGCTGCAGAAATCTTTTTAACGGATGCGGACATGTTCCACATGTTTTCGCGGGCAGAGGCATGGATCCGGGCATTTGAACGGGAACAGACAGGAAGAAAGCAGAGAAAGGAGAATTTTGGCAGTCTGTACCGGCTGCTCAATAAGGAACTGGAAGGGCATTTTGCGGGGCTCTATCAGAGATTTGAGGAAATGGGGCTTTTGGAGCCAGATGAAAAGGCAGCCTGAATTTTTTAGAATCTAACTTATTGTAATGGTATCTATATTCAGGGACGATAAGAAAGATTTTATGATACAGACCAGTTTCAGATTTAAGAAATAAATAAATTCCCGGGTGTCGAAAAGGCAGCGGCAGGGCAGATATAAACGGATTGTTTGTACCTGCCCTTTTTATTCCCGTGAAAAATTTGGGGGAAAATTCAACTTGAGAGAAGAGGGATGTGTCTTCTGAAATAGGAACTTACTTCATATATGGAGGATTTGTATAATATCGAGATTTACCGGAGGAAAGCAGAATGGAGAAAAGACAGGGAGCATTGTATTTTGACAGGGAAGAGGAGCGCTATAATATTCGTTTCGGCTTGGAAGAATGTTATCATGGCCTGTACTGCGGGGAAGGGCTGGAGGTGCTGGTAGGAAAAAGATGGGTGCGTACCCGGATTGAAAAGGCAGCGGACTGGTATCTGGTTGGGATTGATACGGACTGGCTGGACGGGCTGCGGGTAAGGGTATGAGTAAGCTTGCTATTTGCAAGTGTGGATGGTAAAATTACAGGTAACAGGGAGAGCATAGAAAGGGAAGGAATGACAACTGTAAGGAAGGGGCTGAACAGATGGGAAGATTCTTAAATCCGGATAACAGTGCGTTTCAGGTAGCGTTAAATTCAGAAATTTATGTTGATAAGACAGGACTGTTAGAATATACGAACAGGGTAATGGGGACAAAGCAGGGGTATATTTGCAACAGCCGTCCGAGACGGTTTGGAAAATCCATTACGGCTGACATGCTCACGGCATATTACAGCAGGGGTTGTAGTTCTAGAGAAATGTTTGAAAAATTAAACATTGGTAAAAGTACGGATTTTTTGGAACATCTTAACCGGTATGATGTGATTCATCTGGATATCCAGTGGTTTCTGGCAACAGTGGACAGCGTTGATGAGGTCATAAACTTTATTACGGACAGCGTGCTTGTCGAATTGCGGGAGAGTTATCCGGATGTTTTGCCGGAAGAGGTAAATACAGTACCGGATGCGCTTTCGCGGCTCAGGGAAGAAAACGGTCAGAAATTTGTTGTAATCATTGATGAATGGGATGTTCTGATTCGGGATGAGTCGGCAAATGGCAAAGTCCAAAAAGCTTATATTAATTTTTTAAGGGGAATGTTTAAAGGATCGGAACCGACAAAATACATCCAGCTTGCGTATTTGACAGGAATCTTACCGATTAAAAAAATCAAAACCCAGTCGGCGTTAAATAATTTTGATGAATTTACGATGCTGGATGCCGGCAGGCTGGTTTCATTTGTAGGTTTTACAGAAGATGAGGTAAAGACACTTTGTGAAAAATACCGGATGGATTTTGAACAGGTAAAAAAATGGTATGATGGGTATTGTTTGGGGGAATGCCATATTTATAATCCGATTGCAGTAGTAAACCTTGTAACAAAAGGAAAATTTAAAAGTTATTGGTCAGAAACCGGCACCTATGAGGCAATCGTGCCTTTGCTTAATATGGACTTTGAAGGTTTGAAAACAGCAATTATTGAGATGTTGGGAGGAAGTCGGGCAGAGATTGATGTATCTTCTTTTCAGAATGATATGGTAAGTTTTGCAAACAGAGATGATGTGCTTACGTATCTGATCCACCTTGGGTATCTGGGCTATGACGAGGATGCAGAGGCGGCATTTGTGCCGAATGAGGAAATCAGGCAGGAACTGACAAAAGCGATTAGAAGAAATGCGTGGGATGAAATGATCCAAAATCAGAGATGTTAGGATTGATTGTTGGAATATGCATATTTTTGTAATGGAATGGTAATTGATAGGGAGTGAGATGCTTTGTCAGAGTGTCAGAAACTTGAAAGGGTTTCTGCACTTTTTAAATTCATTCGTATTAAATTTGACCAAAAATGAGGGGAAAATGTCGTTTCGTGCATAACATGTTGAATTTGTAATAAATTTATGAATAATAGAAATTGAAATAGAATTTAAGGTATTTTGAAAAGGGAGGCGAATCCGATGCACAACGAATTTTTTTTAGTAGTACTTAGAAAACAGAAGAATTGTGATGAAGGAGGTCTCTATGAAAAATATTATTAAGTATTTGGGGTGTTTGGCTCTAGGATTATTGATTTTGAACAAGGTAGATTTTTCGGTATATGCGGCAGAACCCTCTAAAGTTGTAAGGCATGTAGAGTATGATGAAATTACAGATGTGAATCAGCTGTTACAGATGGGGATTGAAGAATATCAAAAAACTCCTAAAGTAAGAAATCAAAGCGAAAATGAAGAAATAACTGTGAAACAGTTATTAAGTATTACAGAATATGATGATGGTACGATTGAAAAAGAGTACTGTGTTACAGGTTTGGGCATGGTTGATAAGTCCGGTAAAAATGTGTCTGCAGCTCAAATCGCGAGGGCAGATTCTCCGGTAAATAAGGATAAGCAGGTGTCTAATTATGGAGTAACATTAGTGTGCTCACTTTATACAACAATGAGGCTGGATAGTGTATTCGATATGCCACTATTTAGGGTTGATAAGGTAACCACTACTATTTTAAGGACAGGTAGTGTATATCCGGGAAATGGAAGCACGCGGTATAATCATCAGCGTGGAAATGAATTTAAGTCTGTGCCTTTTACCGCCAGCACGGCATCAAATCAAAGTTTTACGATTCCCGGAAGCGCAAATTTCTACCATTCAAGTCCAGAGCCTCTTGCAGGAGGGTTAGTAGCACAGTCGGATGTTTCTTTATCGAATGGTAAGTCTTTATCTGTAATTGTAGGTGTCCCTTCAGATGATCCGTATGCAAAATAAATTGGGGAGAAGAAAGTAAAATGAGGGTAAAAATTTTTAATAGAATTATTATTCTTTTATGTATGATTTTGCTTTTATCTGGATGTGGACAAAAAACCAATACATTTCCTCAAATAGAAGATTTATCTCTTTTTGGTAGCAGCGTTAAGGAGGCTGGTAAATTATTAGGAATAAACCTTTTAGATATATCTCCTACTATATCAGAAAATTCAGAACAACTGGAAGTATACCAGTTACCTGGAACATGGATGATTGGAGAAGGAGAAGCGGAGGTTAGCCTTCATTTTTTGACCACGTCAACACCAAAAGGAAATCCAATGGGTTTGGAAATGGTTACCATGGAATTTTCAGAAGGAACGGATTTAAAAAAACTGTGGGAGTATATTTCTGAAACATGGAATTTGAAGGATAATCCAGATTGGGATAAGGACGAAAGAGGAAATGTTCAAGAGTTTTCATGGATGTCGGAACCTTTGGATGCGGAGACGACAGAGAAACTTGAAAAAATATCAGAAGAAACTTTTGGTAATTCGATGATTTATGTTATGCCATATATTTATATGGAAGGACGTATACGAAAAGATGGTTCAGTTCTATTTTATGTGTTTAGCGCCAGTGGTGCATTAAAGCATCATGAGGATGACTGGGACATAGATTAGCAGAAATCGGAAGATAGATTGACTTTAAAGTAAATATCATTTTTGAAAAATGTAAAGGAGTTGTACATGGTAATAAATGTGCAACTCTTTTATATAGGCAGGCTAACAAGTTCATGTTTTCAAAACAAGAATTGAAAGTTTGAGATATATGGAAAAGGGTGATACTGAGAGCGGCTAAAAGAAATAGTAGTTATCAAGATGGAGCTGGATGATTGAAGTACATTTAGAGTTAAAAAGGGGAAAATATGGGAAAAAGAAAAGAATATAGAAAAATAATAAAAAATTACAAAGAACAGAAAATAGTTTTTCAAGAAGAGATGAAATTGGATTATAGTAAATTAGAGGAAACAATTGCAGAGGCAATAAAAATAGAGAAAGAGAGGGAGAATGAAAACAAGAGAAAACATAGTAAAAAAAGGGAACTCCTATATAAAACTCTCAATATAATTTTTTATATGGTATTGATGATAATAGTTCTGTCGCTATTATATTCTATTTGTATGGCTTTTATAAGCGGAAAAATTGATGATATAGTTGGTTTTTTGATAACAATTGCAACGCTGATTATAATAATTATTATTATGATTTTGTGTTTTGATGAGTCATTTCAAGATGATGTTGAAGAAGCAGCAAATCATTTAGGGGTTAATGTTGCGGTGCTGGCACTTATTCTTTCGCTAATTAGTTTGATAAAGTAGATGCATAGATATTACAAAAATTTGTATGATAAAATTTTTATCCATCTACTTCCAAAATAGTCGAAAATCAATTGATTTTTTCGAAAAGATGTCAATCAGGAAAATTGACAATCATCTACAGAGAATGTTATAGTTGATACTATAAAAAAGAGTGATTGAAAGGCAGCAAAGGCTATGTGTGAATTTAAAATTCAGGAATTGGCTCTTTTGAATTACAGAAGATTTGAAAATGAAAAATTTACGTTAAATCCCAGAATGAACGTTTTTGCTGGAAAGAACGGGTCTGGAAAAACGACCGTATTAGAAGCTGCAAATGTAATGCTGGGAGCATATCTGGCAGCCTATAAAACATACGTTCCGTCCCGGTTTGTATACAATATAAAATCGGCAGATGTGCGGCAGAAAGCACAGATTTCTGAAGACAGTACGATTTTTACCACGGGGACGATCTCTCAATATCCTTGTAAAATCAGCTGTATAGCAAAATGGGGGGAGCAGGATAAAACGATAGAATTTCAGCGTGTAATCCTGAAAGAAGATGCCAGAACAAAATTTGGCGGTTCAAATCCGATGCAGCCGACAGTAATAGCGTGGGAAGAAGCAATATCAAAAGCAGATCATTCAGATATTGAAGTTGTTCTTCCCTTGGTACTTTATCTTAGTACAGCACGTTTATGGAAAGATGGAAATAAAAAAGCGACAAAAAGGGGGGTATTCAGCAGGACGGATGCCTATAACCATTGTCTGGATGCGCAGCATGGACTGGATATTGCATTTCGATATTTGGATACACTAAAAGCAGTTTCGATGGAAGAAAATGGTGGAATACTGTTTCCGGCATATCAGGCGATTTTAGAAGCAGTAAATGAGGCATTTAGCGAAGAACTGCAGCCAGGGGAAGAGATTATATTTTCGACCAAATATGAGGATGATATGATTGCCCTTAAGACAGCAGAAGGAACAATTCTTCCATTCCGAATGCTTAGTGATGGTTATCGGAATGTGATAAAGATTATTCTTGATATTGCAACTAGGATGTGTATTTTGAATCCGTATTTGAAAGGGGATGCTCTTAAAAAGACACCGGGAGTTGTTTTGATCGATGAGGTTGATTTAAGTTTGCATCCGACCTGGCAGAAGCGCATTATAAGAATCTTGAAGGAACAGTTCCCAAGGATTCAATTTATCTGTGCGACACATTCGCCGTTTATTATTCAGTCTCTTGAAGACGGGGAACTGGTTACTTTGGATCAGCCGTTAGATAGTGAATATTCGGGTGAGGGGATTGAAGATATTGCGGAAGATATTATGGGCGTGGTACTGCCTCAATATAGTGAAAAAAAACGGAAAATATATGAAGCCTCACGAGAGTATTTTTCTGCGCTCAAAGAGGCAAAGACACAGGATGAAATTGAGAAGTTGGGAAAACGATTAGCTGAACTGGAAGCTGAGTACAGCGAAAATCCGGCATATATGGCATGGGTTCACCAGCAATATACGGAGAAAGCATGGAAGGTTAAAAAAAATGAGGGCAATAGATAAGGGCGGATCGCCTTATAAAGAAATAGACGAGTATCAGGATGCAATACCGTATTTGGAAAAGAAAATTGGTTTATATTGTTCTTATTGCGAAATGTCAATTAAACATGTTCCGGAAGTAGAGCATAAAATTTCCAGAAAGAATGGCGGAGACTGGACGGCATGGAGCAATTTGCTTTTAGGATGTAAATATTGTAATACCAGAAAAGCAGCAAAGATAACACCACAAAATGTGGGGGAGTATTTATGGCCAGATTCTGATAATACAGCGGTGGCTTTTTCCTATACGAATGGGATTCCAAAGGTAAATGAAGATATATTGAGTGCGTTAGATCCAACTGGGATTTGCTGTGAAAAGGCGAAAAATACATATGAAATGGTTGGATTGGGAAATATACCGATACAAAAGGATGATAAAGACAGAAGGGCTACAAGCAGGAATAGTGCGTTTATTAAAGCAAGGGAATCTTTGGAAGGATGGCGCCAGATTAAAGATGCGCCAGAAACGTATAAAAGCGTTATGAAAACACAAATTATGATAACAGCTGTAGCAGAGGGATTTTTTTCTGTTTGGATGACAGTTTTTGCGGACGAACCACAGATTTTGCAGGCATTGATAGAAAGTTTTCCGGGTACTAATGGGGCATATTATGGTAAGGATGGGAAAATAAAGAAGATTATGTAAAAAGAAAAAGGGCGTGTGAAAAAACGAGAAATCATTTTTTACACGCTCTTTTAGACTAAAAAAT
>ENA-ORUU01000301-ORUU01000301.1-human-gut-metagenome-genome-assembly--contig:-NODE-301-length-44683-cov-6.94273_pt1 | contig 44683 bp, 43 predicted proteins | sample MGYA00242085_ERZ509221 | MGnify/ENA primary metagenome ERZ509221 (study PRJEB26280, sample SAMEA2338809) | human gut metagenome | biome: human gut; feature: human-associated habitat; material: faeces... | reverse complement strand
TTGTTTTATAAAAGTTAAAATGCCGTATTTATGCGGCTTGTGGCGTTTCGCAAACACCTAAAACAAAGATAAACAGAAAAGGAGACTTATTATGAGAAACAGAACAGTAACAGCGAACACGGGAGAATCCAGATTGATGGATACAGAAGAATTAAGAGCCTACACGAATCTTGGCAGAAATAATGCAATGAAGTTGGGGGAGGAAATTGGGGCAAAGGTTCAGATTGGACGGAGAGTCTTATGGGATCGAATCAAGATTGACCAGTATTTCAACTCTTTAACGGGGGTGAAATAGCAGTGCAGAAAGAAAACAGAAATAACCGAGTACATACAGAACAACAGTCCGGCAAGACTGAATTTCTGATTGCAAGCCTGCTGCCAGTAGGTAAGAAAAATGCGATTCCTACAGCAGAGTTGGTGAAGTTAAGCGGATGCAGTTCGCCCCGTGAATTGCAAATGTATATTGCAGAGGAGCGAAAGAGGGGTGCGGTGATCTGTTCTTCTACAACAGGTGGATATTTTCGCCCGGCTAATCGGTCAGAGATGGCAGAATTTTGTAAGACATTGGAAAATCGTGCTGAAAACACTTTAATTGCAATCAGAAGCACGAAGAAGGCAATGGAGGCTGAAAAAAGTTGAAAAATGAATCTTTAAAAGAGTACGCAATATATTATGCCAGAAATGGCTTTTCTGTCTTTCCATTGCAACCTCACAGTAAGAAACCGGTAACTCGGAATGGCTGCAAAGATGCTACTACTGATGAACAACAAATAGCTATGTGGTGGGCACAAAATCCACAGTATAATATAGGGATTGCAACTGGAAGAGTTTCCGGCGGTCTTGTGGTGATTGATCTGGATGAAGATGAAGAAAAGGATAAGCACGGATATTCAGTATTAAAAGAATGGCAGCAGGAAAACGGAGAACTTCCGGAAACATGGCAAAGTATCACAGGGCGAGGAGGTTACCATCTTTTTTATAGAGATACTGCGGTGTATACCAATAAAGTTGGTTTATATGATGGTATTGATATCCGGGGAGAGGGAGGCTACATTGTGGCACCACCCAGTATACACGAGAACGGCAGGCGGTATGAATGGGAACAAGGACCCGGAGATTGTGAACTTGCAACAATCAACAATACAGTTATCAAGTTTCTTTATGGTCCTATGTCAGAGAGAAAGGAAAAAACCGGATTTGAAGCGCCTAAACAAATACTGTCCGGAGAACGTGTCAGCACAATGGTGCGATTGATAGGAAGTCTGAAAGCGAAGGGGCTGGATGATAATGCTGTGATGGCAGCAGTCAAAGCAGAGAATGAAACGAAGTGTATACCACCACTTACAGATCGAGAGCTTAACAAAGAGGTATTCCCGTCATTGAAACGAAATTGGAGAGCAGAAAAAAGCTATACAGCAAGGAAGAAGGACACGGCAAAGAATCAGAGGGAAAAAATACCGCTTGTCTGTATGTCAGATGTTAAGGAAGAGGAGATAACATGGCTGTATCAGCCTTATGTGCCGAGAGGCAAAGTAACCATTTGCGCAGCATATCCAGGGACTGGAAAAACGTATCTCTTATGCTATATGACAGCATGTGTGACTACTGGACGGAGCTTTTTCGGTCAAGTTCCCTTCAAGAATACTCCGGGAAAAGTGATTTTTCTGACGGCTGAAGATGGGATTGGCGATACAATCAAGAAACGGTTGAGTGTTTGCGGTGCAGAAATGAAAAATATAGCGACTGTAACAGATAAGACAACGCTCATGTTTGACAGCCCAGAGATTGAGGAGTACATGAGAGATTATAAACCAGATTTGATGATTTTCGACCCGTTTCAGGCATACATAGGCGCAGAGATTGACATGAATGCACCAAATAAAACACGAGAGAAACTTGGTCATATTGCAGATCTTGCGGAGAAGTACGATGTTTCTGTAATCTTGGTCTGTCATTTCAATAAGAACGGAAAGGGGGATGCGATTACTCGTGTCTTGGGTTCTACGGATATCATGGGAATCTGCAGAAGCTATATAGCACTTGGACAAGTTCCCGGAGAAGATGATATGAAATTTATGTCACATGAAAAATCCAGTTTGGATAAACGAGGAAAGACGATTCTATTTGAAATTGATCCGGATAAGGGCGGAATTGTATATCTTGGTGAAAATAATTTGATGATGGATGATTATACAGCTATCAGGAACAAGAAGAGGGCAAGTAATGCACCAGCTTTAGAGGTGGCGAAACAGTTTATAGTTAATAATATGCCAGAGGGCAGAAGGTTGGCGAAAGAGCTTTTCAATCTTGCAACGGCCAATAAGATTTCAGAAGCAGCGTTAAAAAGGGCAAAGGATGAACTGGGAATAATTTGCAGGCGTACCAAGAACTTTCCGGCGCAAATAGAGTGGATTTTACCCAGGCACGAGATAGATGAACCGGAACCAAAACAAGAAGAATTGAACCTACAGAAGTAAAAAGTCCTATAGATAAACTTCTAAACATGAGCTTACTGTAAGAAATCCCATAAAATCAACGTTTTTACAGAGAGCTCAATTTGAACTCTCTGGACTCACTGTAGTGGTATACAGTACAGTGCTACAGAGAGATCATTTTGAGCTTTCTGTAGAAAGCCAGTAAAATCAAGGGTTCGCACAGTGAGCGCATGTAGTATTCGTTTACCTATAGGAACTGCGATTTTCAGTGGTATGACTGGATAAGGAAAAAGGAGATATAAACTAAATGAGTGTGAATATATTGGCAGATTTTAAGGAAAATGGAATTGATAAAAATGAACCGCACATCGTCTTGCATACAGATAATGAGATGGTTGCAGGAATGGCGGTCAAGCAGACGTTAGAAGATAGGGGGTATAAGGTAGAGTCTTTAATTGTTGTAGAGGGAGATTGGACTCTGGAGCAACTCCACGATATGGCAAATTATGGAGCAGACATTGAAAAAGTGAAAAGCCATATATTATTTTTGTCGGAAGACATGATTCGGTATATGAATGAGCTTCGGAATAATCCGGCCGAGAAAAAGAGACTTGACGAGGAATTGAAGAAAAAGATGGTGAGAAAATGACCAATGAACAGCTTGTTGCTCTGATTAAGGCGCATCAGAATGAATCGGACAATATGCTCAAACTCTGGCAGCAGAATCAAGGCTTTATTGGAAAGATGGCGGTGAAGTATTCCGGCTATGCAGAGACAGAAGATCTGAAGCAGGAGGGATATATCGCCTTGTGTGAAGCTGTGGATCATTATGAGCCTGCTGCCGGTGTTCCGTTTATCAACTATGCTACATTCTGGATAAAACAACGGCTGTGCCGGTATATAGACAACTGTGGCAGTGTGGTACGGATTCCGGTAGGAGTGCGGACGGAGATCCGGAGATACAAGAAACTTTGTAATGAGTACCGGAAGTATTACGGCGCTGAACCATCAGAGCGTGAACTGTGCGCCCTTTTGGGAATGAATCCGGAGGAACTTACCAGAGTACAAGAAAACGCGAGGAAAGAGCAGATACAGAGCCTGAGCGCTCCGGTGTGTGATGATGGTGACGAGCTGACGCTTGAGGACACAATCGCATCTGGTGAGAATCTGGAAGAGGACTGCATCAGCAGGCTCGATCGGGAGCACATGAAGCGGGAATTGTGGATTGCGGTCGACTCCCTTCCTGTAGATCAAGCACAGGTTATCCGGTGCCGGTATATGGACGGACTGACATTGAAAGAGACCGGAGAACGGCAGGGGATATCTGCAGATAAGGTGCGAAATATAAGTGATAAGGCATTGAGAGTATTAAGATCACCGAGGCGCTGCAGGAAGTTCCGGGCATATTATGAGCAGTACCTGTCTGCAGCTCCGATACACCATATAGGAGTCAAGAACTTCCAGAGTACATGGATGAGTGAAGTTGAGCGTGATGCACTCGGTCTATAACAGAATACTCTGTTTTGAGTTTAGTATTTCGTATTTTTGAAAAACAAGGGAATAAGTGATGAGAATATGTATTGATATCAAAGATTGTGTAAAGCGTGGGGCAAAGGATATGCCTGCTGCCACTGTAACGCTATCTGATGGTAAAAGTTATGATGTGAAGTTTACAAGCCAAAAGACTGGATTCGGAGAAAAGCTATTTTTTATGTGTCCCCGGTGCGGCAGCAGGAGGACAAAGCTTTATGTGTGTGGGGATGAGCTGCTTTGTAGTGACTGCTATCCTCTTCCGGTATACCGAGGTATCAAGAATGTAACGCCGGGCGGATATGATTATATTCAATACCGGATGCATAGATTAGCCAACAATGAGGAAATCAGAATTAAGAGGATGCCGTTTTGTTATCTTGAGTATCCGAAACCGAAATACAAGCATTATGATAAATGGGAATGGGCATTGAAACGGCTGCAGGCGTTGGAAAATATGCGGAATCAAGCAATATTCTTTCAGAAAGTCTGGAAAAAAGAAGTAGTACGCAGTGTTCTGGAAGGCACTAATACATTTTTGTATGCATGTAATTTATATGAGCTTGATAAGTATTTTTATGATTTTGAGCAGGGGTATCAGGATTTTAGGAATAGATACAGCGTTGAAATGATTGAAGCTATAAAAGCAAAATAGGCGGTGATGATATGGTAAATTCTAAGAATTTGATACCAAACACGGAGCGAACCCCGGAGGAACTACGGGAAATGGGGAGAAAAGGCGGTATTGCATCTGGTAAGGCACGGAGAAAGAAAAGAGATCTGCAGAAAGCAGCGAAGATATGGCTTGAGGTGTTCACAGAACTGGAAAGCAAGGACAAAACCCGAGCGAAGCAAGTGTATAAATCGCTGATGAAACAAATGAAATAGGCAGCAGGCATCACGACATTTCGGACACCCTAAAAAGAGAGGCGCGTATCTGGCATATTCGGCACCCTAAAAAAGAAATATGGTGAGACTTGTGAGCCCCTAAAAAGGAAACTGCTGCCATTGTAGAGAAAAGGAGAGATACATAATGAGATTGAATGTAAAGAGATATCAGGAACTTATGAAAGAGCAGAATGTGGATAAGACAGACATCGAGCGAATGACAGGTATTACCATTTACACACTGGACTGGATATTTGAAAATGAGTATCTGGAAGTATCCACATTGGAAAGACTGGCGCAAGTTGTAAATTGTGATACAAGAGAGATTGCTCTGCCGTATCATAACAACATCGAGAATGTGATTGAGTGGTTGAGGGATGGGAGGACAGCGACGCTTAGTCTTACACAGGGAAGGTATATAAGCAAAGTGATGAAGTTGGCAAAGAAGCATCCGGAAGAGTGCGAGATTATCGCTGAGAATAAAGACGGTAGTGTTTGTGTGAAAGTTCCTATTGGCTGGATAAAAGTAAATCCACCAAAACAGTATACAGAGGAACAGAAGAAAGAAATGGCAAGTAGACTCAACGGAAATGTTTTTGACACTGCTACTACAGGGAATGAAAAGGACTGATTTTCAATTTTTAGATGTTCAGTGGGTAAATGTTTGCCTAAAGGATTAAAATTGATTTTTCACTGAAAATATTGGAGATTACTGTACATTGATAATTGAATAAGATTGATAAGAGGTGGTATAATATAATTAAATTTTTTATTTGAGGATAAAATTATGGAAGATATGGTAAATAATATTAACGTATATCGTAGAATAGCGTTAAATGGATTAGATGAATATTATAAATGCGCGGAGAGGAAAAGGATTTGCAGTACTTCTTTCTCTATGGGGGATGATGGTATTCAATTCGGATATGAATTAAATACAAAGATGTATGAATATGCCGTGCAAGTTATAATTTTTTCTGCACTATCTTTGGAAGCATTCGCTAATGATTTTTTATTAGTAAACTTGGGACGAAACGATTATGAGTTGTTGGATAAGTTGGATATAAAGGCTAAAATACTTATTGGAACGAAAATGATAACACAAAAAAGATTTACTAAAGATGGAAATGCATATCAGAAAATGAAAAGTTTGGCTAGTCTTCGTAATAAACTGGTTCATGCAAAATCTGTAAATGCGAATGCAAGTGCAGCGGACATATATATCGAAATAGATACAAGTGAAATAGAAAATGCAGTATTTACTTACAAATTGGTCATTGAAGAAATTGATAGATTGGCACCACAATTAAAAATACGAGAACGATATCTTGTATCCGATGATGAACTGCGGGATTGGTATTATCTTCATGCATAATAAAACTGTTAACTACATTAAGACTTGGTTTGAATAATTCTTAGAGATTAGTGCCATACTGAAATAATAGAGAACATTGATGATAATATATTTAACAAGGGAGCCGGTGACTAGTGTACACTTAGCCGTCGGCAAAATATGAACTATAAAGAATAGTGCCTTATCTTATCAGAAATGAAGGGGCACTATTTTTTGTTTTAATATAGCAGTAGTTAATTGAAATTCATATCGCTATGTGATACAATCCCAGCATGGGAAACCAAAGCCGGGCGGCTTACCCTCTTTTCGGAGGGGTTCACCCTCCAGACGAAAGAAAGGAGGGCGATGCCAATGTATGTTACATATACTGATTTGATTCAGATTGGAATATTCATTGTTGCCCTTGCAGGTCTTATGTATGAGATTTTCAAGGACAAAAGAAAATAGCCGCCACATCTCGCACATGTGACGGCTGCCCGTTAGGGTAGTAAATCATTGTTCGGGGTAAGCCGCTTGCGGTTTCCCTTTTTGTATTTTCAATATAGCATATCTATGCAGGTTATGCAAGTGGCAGCAGTTGAAATATTGATTAAAGTTTGTGATCCAGTGCTGCAACCTTTTCGGCAATGCTAGGTTCATTTGCTTCAATTTTATGAAGAAGTTCATTAATACTTTCACGCAAATGCTGTGCAAGGGTGGCATAAGATGGAGTACCTGGAGTATGAGTAATCTCATATATGCGTCCGTTTTCCAAATCAACTAAAAGATTGCTTATTTTAGTTAATTCAATGATATATTTCTTTGAAATGTCCATAAATTCTCCTTTTAACTGGTATAAATTATATTATTGTTCCATCAGGGAACTCAAATTCGGCTCGCCATTGTCCTCCAAGAACTTGGGCAATTTTTTCGAGTTCTTCTTTTGTGAGGGTATTTCTCTTTACTTTTTGATTCAGATTTGATGGTGTTGTCCCTATTTTTCGTGCGAGTTCAGCTTGACTTATTGCTTTGTATGATAGAGCCATATTTATTTTCTGTTCTATTGTCAATGTGTTCACCTCCTATATATTTAGTATACATTAAATACTTTATAAAATCAATTAAATAGTTGAAAATATTTAGAGAAAGGTAAATCAAAAGCTTGACAACGTTAAGTAAATGCTGTATAATATAATCAAGTTAAGGGAACAGCAACAGCGAAGAGTGAAAACGATGTGGTGAAAGCGTACCGGAGACACTTACATAATACCGAGAAACAGGATAAGGGGATAATGAGATGGTCGAGAAACCTTAGATACTTTAAAGCCTGCCGGAGCTGTTGGAACTACCCCGATCAAAGAAAGGAGATACGCAGTTATGAAGTACAACTTAAAGGAAATTATGCTGACAGCGTGGAAGAACTACCGGAAGTACAAAGACATCACTTTTGCTGAAGCTCTTCACAGAGCATGGCTCTCAGCGAAAGCAATGGAAATCAATGCAAAGCGTATTGAAGATAGCAAAGCGGCAGCAGGCATTACCGAGGAAACCAATACATGGAGCGGATGGAAACAGCTCGGCTATGAAGTGATTCATGGCAGCAAGGCACTCTTTGGATGTTCTCTGATATGGGGATCAAGAGGAGATGGCGCTGTGTATGAAGCGAGATTCTTCGGACGTTCACAGGTAGAAACGATCGCATAAAAAAAGAACCCTTGTCAATGCTACCAACATTGACAGGGGTGTGTATAGCCGGAGCTACACTATAACTTGCACATACATAGTAGCACATATCCGGCGGAAAGTAAAAGAAATTATGAGCAGAAACAATGACGAGGTGAATAAAATCATAGCAGAATCCGTTGTGGAACTGCTGAAGATGGGAGTTGATACGTACAATCGTGTTAAGATTACTCTATTAAGTTATCAGAGCGAATATGAGCCGTGCAATGAGTGGAAACGTAAACTGTTTGCTTTTACGGATCAGCACAGACCGCTTTTGATAGAGATGAAAGGTGGTGTGGTGTGATGCTTGATTATCCGGTTATAGGGCAGACAGAACGAGCAGATGGCAGCATGGTTCCAGTTCTTGATATACCAATGATGTCAGATGAAAGGTGGCAGCAGTTGGCAACAGAACATGCCGTAGAGCTATACACCAGAGAGACCGGGAAAACTCCGGAAATTATTGAAGCGGCATTTACCTTCCAGCGTGCATGGATAGACGCCAACTGGGAACCGATTTGAGACCTGCTACCCTTCCGGGAACGGTGCGCCAACACCAGAACCGGGCGGTAGTGAACTACTAGGGAAAACCAGAGTTTCAGAAGCTATAGCGCATGGAAATGCTAACATTTGCTAACATCATAGCCTGTAATAAATGGTGTGAATTACGAATCACGGTTTCTTCCTTCCGGTGCGGATGCGGCAACATCCAATCCGGCGGAGGGAATGCGAACGTTCGCAACGTTACTGGACGATTTGACAAAACAAACGAATAGGTAACGTAGAGTAGAAAAGTACTCTGATACAAGGAAATACAAGGATTTTTTGCGCACACTGGAATGGCAACGTTTTGTAGTATCTGGTGAAATATGTAGTAAAGTGTGCAAAACGATGAATGCAAAAGGTGTGCATTTGCGCCGGCGCAACAGAAGGGAGTGAGAAGATGATACAGAGTATTTACCAGAAAGCATATAGCAACACACCTGCTGCCACAAAAGCTGATAGTATTCTTGGCGAGAAGATACGAGAGCAGATGGAAGTGAGAAGGGCACGAGCGGGCGGAACGCTATCTCAAGAAGCATGGTCCGATCTGGTACACTTGGGAGCAAGTTATGGACAGGAACAGGGTTTTGAGAGCGGCTTTAAGTATGCAATGCGATTGATATGCGAAGCATTATGCAATTAAAAGCCCCACAGTGCGGCAACACTGCAGGGCAAAACAGAAATAACCCAATACACACAATAAAGGGTCACCATGATTATACAATGTCAGGTGACCTTCTTGCAATATGAACTGGTGTTTTGGCAGCAGTTTGTGCAGAAAGGAGAGTAACATGGCAGTAGATAAGAGAGGGCGAAAGCTACCAAAGGGAATACAGCAGCGATATGATGGATTTGAAGGACGTTTTATGTATCAAGGCAAAAGGTATCTGGTACATGGGGCAACAGTTACAGAGACGCAAAAGACTATGACAGAGCTTAAATATAAGCTAGAGCATGGTCTCTATGTGGCAAAAGAGAAAATCACGCTAGATGAATGGTACAAAACATGGCTTGAAGAATATAAGAAAAACAGGGTGAAGATGGGGACGTATATCAGCTATGAGAAGTATTATCAGAGCGTTATCAAAGATCGCTTAGGAAATAAGAATTTGAATGATATTCGAGGGGAACATATACAGAGATTGTATAATGATCTGGTAGAAGATGGATATGCTCTTTCAAGCATCAGGATTGTGTCTGCAGTTTTGAATGGTTGTTTTCAGCAGGCTATGAGGAATGGATTGGTAGAAAGGAATCCGGTTAAATTGGCGGAATTACCACGTCAGACAGAGAAGAAGACAAGGCAGGCAATGACAAGAGAACAGCAGGCATTGTTTATGGAATATGCTGAGGAGAGTTATTTGTATAATTTCTTTGCGGTGATGCTGCGTACTGGAATGAGAAGGGGGGAAATGCAGGGACTTAAATTTTCGGATATTGACCGAAAGCAGAATGTAATTCATGTGCGCCGAACACTGAAATATATCGAAGGACAAGGATACATGGAAGATACTCCGAAAACCAGAACATCCACAAGAGATATACCGTTGACTGCTGCCACAGTGCAATTACTGGAAGCACAGCGAAGATATTGGGACTTTAAGATTGAAAAAATGGACAGGTACTTGTTTTGCAATGAAGAGGGAAATCCACTAAGCCGGGAAAGGATACAGGCAGAGATTGACCGTACTATAAAAAGGATTCGGGCAGCTGGCTATGATTTCCCTCGGATCACGTCTCATGTGTTTAGGCATACATTTGCAACCAGAGCGATAGAAGGTGGTATGCAGCCACAGGTACTTAAAACTATACTCGGGCACAGTTCACTTGCAATGACGATGGACTTGTATAGTCATGTGCTGCCGGATACTAAGGCAGAAGAAATGGAGAAGATAGCTAATGTGTTTTGACAATGCAACAGAAAGATGGTATCTTGAATATGATATTGATGTTCTTTTTCTTGCTCATTGTAGCGGTTGTATCTTCGATTACTGTTGAAGGGAAACGAGCGATTTTTCGTAATGTGGAGCTAAAATGGAAGGTGGAGGTGCTTAGTCTAATGAACTACGCAACAATGATTTTACAGGTGGACGGTGGCGCGCTTGGGGTAGGTCCGTGAAGTTTGAGCATGAAAATTAACATAAGCGCATAATGCCGGGAGAGCAACACTCCCATGCCCCGTTAAGAGTCTTCGTTGAGAGGGCTCTTTTTATATGTTTTGACAGTACCAAAAAAGTACCAAATTGCATATTTAAGGATAAACCAAGATAAAAAGAAAAAGCCAGAAAACAGCGTGTTTTCTAAGCTCATAGGTATTTAGTAAAATATGATATACATAGTGTAATTAAAGTTTTGTTTTACGTGTGGAAGGTCACGAACACACGATTCATTTTCCGCGAAACAATGAGCCATGTGGAGGTGCTTGCACATCCATTTGGCGAATGTCGCGAGAGTCAAATACCGCAGGTATTTGGCTTACGCCGGAAATCGGCGAAACCCTTGTAAGACCTTATTTTTCGGGTTTTTGTAACGTGGGTTAGTATAGCACGGAGAGCGTTGGAATTCAAGCTGTCCCCAGCATTCTGTTAGTTAATTTTCCAATCATCAGCATCTAATGTAAAAGAGGTATCAAAAGTGCATACCATTGGTAGAATTAATAAAAGCATATATAGTTGTATAACCGAAGATATCGTAACGGATGAAGTTATTATTACAGATAATCAGCTTCAGCATATTTTGGATAGACACCCAGAAGTATATAAAGAAGTTATAGATTATTTGAATGATATCATATCTGCCCCGGATTTTATTATTAAAGATAAACATAAAAATACAGGGCTTGTGGTTAAAAGGATAAAAACAAAAGAGGAATATGCTCAAATGGTGTTGCGAATTTGCGCATCGTAAGATAATGCTGGATATAAAAATTCGGTTATATCTTGTTGGGAAATAAGTGAAAAACGTTTACAGAATTACCTCAGAAATAAAGAAATCCTTTACAAAAAGGAATAAATACTATATACTTTAGATACAATAAATAAGAAGTTGTTCGAGGTGGTAAAATTCGTTGCAACCACGCACCCATTGGGTCAAAAGAGATGCAGGAGAGGCGACGCCTGCCGAGTAACTTCTTATTTTGTAAATATCGACGATTCACCATCAGCCAGTTTGGTTGGTGGTATTTTTATATTCAGAAAGTAGGAAATGCCATGAAAGCAGTATGCGTTAAAAGTTATTATGACAAGTAGCTGAAGAGGAAAGTCACAGTTGGAGATGAACTGAAACTGACAGAAGAGCGGTTTAAAGAGCTGACCTCGGAAAGTAACGGCGCAAAGATAGTGCTTGTAAAAGCAAGGGCTGAGAAAAGGGCGGTTGTAAAGAAAGGATAAGGTGTAGTTAAAAGCAGATCTTTTGTCGGCGACAACGAAAGAACATGCGGCGGTTCTTGATGACGTAAACTGGATGATGGTGGCATCAGCCTCCGCATTGGCGGCTGTGCTGTTAATCCTGGTCAGTATTGCTTGTTTGCTGGAGACACCGAAAAACAATAATTCAGAGGGTGAGTAACATCGTCCCTTTTTTAATTCCATAGGTAGGGTGGAAAAAATTTTTGGAAAGCCTCTTGACAATTACGCGTAACAATAATATATTATGCGTAACGCGTAACATATGGAGGTGAGAAGAATCGCGGAGAAAAGTAGAGCCGATTACATGAAAGCCAGACGCGAGAAACAAAAAACATTTAGTGTTGCTGTGGATAGAGAAAAAATGTTGAGATTTGAGAAAAAAATATCTGAACAAGGAAAAACAAAATCCGAATGGCTTAATGAAAAAATCGACGAAGAACTAAAAAATAAGAAGTACTCGTAATTCCATCAAGACTACCGAGTACTTCAACTAAGAAGTTTCCTTCTGTAAATACTATAATGTAGAATGAGACTTCTTTCAAGACGAATTTTAAAACGAGAATTTTTATTATGCAGAAATTAATGATTTTTGAAGGTCATTAATTTAGGTCATACTGTTTCCGAAAGGAGTCGATGAAAATGGAAATAGGTTCTGTAATTCTTTTAGGAGGTATTTTTCTAGTCGTAATTTATAGGAGCGGTTTATCAAAAGAATTTAAAGAGAATAATTTAGAATTTTATGATTTAAAAAAATGGTCCTCTTTAAAAACGGCAAGTTGGCTAATATTTTTGGACTGGAAATACCTGAAGATATATAAAGATTTAAAAACTTGGGGAAAAGAAGAATTAAGAGTTACCAAAGCGTTATGTCAAAAGAAAATTCCACAAAGAAATATATGGAGTGAAGCAATTCCTGTCGTAGCGATAATCATAAGCTGTGGCTCTGTATTTATTTCAATATTAGGAATAGTATTTGGCACATTATCGGAAAATCAAATCATGCAGGAGATGGCAGAAAGTGAGATTCGTTTTGATGAATATGCAGTGATATTTATCTTAATAATTGGTTTGGCTACTATTTTATGGTTTATATCAACAATACAATACATTGTTGGCAACAAATATAAATCGCTTTTATATATGTGTGAAAGTATTTTAGAAGCCAAAGAAAATACAATGATAGAATAGTATAAATAACGATAAAAAGAACATCTATCAGAAATTGTACCGCCCCCAAAAAAACTTAGACCTAAAAGGACGTTATTATGAAGTCCTTGCCCATCAACTTTCCGAGGCGAATCTTTTCGTTAGTGCCATCAATCCCAAACTTTGGAATGTTCATTCTGGCATTGCTGACATTCGTATTTACGTTTATCAGATAGTGCTTTAAGGCATAGAAAACCACCCTCTAAACTTTGACCGGTTTCAGGGTGGTGATTCTATTACAATCTTGTCGAGGTCAACCCCCTTGTGGGCGGTTGTTCCTTTTATGTCTTTAATATAGTATATCCATCAGAGCGATACAAGGGCTATTCAGATTTTACTATAGAAAGTCGGTACGTTTTGTGGTGATCTTCAGAAGGGAGATTCTTAAAGACCTCTTCGTCTATAATCAGATTTGTCCAATCATTCGTCAATATTTCCCCATCAAATAGAGTTACTCTTATGAAATCTGGTAATTTATAAATATCGTCAGTAGTATACTGTCGTTTTGGAGTGGGAATAGTAACACATCCTTTCATGGTGATAGTGTTGCCGGATCATTCTTTAGGAATCGGTCGTGCAAAGTTATTGAAATGTAAAAAAAGAAATGATACGCTGTGTACATTGAAGGTATTTATATGATGACAAACAAGTGCGGGGAAACATTTTTATAATGTTTTCTGTCTGAGTAAAGTGAAAGGAATGGATGGATTTATGGAAATTGTGGCGGCGATTGATTCGTTTAAAGGGAGTATGACTTCGGTACAGGCGGGAAAAGCCGCCGCAAAGGGAATTTATAAAGTTGATCCTGAAGCAAAAGTGCATGTCAGACCGCTGGCAGACGGAGGCGAGGGGACAGTGGAAGCGTTGGTGTCCGGTATGAACGGAACGATACGGAAAGTTTCTGTAACCGGACCGATCGGAAAAACGGTTGTGTGCGAGTATGGTGTGATCGAGAATACAGATGGAAAAACAGGAGAGAAAACAGAAGAGAAAACAGCGGTCATTGAGATTGCGAAAGCGGCAGGGCTGACTCTTCTTTCAGAGGAAGAACGAAATCCGTTGTATACGACAACTTACGGTGTGGGAGAAGTGATAAAAGACGCTGTGCGAAACGGATGCAGAAAATTTATTGTCGGGATCGGAGGAAGCGCGACAAACGACGGGGGAGCAGGAATGCTTCAGGCTTTGGGTTTTGGCCTGCTGAAGGAAAACGGGGAACAGATTCCGATTGGGGCAAGGGGTCTGGAAGAACTGGCGGAGATTACAGATGATAACGTGATCCCTGAACTTGCGGAATGTAAATTCAAGATTGCCTGTGACGTAACGAACGTATTGTGCGGAGAGACAGGAGCAAGCGCTGTGTACGGTCCGCAGAAAGGCGCGGATGAAGAGATGACCGAAAGGTTAGATCGTCTTCTCTTTTCTTATGCGTCTTTGGTGAAGAAAAAGATTCCGAAAGCAGATTCTATGTATCCGGGTACGGGGGCGGCAGGCGGTTTGGGATTTGCATTTCTTACATTTATGGATGCACAGTTGGAATCCGGTATCCAGATTGTAATAAAAGAAACAGGCTTGGAGCAGGAAATTGCAAAGGCTGATCTTGTGATTACCGGGGAAGGGCGTATGGACGGACAGACCGCTATGGGAAAAGCGCCGATCGGGATTGCAAAGATTGCGAAGAAATATGGAAAACCGGTCATTGCATTTGCCGGGGCTGCTGCGCGTGACGCCGGAGCATGCAATGAGCAGGGGATCGATGCATTCTTTCCGATATTAAGAGAGGCGGTTTCTCTTGAAGCGGCAATGAAGCGGGAAAATGCGGAGGCAAATATGGAAGCGGCAGTTGAGCAGGCATACCGTTTGTGGAGATTATGACCGGCTGTGCATAAAAGAAAATTTCGTAAAATGCTCGGGTCTTTTGCGGTGTTTGTGATATAGCAGCCTGTCAGGAGGGCGGATTTACAAAAACAGAAGCATTATGTTAAAATGATAAAAATAAAAGGACAGGAGAGATATTTTGCATAGTTTAAAACCTGTCAAATCTAAATATGTGGAGAAAAAGTATGAAGTGGATGATCGCGTCAGATATACATGGTTCGGCTGTGTATTGTGGACAGATGCTTGAGGCGTATCGAAGAGAAAAAGCGGACAGACTCCTTCTTTTAGGAGATCTTTTATATCATGGGCCCCGCAATGATCTGCCGAAAGGCTACGCCCCGAAAGAAGTGATACGGATGTTGAATGAAGTCAAGGAGGAACTGCTCTGTGTGAGGGGAAACTGTGAAGCCGATGTAGACCAGATGGTTTTAGAGTTTCCGGTCATGGCAGATTATTGTGTACTGCAGCTTGAGGATACAGGCGTGGTTTTTGCATCCCACGGACATGTGCACAATCCTCAGTGTATGCCTCCGCTGAAGAACGGAGATATTTTGCTGAACGGGCATACGCATGTGCCTGCCTGTGAGAAAATAGCGGATGAGAACGGAAATGAGTATATGTATCTGAACCCGGGATCGGTTTCGATTCCGAAAGAAGGTTCTTCCCACAGCTATATGGTTTATGAAAAGGGAACATTTACGTGGAAAAATATGAGTGGGGAGGTATACAGAGAATGGAAGAAAGATTCGCGCTTTTAATTGATGCGGATAATGTGTCCGCAAAATATATTAAACCGATCTTAGATGAACTGTCGAAATATGGAAATGTAACATATAAAAGGATCTACGGAGACTGGACCCGTCCGAACAGCGCGGGGTGGAAGGAAGAACTTTTGCAGAACTCTATCACTCCGATCCAGCAGTTTAGTTATACTTACGGAAAAAATGCAACTGACTCGGCAATGATCATTGACGCTATGGATATGCTGTATGCGAGCGAACTCGAGGGGTTCTGTCTTGTTTCAAGCGACAGCGATTTTACAAGGCTTGCAAGCAGGCTGCGGGAGAGCGGGAAGCGTGTGATCGGAATGGGAGAGGCGAAAACGCCCCTGCCGTTTCGTAAGGCATGCGAGATCTTTACGGAACTGGAACTTCTTTTGGAAGATAATATGATGGGCGTTTCCGAGAGGGAGGAAAAAACCGTTTTCCATACTGTAAGTGGAAAAGAATCGAAAAAAATGATTTCGGCTACGAAAGAACAAGTGGAAGAAGCGGTCGTTAAGATTATTACGGAGAATAAAAACAATGACAGAGAGACGGGACTTGGCGAAGTCGGGAGCAGGCTTGTCAAGCTATATCCTGATTTTGATGTCCGCCGCTATGGTTATAGTCTTTTGTCCAAATTTTTGGAAACGCTTCCTCGTTTAATGCTCATTCAGGAGGGAACAAAAGTATCTGTAGCGCTCAATGAAGATAAGAGCAGAAAAGAAATGGTAGAAGAATATATTTTGTATCAGATCGAAGCAAGCGGGGAATCAGGAATCCCATTGAGCGCTTTGGGCAATCGGATCAGACTGAAATTCGCGGATTTTAAAGTGAGAGATTATGGTTATTCACAATTTAAGCAATACATTCAAAGCTTTCCGGAAGTGGAACTTCAAGGAGAAGGAGAAAGGACGAAAGCAGTGTATGCGCCGGTCTTGTAACATGACAGGCTTTCGTTTATAATAGCCGTGTAACAAAAGAGTTGATAAAAGCCGATATGCCCCTGCAATATGGGCGGCGTAAAGTTGGGAGTGGAAACAGATGATAAAAGTAAAAGAATACAGAGGTCATATAAGAAACTGGGAAGAACTTTGCGAAAGACTGGATATTCCTCTTGATCTGACAAGGGAAGAGCGTGAGGAACAGATCCTTGTGAAGGCATATGAAACATGGGGAAATGAGATGGCAGATCACATGCACGGGATGTTTGCCTTTGCCCTGTGGGATGAATCGGAAGAGAAACTGTTTTGCTTAAGAGATCAGTTTGGAACAAAACCGTTTTATTATTACGAAACGGCGGACGGAAAACTGCTTTACGGAACAACGATCCGAAAGATTATGGAACAGCCGGGATTTGTAAAAGAATTAAACGAAGAGATGCTTCAGCTTTATTTAAGCCTTACTTATGTGGCGGGCGAAAATACATTTTTCCGCGGTCTGAAAAAGCTGCTTCCGGGCCGGTATCTTGTATGGCAGAACGGAAAGCTTACGATAGAGCGTTATTGGATGCCTCAGTTTCATCCGGACAATAGCCGTACACTGGAGCAGTGGGCAGATGAGATCCATACGACGATAGGCGAGATCATGCCGGAAGTAAAAACAAAAGAAGAGTATGCGGAGTCATTTTTATCAGGCGGCGTCGATTCGTCTTACGTTTTGGCAATGTCGGATGTAGAGACGACAGATTCGTGCGGATATGACGAGGAACGCTTTGACGAATCGGGTCTGGCGAAACAGACGGCTGATATTTTGGGAAGAAAAAATCTTCGATGCCGGATCACTCCGGAGGAATATTTCGCTGTTGTCCCGTATGTGATGTACAATATGGAACAGCCGCTTGGAGACGCGTCGGCGATCGCGTTTGCCATTGCGTGCAGAGAAACCGCAAAGCATACGAAAATCTGTTATTCAGGTGAAGGCGCAGATGAATTTTTCGGCGGATATAATATGTATCGCAACGCAGAAAGATACGGGGAGAATTTAAAGACATTTTATGTCGGAAATACAAATATCATGAAAGAGGATGAGAAGAAGCGGATTTTGAAAAAATACGATCCGGACGTACTTCCGATCGAACTTGCGCGGGGGATTTACGAGGAAACGGAAGGTCTTGATCCTCTGACTAAAATGTCTGATGTAGATATTCAGATCTGGCTTGAAGGCGATATTTATCTCAATGTAGATAAGATGAGTCTGGCAGCGGGACTTGAGATAAGAATGCCGCTGACGGACAGAAGAATTTTTGACATTGCATCAAGAATGCCGTCGGAGTACAAGGTAAATGAAGAACATAATAAAGTCGCTCTTCGTACAGCGGCTGCAAAAGTGCTTCCGGAAGAAATTGCATTTCGCAAGAAACTCGGATTTATTGTGCCGATTCGTATCTGGATGGCGGATGATCGGTATAATGCGGACGTGAGAAGACTTTTTGCGAGCGATATCGCGGAAAAATTCTTTCATGTTGAAGAGATACGGGCTATTTTTGACGAGTATGTAGGAGGCAATTCGGATAACTGGAGAAAAGTGTGGACAATCTATACTTTCCTCGTATGGTATGAAGAGTATTTTGTGAAAAGATAATGGGGAGAAAGAAAAGAGTTTTATTTTAAGTATAAATATTTGCGCGCGATAATGATGCGTGTATGATGATGTGAATTTAATAAGGGGATGCGTATATATGACGACAAAGAAAAGCGTCAAGAAAATGTATTGCAGAATGTTTCAATCAGTTATGAAAGCCGGAATTTCCACTATCCCGTGGCGGACGCCGAAATTGATGAAGGGAGCGGGAGCGGTCCGCCACCTTCCTGCGGCGATCAAACGGAGAGGGTTAAAAAAGGCGCTTATCGTTACAGGTCCTACTCTGATCGGGCGAGGGCTTCTTGACGGAGTGCTTGAAGAGATGGAAGAACAGGGACTTTTGTATGTCATCTACAATAAGGTAGAACAAAATCCTACCGATGAAAATGTGGAAGATGCGGTGAAAGTGTTTCTGGAAAATGGGTGTGACTGTATGCTTGCGCTGGGCGGAGGAGCGCCTCTTGACTGTGCGAAAGCGGTTGGAGCGCGTATCGCAAGACCGAACAGACAGATAAGGCAGCTGCAGGGGTTGTTTCGGGTTGTCAAGCAGATTCCGATGTTGTTTGCGGTTCCTACAACGGCAGGATCCGGCTCGGAAACGACGATATCGGCAGTTATCACGGATACAGCGACGCACCATAAGGCGGCGATCAATGATCTGCGGCTTATGCCAAAGTATGCGGTGCTCGATCCCGAACTGACGCTGGGACTGCCGCCGGACGTTACCGCTATGACGGGGATGGATGCTTTGTGTCATGCGGTGGAAGCGTATACAAATGATAAATATAACAGTGATACAGAGCGGGAATTGTGCAGGAAAGCTGTCAGACTGATCTATGAAAATCTGCTGAAAGTATATGAAAACGGAAGCGATATCGAGGCGAGACAGAAGATGCAGCAGGCGGCGTTTTATGCAGGACGGGCATTTACAAGAGGAGGAGTCGGATATGTTCATGCGATCGGCCATGCGGTCGGCGGATTGTATGGAACGCCTCATGGACTGGCAATGGCGATTTTTCTTCCTTATGTGATGCGGGCATATGGAGACGCGGCATGTAAGAAACTGGCGGAATTAAGTGATGTGTGCAGACTTACGACACCGCAGGAGTCTGACAGTGTGAAGGCGGATGCGTTTATCGGATGGATCGAAGAACTGAAAGTGAAGATGCAGATTCCGCAATATCCGGAGATGATCCGAAAAGCGGATGTGAAGCAGATCGCAAAATGGGCGGAAAAAGAGGCAAATCCGCTTTATCCGACGCCGGAAGTGTGGAACAGACGGGAATTTGAAAGATTTCTCTTAAACGTGTGTGTACAAGGCTCAAGCGAGAAAGACCGGCAGTGTTGTCAGGATAAATAAGAGAGAAAGGATTCTGAAAAGATGATAATCGATACACATGCTCATTATGATGATGAGCAGTTTGATGAGGACCGGGAGGAAATCCTGGGGAAGATGCAGGATGCGGGAATCGGCATGATAATGGATGCAGGTTCTACAATCCTGTCATGGGATAAGATCGTAAAACTGACAGAAGAGTATCCGTTTGTGTACGGGGCGATCGGCGTTCATCCCGACGAAGTCGGAAATCTTGATGAAACTCAGTTTGCAAGGATGGAACGTCTTCTTGATAAAGAAAAGATCAAGGCGGTCGGAGAAATCGGTCTGGATTATTATTGGGATAAGGAAAATCATGATCTTCAAAAAGAATGGTTTATCAGACAGCTCGATCTTGCGCGAAAAAAAGAGAAACCGGTCATTATCCACAGCAGGGAGGCTGCCGCAGATACGATGGAGATTATGAAAGAATATGCGTCGGGACTGCGCGGCGTGATACACTGTTATTCATACTCGGCGGAGATGGCAAAAGAGTATGTGAAAATGGGGTATTATATCGGAATTGGCGGAGTGGTAACTTTTAAGAATGCAAAGAAACTAAAACAGGTCGTTCAGGAGATTCCTTTGGAGTCGATCGTACTGGAAACGGACTGTCCGTACCTTGCGCCTGTTCCATATAGAGGAAAGCGAAACAGTTCGCTTTACCTTCCGTATGTGGCGGAAGAGATCGCGGCCCTAAAAGGCGCAGCAGCAGAAGACGTCGTGTTACAGACGGAGGAAAACGCACGGAAGTTATACGGACTTTAGAGAAAAACGGATTTTAGAGAAAAAGAAAAGGTGCGGGGGAAAAGCCAAAGAATGATAAGCCGCACGGAACTTCTGAAAAAACAGATTTGGGAAGGAAACGTATGAAAGAACCAACGCTTGGCAATCCGCAGAATACGATTGCGGTGCTTCAAAAATATAATTTTATTTTTCAAAAGAAATTCGGACAGAATTTTTTGATCGATACACATGTTTTAGATAAGATCATCCGTGCGGCGGAGATCGGGAAAGACGATCTCGTACTTGAGATCGGTCCGGGAATAGGAACGATGACCCAGTATTTGTCATGTGCGGCAGGAAAAGTAATCGCAGTAGAGATCGACAGAGCTTTGATCCCGATTTTGGAAGATACGCTTGACGGCTATGACAATGTACGTGTGATCAACGAAGACGTGCTCAAAGTTGATATCAGAAAGTTGGTAGAAGAAGAGAATGAGGGCAGACCGATCAAAGTTGTTGCAAATCTGCCCTATTATATTACTACGCCGATCATTATGGGGTTGTTTGAAAATCATGTTCCGATAAAAAGTATTACGGTCATGGTACAGAAAGAAGTGGCGGATCGGATGCAGGTCGGGCCGGGAACAAAAGACTACGGCGCATTGTCTCTTGCGGTGCAGTATTATGCCAAACCGTATATTGTGGCAAATGTTCCGCCCAACTGTTTTATGCCCAGACCGAAAGTAGGGTCGGCGGTGATACGTTTAGAAAGGCACGAACATCCGCCTGTCGAAGTGCGGGATGAAAAGCTGATGTTTCGGGTAATCCGCGCATCTTTTAATCAGCGGAGAAAAACATTGGCGAACGGCTTGAAAAACTCCCCTGAGATTGATTTTTCAAAAGAGGAGATTGAAGGGGCGATAGAAAAACTTGGAAAAGGGGCGAGCGTGAGAGGCGAAGCTTTGACGCTTGCGGAGTTTGCACAGCTTGCGAATCATTTTTGTGATCTGAGAGAAAAATGATTACGTGCTGAATAAAACAGTTCAGCTTGCGCCATTCGGAAAACCGCACTGCGTGCTTATCGTGGCTGCCGCCACAGTTTTCCTCATAACCGGGCGCTCACCTCATCCAGATGCCCGCTCATAAAAACATGCAAGCATGTTTTATACTTCGCGGACATCTGGATGGCTGAACTGTCTATTCATAAATATTTAATAGACAGTTTATTGTATAATTTCTTTATTTTTAGTATAATAAACAAATATACCAAAATAAAAAGGAGGAAGTTGTATGGCAAGAAATATAGACAGCATATTTTTTGATATTACTCCGAAGATTGAAGAACTTGCTCTTAAGTGCGAGCAGAATAATGCGATCGAGAAGGAATTATACACGAAGTATGAAGTGAAAAGAGGTCTCCGCGACCTGAATGGAAAGGGCGTGCTTGCCGGACTTACGAACATTTCCGATGTGTGCGCATCAAAAATCGTAGACGGAAAGTCTGTACCGTGTGAGGGGAATCTGTATTACAGAGGTTATAATATCAAAGATCTTGTCAGAGGATTCCTCGAGGCGGATCACCCGGGATTTGAGGAGACGGCGTACTTGCTTCTGTTCGGCGAACTTCCGAATAAAGCACAGTTGGAAGAGTTTCAGAATATGATCGCAGAGCGCCGTATGCTTCCTCCGAACTTCGTGCGTGACGTCATCATGAAAGCGCCGAGCCGCGATATGATGAACAGCATTACGAGAAGTATCCTGCAGCTTTATTCTTATGACGAGAAAGCGGATGATACGAGTATTCCGAACGTTCTCCGTCAGTGTCTGAACCTCATCAGTCAGTTTCCGATGCTGATGGTATACGGATATCATGCGTATAATTACCGCAGAGGAGAGGATCTCTATATCTATGCGCCGAAAGCGGAACTGTCCACAGCGGAAAATATTTTGATGATGCTCCGCGAGGATCGTAAATATACAAAACTTGAGGCAGAGATCCTGGATATGGCTCTTGTGCTTCACATGGATCACGGCGGCGGAAACAACTCGACTTTTACGACTCACGTTGTTACGTCATCGGGAACGGATACATATTCTACGATCGCGGCTGCGATGGCATCTTTGAAAGGACCGAAGCACGGCGGCGCGAACATCAAAGTGACTCAGATGTTCGAGGATATGAAGTCTGTTTTGACAGACTGGGAAGACGAAGATCAGATCCGGGCATATCTGGAAGCGCTTCTTGATAAAAAAGCGTTCGACAGGAAAGGATTGATCTACGGTATGGGACATGCCGTTTATTCGATCTCCGATCCGCGAGCGGATATATTCAAAGGGTTTGTGAAAAAGCTTGCGAAGGAAAAAGGCCATGAGGCAGAATACGGTCTTTATGAAAAAGTAGAGCACCTTGCGCCTGAGATCATCGGAGAAAAGAGAAAGATGTATAAGGGCGTTAATGCAAACGTCGATTTTTACAGCGGACTTGTCTACAGTATGCTCGATCTTCCGCCGGCATTGTACACACCGATTTTTGCGGCGGCGCGTATTGTAGGATGGAGCGCGCACAGGTTGGAAGAGCTTAAAAATGTGGATAAGATCATACGTCCTGCGTATAAGCCGCTCGCACCATACCGCGATTATATAAAATTAGATGACAGGTAAGGAAGCATCAGTGACATGAGAGACGAGTTCTATTTCCCATCAAAAGACGGTAATACAGAGATTCATACGATAGAATGGAAACCGGAGGGCGAGGTAAAAGCGGTATTGCAGATCTGCCACGGAATGGTGGAGTATATCAAGCGATATGATGAATTTGCCGAATTTTTATGCGGCAAGGGTTTCTATGTCGTAGGGAATGATCACCTTGGACACGGGAAGTCGGTACAGGCGAAATCAGAATATGGTTTTTTCAGTGAAAAATACGGAAATGCATGCGTTATAGGCGATATTCATACACTTCGGCAGAGGACGATGAAGAAATATCCGAACGTTCCGTATTTTATGCTCGGACACAGTATGGGGTCTTCGCTTTTGCGTCAGTATATTCAGATGTACGGCAAGGGATTGAGCGGGGCGATCATTATGGGCGCGGTTGCCGATCATAAAAAGGCGACGCTTGTGTTCGGGAAGCGCTTATGCAGGCTGATGGCGGCTGTGCGCGGCTGGCATTACAGAAGTCATTTTGTGGATCATTTAGTTGTGGGAAATTTTAATCGAAAATTCAAACCGGCGAGGACAAGAGCCGACTGGGTCACAAGTGACAGAGAACATTTGGACGCTTATGTATCCGACCCGCTCTGCTCATTTGTTTTCACGGTAAATGCATATTACAGCATGTTTTCGGGAATGATCAGCATGCAGAGAAAAGAGGGCGTCTATATGATTCCGAAGAATCTGCCGATTTTGTTTGCGGCAGGTTCGGAAGATCCGGTGGGAAACTTCGGAAAAGGCGTTCGTAAAATATATGAAAAATACAGGGCGGCAGGGATAAGAGACGTATCTTTGCAGCTCTATACCGGCGACCGTCACGAGATTTTAAACGAATCAGACCGGGAACAGGTATATGACGATTTATTTGAGTGGCTTGCAGGACATATGGAAAATAAAGTGTTATAATAGAACTGTTATTGCCGCGAAAGCGTCGGTGAAATTTGATTGAAGGAGTTATCTGATATGGAATTGACAACGATTCGGGAATTATTTAAAGACAGAGAATCATATCTTGGCAAAAAAGTAACGATAGGAGGCTGGGTTCGCAGTCTCAGAGATTCAAAGACATTTGGTTTCATTGTAGTAAATGACGGTTCTTATTTTGAGCCGCTTCAGATTGTATATCATGATGAGATGGAGAACTTTGCGGAAGTTTCTAAACTGAACGTCGGAGCTGCGATTATTGTGAAAGGAACGCTTGTCGCTACTCCGCAGGCAAAACAGCCGTTTGAGATTCAGGCGGATGAAGTGCAGATCGAGGGAGCGTCGGCTTCGGATTATCCGCTGCAGAAGAAACGTCATACGTTTGAGTATTTGAGAACGATTTCTCATCTGCGTCCGAGAACGAATACATTTCAGGCTGTATTCCGTGTGCGTTCTCTGGCAGCGTATGCGATTCATAAGTTCTTTCAGGAGAGAGGGTTTGTGTATGTACATACGCCGCTGATCACAGGAAGCGACTGTGAAGGCGCGGGCGAGATGTTTCGTGTTACGACTCTTGATATGGATCAGATCCCGAAGAATGAGGATGGTACAGTAGATTATACAAAAGATTTCTTCGGAAAAGAGACGAGCCTTACGGTAAGCGGTCAGTTGAACGGAGAGACATATGCGCAGGCGTTTAGAAGTATTTATACATTCGGCCCGACATTCCGCGCGGAGAATTCAAACACAACCCGTCATGCGGCAGAGTTTTGGATGATCGAACCGGAGATTGCGTTTGCAGATCTTGAAGACGACATGGATCTGGCAGAGTCTATGCTGAAATATGTCATCAATTATGTTCTTGAAAACGCGCCGGAAGAGATGAATTTCTTTAATTCTTTCGTTGATAAAGGACTTCTGGAGAGACTGAATAATGTTGCGAATTCTGATTTCGCCCGTGTTACTTACACAGAGGCGATCGAGATACTGGAGAAGAACAACGATAAGTTTGAGTATAAGGTTTCCTGGGGATGTGATCTTCAGACAGAGCATGAACGTTATTTGACAGAGCAGGTGTATAAGCGTCCTGTATTTGTTACAGATTACCCGAAAGAAATCAAAGCGTTTTACATGAAACAAAATGATGACGGCAAGACGGTTGCGGCAGTTGATTGTCTTGTTCCGGGTATCGGGGAAATCATCGGAGGAAGTCAGAGAGAAGACGACTATGAGAAACTCCTGGCCCGCATGAACGAGCTTGGTCTTGATGAAAAAGATTATGGCTTTTATCTTGATCTTAGAAAATACGGTTCTACGCGTCATGCAGGTTTCGGATTAGGATTTGAAAGATGCGTGATGTATTTGACGGGAATGTCGAATATCCGTGATGTGATTCCGTTCCCGAGAACAGTAAATAACTGTGAACTGTAATTGCGTTTTGCGGTGTAAGACGTAAAAAAATACATCGAAATAAATATAGAATAAAATTATAAAGTATATCATGAGGGCGCGACAGTTGTGTGGCGTCCTTTTATTGCAATAGCGGCGAGCGAAAGTCCGGGCCTGCCCGGGTTCGTGGCAGCCGGCAGAAAACAGCATTGTTGAAAGGGGAGCGGGCGTGAAATTTATTCATATAGCAGACGTACATCTCGGAGCGCAGCCGGAGGCGGCTGTATATAGTCAAAGCAGAGGAAGAGAATTGTGGGAGTCATTTGAGAAAATACTTGGGGTATGTGAAGATGAGAGAACCGACCTTCTTCTTATTGCCGGAGATCTTTTCCACAGGCAGCCTCTTGTAAGAGAGCTAAAAGAGGTCAATTATCTTTTTTCAGAACTGACAGCTACTAAAGTTGTGCTCATAGCGGGCAATCATGATCATCTGCAGAAGGATTCTAATTATCGTTCATTTGAGTGGAATGATAATGTATATCCTTTGTTCGGGAAGAAATTGGAATATGTCGATTTTCCGGAATTGGAAACAGCGGTGTATGGACTCAGTTACTATGAACGGGAAATTTGTCAGCCGCTTTATGACGATGTGGCTGCAGCAGGCATTGAAAAGAATGAAATTCTGTTGGCTCACGGAGGTGATGACAGGCATATTCCGTTTGATAAAAAGAAGCTGAGTCGTTCCGGATTTTCATATATCGCCCTGGGACATATTCATAAACCGCAGGCTTTGCAAAAAGATAAGATGATTTATGCGGGAGCGCTTGAACCGATCGACCAAAACGACGTCGGGCAGCATGGATATGTAAAAGGGGAGCTCAAAGACGGAAAAGCGGCGATTCAGTGGATACCGTTTGCGGGGAGAGAGTATATCCACAGTTCTGTCGAAGTAGAAAGAAGCGATACGGAAGGAAGTATAAGAAAAAGGGTAAAGCGACTTATAAATGAGTATGGAAATGAAAATATTTACAAAATTACTCTTGCGGGAAAAAGAGATCCCGATATTGCCTTTGAAGTGAATCATTTGGCGGAGGAAGGATGCGTGTTGGAGATTTTGGACGAGACAATTCCGGCATATGATTTTGAAAAGCTTTATGCAGAGAACAAGGAGACTCTTCTTGGCAGATATATCGAGAAATTTGCAGGTTGTGAAGAGGGAAGTGTTGAGTATTGTGCGCTTTGTGAAGGCGTGGAAGCGCTTTTGACGGGAAACAGGGGATAGAGAAAATGGTAATCAGAGAACTTTATGTTAAAAATTTCGGAAAATTGTCGGAGAAACATTTTTATTTTAGGGATGGAGTACAGGTCATCAGCGGAGAAAATGAGTTTGGAAAGACGACGCTTCATGCGTTTGTGAAAGCGATGCTGTTTGGTTTGGAGCGGGGAAGAGGAAGAGCGGCGGCGAAAGATGATTTTACAAAGTATGAGCCGCGCAGCGGCGGCAGGTATGCCGGTGTCATGCGGTTTGACTGCGGAGGGAGACATTTTCGTCTTGAACGTACATTCGGAACAGGGGTTAAAAATTCTAAGTCGGCGGCTCTGATCTGTGAGGATGACGGAGAAGAATTGTCGGTGGAGCATGGGGATTTGGAAATGCTTCTGGGCGGATTGACTGCGGAGTTGTTTGACAGTACGGTTTCGGTCGGACAGTTGAAAAGCAGACCGGGGGAGGCTTTGTCCGATGCGCTGGAAAATTATGCGGCGAATTATTATGAGACGGGGGGAACAGAACTTGATCTAAGCGGCGCAGTGCAGATATTGAGAGAAAAAAGAAAAAAGACAGATCGGTTCATCCGGGAAGAAGCGGATAAAGAAGAACGGAAAATACAGAAAATGCTTCAGGAATGCGAGTATTTGGAGCAGGATATGGATGAGATCCAAAGAGAGTATGAAGAGAGAAAACAAGAATGGGAGCTGCTTGAGAAAACGATAAAAAATCAGGAAAAAGAAAAAGAGTCTGATCTTAATAAGAGATCTGATGAAGGGACGAAGGAGAGCAGAAGTAAATATTTTATTGCGGCAGGGCTTGGAGGTCTTTTTACCGGCGCGGCAGGACTTTTATGGAGCAGATTTATGGCGGAACAGTCGGCAGTGCCTTCCGCACCGTTTGCATGGATCGGCGTTTTTGCTTTTGTGATCGGCGTGTGCGCTCTTGCGGCAGGAGGTTATGAAGCGGGAAAAAAATCAGGAAAGCGAAAAAAAGAGGACGCCCGTGATGTGCCTTATAATAATTCCGATAAAGACGACGAGAGAAAGAAGAAACAAAAACAGCAGCTGGAGTGGCAGATAGAGCATCTGCGTTTGGAATGGAAGGAAAAAGAGCTGCGTTGTCAAAATGTGCGGGAGCAATGTGGAGACGTGAAAGAAAGCGACGCCGGAAAAAGGCTGAGAGAGCAAAGAGAGGCGCTTGTAATGGCAGAAGAGATTCTTGTGCGGACTGCAAAGGAAACGTCTGATGTGATTTCGCATAAGATAAACGCCCGGGCTTCAGAAATTTTTTCGGAAATCACAGACGGAAAATATCGAAGTGTAAATATACAAAAAGGCGCGGGAATTTCGGCATGGAACGGTATGGATCGCATATCTGTGGACCGGTTGAGCGAAGGAACGTTGGAACAGATTTATTTTTCAATAAGAATGGCAGCGTCGGAAATGCTTTTGGAAGAACCGATGCCGGTTATTTTAGATGATGCGTTTGCGTTTTATGACGATAAAAGGCTTGAATCTGTCATAAAATGGTTGAGCCGGCAGAAAAAGCAGGTTATAATATTAAGTTGTCACAGCAGGGAAGCCAAATTGCTGGAACATTTAGTCTAAATGATAACTAGATCAGATGATCATAAATGAGTGTAAAGAGATAAAAAGGTTATTTCAGAGGTGGAATTTTCATGAAGATAGCATTACCGCGAAAAGTGATGATGATTATAAAAAATTTGCAGCTTCACGGCTATGAAGCGTATGCTGTGGGAGGCTGCGTGCGCGATTCGATCCTTGCGCGCAGACCGAAGGACTGGGATATTACAACTTCCGCGCGCCCGGAGGAAGTGAAGAAGCTTTTCAGGCGGACAGTAGATACGGGGATTGAACATGGAACGGTTACCGTGCTGCTTGGAAGAGACGGTTATGAAGTTACGACATACAGAATAGACGGGGCGTATGAAGACAGCCGCCATCCGAAAGAGGTTTTGTTTACAAACCGATTAGAGGAAGATCTGCGCCGCAGAGATTTTACGATCAATGCAATGGCATATAATGATGAAGTGCGCCTTGTAGATGTGTTCGGAGGAATGCAGGATTTAAACCATCATTTGATCCGGTGTGTGGGAGATCCGAGAGAACGTTTTTCGGAAGATGCTCTTCGCATTTTGCGGGCGGTGCGTTTTTCCGCTCAGCTTAATTTCCCGATAGAAGAGGAAACGGCTGAGGCGGTCAGGGAACTTGCCCCTACACTGGAAAATATCAGTGCAGAGCGCATTCAGGCAGAGCTTGTAAAGCTTCTTGTGTCGGCTCATCCGGAACGGATACAAGATGCGTATGAACTTGGGATCACGAGGATCATTCTGCCGGAGTGGGATGCTATGGCGGGAGTGGAGCAGAATACTCCCCATCATAAATATGATGTGGCACAGCACACGATCCATGCATTAAAGTATGTAAAGCGTGATAAGATACTGCGTCTTACGATGCTGTTTCATGATATGGGAAAACCGGCGAGAAAAACAACGGATGAAAACGGAAGAGATCATTTTAAAGGACATGCGCTGGTGAGCGAAGCGATCGCCAGGGACGTGATGCAGCGTTTAAAATTTGATAATGACACGATTAAAAAAGTGACGCGTCTCGTATGTTTTCATGATTACCGCACAGAGGCGACGCCGGCAAACGTGCGCCGAGCAATGAATCGGATCGGCGTTGATCTGTTTCCGTATTATCTGGCAGTGCGCATGGCAGATGCGAAAGCGCAAAGTTCTTACAGAAGGCGGGAAAAGATTGAGAATATAGTGGCGATGAGAAAGTTCTATCAGGAAGCGATCATAAAGGATGAATGCGTTACTCTCAGGCAGCTCGCTGTAAGCGGACGGGATCTGATGAATCTTGGCATGAGACCCGGCGTAGAGATAGGAAGGATGTTAAGCGAGCTTTTGGAGTATGTGATAGATAATCCGGAAAAAAATGATAAGAAAATATTATGCAACTATGTAAAGAAAAAAATATCTCAAAGGAATAAAACTGTCTAATCGGAAAAAGAAAAGGAAGGTTATAATTGCCCTCTGCCGTTCATACATTAGAGAGAGCTATAATGTAGAAAACAGGGGGCAGTTATGAGAGAAGAATATGAACTGGAAGTTTTGGAAAAGTATGATATAGAAGTGAAAAGCACCCGGCGGATAAGGGGTGCGTTTTTTTGTATAGGCAGCGAGCTAAAGTCCGGGCGTGCCGGAGACTTTGGCGACTGCTTGCAATCCCGTAGTGTTCCTTTTGGCGCGGCGGGTGATTACGATACGAAAGAAAGGCCGATGCTGCTCAAAGAGACAAAACTGTCAGAGCGGCGCGCCCTTTTTTTATATGACGCTCTAAGTGAAATAGAAAGATGTGGAAATGTAAAAGTTGACACACCTGTCTTTACGAAAGAAGGCGAACTTCGAGCCGCTTCCCGGGAAGGAGCTTTTTATATGCTGAAAAAATGGTATCAGGGAAGAGAGTGCGACGTTCGTCAGGAACAGGACGTTGTACGGGCGGCGGCAAAACTTGCCGTTTTGCATAAAGATATGGAAAAACTGGCTGTAAAAATCCGGCCCGGAGCGGATGTACAGGGAAAAAATCCGGTGGAAGAGGTGCGAAGATATAACAGGGAATTAAAAAAGATCCGTTCATTTATTCGTTCCAGACCTGTTAAAAATGATTTTGAAATTTTGTTTTTGGAAAATTTTGAAAAAATGTACCGTACGGCGGACGATATTCTCGCCAGGATGGAAACTTCCGGCTGCAGAAAGCTTTTTGAAGAGAGCGTATCAAAAGGGAGCGTCGTACACGGAGATTATAATTATCATAATCTGATCATGCTCAGAGACGATATTGCCGTAACTGATTTTGAACATATGCATACGGATATACAGATAAAAGATTTCTGTTATTTTTTAAGAAAAGCAATGGAAAAAAATCAATGGAAACAAAAAACAGGACAAAAAATATTGGAAGCATATGAAGAAGTACGTCCTTTGTCGGAAAGGGAGAAAGAGTTTGCGGCGCTGAGTCTTGCATATCCCGGAAAGTTTAAAAAGATCGCGGGCAGCTATTACCGGTCGAATAAGGCGCACCTCTCGGAAAAGAATGTAGAAAAGCTACAGATATGCATCCGTCAGACAGAAGAGAAATATGAGTTCCTTAGTCGGATATTTCCTTTGAATTTATAAATAATTGTTGTATAATAAAACATATCGGGCATATAGGGGCGGATATAAAATTTATATTAGTTTAGGAGGTAGAAATATGGACTACAAGGCGAGGTATGAAGAATGGATTTCTAATTCATACTTTGATGAAGATACGAGAGCGGAGCTTGAAAGTATCAAAGAGGATGAAAATGAAATAAAGGAACGATTTTACATGGATCTGGAGTTCGGTACTGCAGGACTGAGAGGCATCATCGGCGCGGGAACAAACCGTATGAATATTTATACAGTACGCAAAGCTACACAGGGACTGGCAAACTATATCATGAAAAACGACGGTCAGGGAAAAGGCGTTGCGATTGCGTATGATTCCCGTCATATGTCCACGGAATTTGCCAAAGAGGCTGCATGTTGTCTGGCTGCAAACGGGATCAAAGCATATATATTTGAATCGCTGCGCCCGACGCCGGAGTTATCTTATGCGGTGAGAAAACTCGGATGTATCGCAGGCATCAATATTACGGCAAGCCATAATCCGCCGGAGTATAACGGCTATAAAGTATACTGGGAAGACGGCGCGCAGATCACGCCTCCGCACGATAAAGGAATTATGGACGAAGTGAAGGCTGTGGAAGATTACACAACAATGAAGACGATGACGGAAGAGGATGCGAAAGCGGCCGGACTTTACGAAGTGATCGGCGCGGAAGTTGACGATGCTTATATTGCGGAACTGAAAAAGCAGGTGCTTCATAAAGATGCGATCGAAGCAGCGGGCAAAGATCTTAAGATCGTGTATACGCCGCTTCACGGAACGGGAAACATTCCGGCTCGCCGTATTTTGAAAGAGCTTGGTTTTGAGAACGTATATGTCGTAAAAGAACAGGAACTGCCGGACGGAGACTTCCCGACAGTTTCCTATCCGAACCCGGAAGCCGAAGAGGCGTTTGAACTCGGATTAAAACTGGCGAAAGAGATCGATGCGGATATCGTTCTTGCGACAGATCCGGATGCGGACAGGCTCGGCGTGCGTGTGAAAGATAAAGACGGAGTATATCATGATCTGACCGGAAATATGTCGGGATGCCTTCTTGCGGATTACGAGATCGGACAGAGAAAAGAATTAAAAGGTCTGCCTGAAGACGGATATCTTATCAAGACGATCGTGACTTCCAATATGGCGGATGCGATCGCAGAGCATTATAATGTCGGATTGATCGAGTGTCTGACAGGATTTAAGTATATCGGACAGCAGATTCTCGGATTCGAGACAAAAGGAAAAGGAGAGTATCTGTTTGGATTTGAGGAAAGTTACGGATGTCTGATCGGAACACATGCAAGAGATAAAGATGCGATCGTCGCTACGATGGCTCTGTGTGAAGCTGCCGCATATTACCGCACAAAAGGGATGACGTTGTGGGATGCGATGATCGAGATGTATGAGCGTTACGGATATTACAAAGACGACATCCAGTCTATCACAATGAAAGGAATCGAAGGACTCGAGAAGATTCGTCAGATCCTTGCCACATTAAGAAGCGAGCCTCCGAAAGAAATCGCAGGATATAAAGTACTTAAAGTGAGAGATTATCAGGCGGATACGATTCGGGATATGGAGACCGGAGAAGTTACGGCTACAGGACTTCCGAATTCAAATGTACTTTACTATGAGCTGCCTGACGGAGCGTGGGTATGCGTAAGACCTTCGGGAACAGAGCCAAAAGTGAAATTCTACTACGGCGTGAAAGGTACTTCTCTGACAGATGCGGATGTAAAATCCGACGAAATGGGAAAAGCCATAATGGAAATGGTGAAAAATCTTGACAAAGCTGTGTAAACCCGATATAACAATATTTAAAGGTGGAAATCCGTGTGCGTTCGGAATCTTCCCCTTTAAAATGAATAACATGTATTGTGGTACAATTAAGAGGAGGATTTACCTATGAACAAGACAGAATTGATTACAGCAATCGCAGAGAGCGCTGACATTTCAAAAAAAGATTCTGAAAAAGCGCTGAAAGCTTTTGTTGATGTTGTTACCGAAGAACTTAAAAAAGGCGAGAAGGTTCAGCTTGTAGGCTTTGGTACATTTGAAGTGAGTGAAAGAGCTGCAAGAGAGGGAAGAAACCCGCAGACAGGAAAGACAATGAAGATCGAGGCTTGCAAAGCTCCGAAATTTAAAGCAGGAAAAGCTCTTAAAGACGCTATCAATTAATCAATTCGTTTGAACGGGCAGATAAAAAGGCACTTACGGGTATCATCGTAAGTGCCTTGTTGCTGTGTGCCGAGCATGGCACTAATCTTGCTGGTGCAAGTCCAGCCACAGGTATTTACCGCCAAGTGTAGCGAACCACAAGTCGGTATCAGTAATGGTATGGATGAAGGAAGTGGTGTAGCAAAATCCTTGAGCCTACGTACAGAAACTTGATCAGGCGATTAGGTGGGTAAGGTTGCAGTACAAATCGAAGCCCTAATGGTAAACGTATACCGAAGTTGTAAATCAAGAGGTTGTGGGATGAAAGATTAGTGTCTTACCTCGGGAGACCCTACTCACATACTGAAAGGTATGGTCGAAAAAGGTTTGGAGAGGGAGTCAGATGATGTCATAGTAGGCGTAAAAGCTGAAGGACTGAAACGATTTATAGTACGAATCGTTATGTTTAAAATAATACATGAGCCAGAAATCGAGTGGACAGGAAAAGTAGGAACGTAACCGAGGAATACTGTTTATACTTAGAGGGGTGTTATGTATGAATTTTAGGATAAGTCAGAGGAGTAACAACAATGGAATTGATTGAAGTGATTTTATCAAAAGAAAATCTGAATAGAGCCTATAAAAAGGTGGTATCCAATAAAGGTGCGAGTGGAGTTGACGGGGTTACTGTTGAGGAACTGGGAGATTATATAAGGAAAAATAAGGCGGAGATTGTTACATCCATTAGAAATAGAACTTATATGCCGAAGCCGGTACGAAGAGTATATATTCCGAAAGACAGTGGAAAGCAACGTCCATTGGGAATCCCCACAGCATTGGATAGAACTATCCAACAGGCAATCGCACAGCCGATATCAGATATTTATGAAGAAATCTTTAGTGAATATAGTTATGGATTCAGACCAGGTAGAAGCTGTCATGATGCAATCAGACAGGCACTCTGCTATCTGAATGATGGCTATGAATGGGTAGTAGATATAGATATTGAACAGTTTTTCGACCGAGTAAATCATGATAAGTTAATTCAGATACTAAGAGAGCAAGTAAACGACAGTACCACATTAAATCTGATTCGGAAATATCTGAAAGCAGGTGTAATGGAAAAAGGACTGGAAAAAGCGACCATCACGGGTGTGCCACAAGGAGGACCCCTATCTGTTGTGTGCTCAAACATCTATCTTGATAAGTTGGATAAGGAACTGGAACAGAGGGGACTTCGTTTCACAAGATACGCAGATGATGTGCTGATATTCACAAAAAGTGAGATGGCAGCCAACCGAGTGATGAAATCTATTTGCAGCTGGTTAGAAAGAAAGCTATTTTTGAAAGTAAATGCTACGAAAACGAAAGTGGTAAGACCGACAAGAAGTAAATATCTTGGATTCACATTCCTAAAGAATGGTTCGGAATGGAAAGTCAGACCGACCAATGAAAAGAAAAAGAAGCTGAAAAAGAAACTAAGAGAATATCTGAAAAGAGGAAAAGCAGTAGCGAGACCACTTGCAGTCACAATTAAAAGAGTAAATGAGATTGTACGAGGGTGGATAAATTATTTCAGAATCGGAATGATGAAGCAATTTATGGAAGAGTTTGGGAAATGGCTGAGACACAAAATCCGAGTAATCATCATGAAACAGTGGAAGAGACCGAAAACCATTTACCGAAATCTATGTTATCTGAACTGGAAGCATAAAAATGGATTTAGTCAGGAAGAAATAATTAAGGTTGCTAATTCCAGACTTGGATGGTACAGAAAAAGTGGAATGAACGTAGTAAATTTCATTGTCAGTAAAGATTTACTTGAAAATAGGATAAAAGATGGAGCTGGTCTGCTCAACCCTCTATCCTATTATTTAGTGAAAGTTGGAATATAAGTTGTAGAGCCGTATACGAGACCCGTACGTACGGTTCAATGGGAGGGGCGAGTAAATTTAATCTCCCTCTACCCTATTCTGTTTTTACTGAAAACAGAGGCGGGTCCGGACATTATTGAAGGAGAGAAAAATGCGGCTTGATAAATTTTTAAAAGTATCCCGCCTTATTAAGAGGCGGACTGTAGCAAATGAAGCATGTGATGCAGGGCGCGTTTCCGTCAACGGAAAACCGGCAAAAGCATCTGTGCAGGTAAAACCGGGCGATGTGATAGAGATCCATTTCGGAACAAGAGAAGTGAAAGCGGAAGTGCTGAAGCTGGAAGATACGACGAAGAAGGAAAAAGCAGAGGAATTGTTCCGGTATTTGTAGAGAAAGAGAAAAGAAAAGCATAAATGAAAACAACCTCTCATATATATAACCATGCTGTAAAAAGTTCGGAGGCGGGAGGGAGTTTTCATGGAAGAACAGCGTATTGCGAAGGCGCATAAATTAGTTGTAAATAACAGAAAGACGAGTACGGTGACAGGGGTGCTTGACGTACTGTCTTTTGATCTAAACGAGATACTTCTTGAAACAGAGCAGGGGATGCTCATGGTGAAAGGCACGGATCTTCATGTCAACAGACTGACCGTGGAAAAAGGCGAGGTAGATCTGTCGGGCAATATTGACAGTATTGCTTATTCAAGCGTAACGCCGCAGGCGAAACAGGGGGACAGCTTTCTGACGAAGCTGTTTAAGTAGGATATGATACCCGGGATCGGAGCAGAAGCCGGAATCTTTCTGTATGCGGCGCTGGCGGGAGTCGAAGCGGCGGCAGCTTATCATGTACTTGTTTGTTTTCGGAAGCTTGTTCCTCACAGCGGCTGGGCGGTCAGTCTGGAGGATTTTATTTATTGGCTTGCTGCGAGCATCTATATTTTTCGGAAAATGTATGACACAACATACGGGAGCATCCGCTGGTTTTTTGTGTTTGGGATGCTGTGCGGAGCGGCGGCAGGGCATGCGGAGATCAGAAAGATTGTGAAACTATGTGCCGAAAGATGCGGAAAAAAGGAAAAAACGGAAAAATCGTGCAGAAAAGCAAGGAAAGAAAATAGAAAATAAGTCTTGAAATGAGTCAGAAAAGAAGATACAATATTACTTAACACTGGGGAGTGTAAAGAAAGATGAACAGGGTGAGATAAATGAACGGCAAGAAGAAAAGAACGGCGGACAGAAGGAATGCCGGACGCAGAAGATCGGCACATCTGCACAGTTATAAGAAAAGCGTTTTGATGATTTGTACGGTTCTTGTGTTTTTATCAGGCGTACTTGCGGTGGGCGCGGTAAAGCTTTATGCAAAGAACAACGCGTATAAGGCTCAGGAAGAGGAACTGGCGGCGCAGATCAAAGAGGAAGAGAAGCGCTCGGAAGAAGTGAAAGAATACGAAAAGTATGTTCAGACAGACGAGTATATAAAAGAGACGGCAGAAGATAAATTAGGACTTGTGAATCCGAATGAGATTATTTTTAAACCGTCGAATAAAAATAAATAAGACGAAAAACAAACAGAGCAAAAAAGCCAGACAGGCATGTACGAAAGATAACTCCGGGGAAGATTTCCCGGAGTTTTTTTATTGACGGCGGCGAGTTGAAGTCCGGGCCTGTTCAAGACATTGACGGCTGTCTGTAATTCCGGAATATGACTCTTGGCATTTTCGGTGATGCCGCTTAAGAAAATACCGTGTTACATTAAGACGGGAAAGTCAGATTGTAAGAAAGGGGATATACAATGAAAGAAGGACAGGCTTTGCAGGGAAGTCCTTATGTAGAACAGATTGAAAAATATGCAAGTTCGCTCAAACAGCTTTCCCATACATTTTTAGAGTTAGAGGCACACAAAGAAGAGTTTTCGGGAGCCGATATTGACGGGATGTTTGACCGGGTGAAAGAAAGGGTCTGCAAAAAATGTGAAAAGAACGCGTGGTGCTGGGGAGAGAACTTTGTTCATACGTACCAGATGGGATATGACGTGCTCTCGGCGGTCGATCATTATGGAAATGAATTAAACGTAGAGACAAAGAGAAAACTGATGCAAAGATGCGAGAAAGCTCCGAGATTTTTGCGGGAGATGCTGGAAGGTTTCAGGGATGCGAGACAAACGATCATATGGACAAACCGTCTGGCGCGAAGCAGGGAAGGGTGTGCGTTTCAGATGGATCTTTTTGCCGATATTATGAAACAGACAGTGCGGGAATTGGAAAAAAGTATTTTTACGGATGAGCGCATGGAAAAGAGGATAGCAGGGGCGCTTAGAAAATGTGGAATGCGAGTTTTGTATACATATTTGTTCTTAAATGGCGAAGGAAAGTTTGAAGTACATGTGACAGTACGAAGTACAGGCAAAGAGAAAGGGACGGCAAAAGAAGTCGTTCAGGCCGTATCAGAAGCAGCGGGAAGACGTTTTGTCCTTGCACATGGAAGTCCGCAGGTAGTCGGATTCCGTTATATGACGATCGTATGCAGAGAGGGACCGTCGTACTATACGCTGTCAGGTACTGCCAAGATCGGGAAAGGATGTGCGAAAATATCGGGAGATAATTTTACACTCATGGAACTGCCGGGAGGAAAGAAGGCGGCGGCTCTTTCTGACGGGATGGGCGCAGGTGAGACGGCATGTAAGGAGAGCACGCTTGTGATCGAGCTTTTGGAAGAATTGCTTGCCGCGGGATTCCCGGAAAAAGCCGCCGTTCAGATGATCAATACAACGCTGGCGACAGGGCGGGAGGAGATTCATTATTCGACTGTGGATCTCAGTGTGTTTGATCTGTATTCGGGAGAATGCGAGATCGTAAAAGCAGGAGCTTCCTCGACATTTATTAAGAAAAAAGACTGTGTGGAGCATCTAAGTTCTACGAGTCTGCCGATCGGGGTTGTCCATCATATAGAGATTGATTCTGTCAGGAGAAAACTTGAGGACGGAGACTTTGTGATCATGGTTACGGACGGGATTCTTGACGCCCTTCCGGTAGGAGAGCAGGATATATTGCTTGAAACGATCATTCAGGGAAGCGCTATAGTCAATCCGAAAGAAATGGCGCATCATATCCTGGAACAGGTCCTGGCGTGGACAGGCAGAGAGCCTGCCGATGATATGACGGTGATCGTTGTGGGAATGTGGGAAATATGTGACAGGAATACTTTACAGGCGCGGATGGATTCGGTATAGTATGCGTATAGTGAAAAGCTGTGTATTGCGCGGCGCTTCATACATAAAAACACGGATTTGGTATAGTATACTTATGATGGAAAAAGCAGGAAGAGAAACAGAAAAATTAATAGAGGAATTGATCGTACAATTTCATATGATCGAACATGGAGATGTTGTGATAGCAGGCGTATCGGGCGGAGCGGATTCGGTATGCCTGCTTTTGACGCTCTGCAGTTTGCGGGAAAAGTTCGGTTTCGAGGTAAAAGTGTGCCATGTGAACCACTGCCTGCGCGGAGCGGCTGCGGATGCGGACGAGGAGTATGTAAAGAAGCTTTGCGGCGAACTTGGAGTGGAGTGTCGTGTTTTCCGAAAAGAAGTGGAATTAATCGCTGAAAAACGGAAACAATCTTGTGAGGAAGCGGGAAGGGAAGTACGAAGAGAAGCATTTGAACAAATGTGTGCCGAAAACGGAGGAACGAAGATCGCAACCGCGCATCACAGAGACGATCAGGCGGAGACGGTTCTGCTTAATATAGCAAGAGGAACGGGAATACGCGGCCTTTGCGGGATCGTGCCTGTCAGGGACAACCGGATCAGACCGCTTCTTTCACTTACAAGAGACAGAATCGAGTCTTATCTGCGGGAGAGAGGAATCGTCTGGCGCGTCGACGCAACGAATGAGGAGGACGATTATACACGCAACCGGATCCGGCATAAAGTGCTGCCGGTATTGGAAAACGAAGTAAACGATCAGACGGTGAAACATCTGGAATCGTTATCCCGTCAGGCGGAAGAAATATGTGAATATCTCGATTACAGCGTGCGGCAGTTGTGGAAAACCTGCGTCAGCGTGAGAAAAAAGGACCAAGAACAGAAGGAATCGCCGATAGAACTTGTCATAGAAAAAGAGAGCTTTTTTCAAAGTTTTCCGGCAGTGAGAAAACTGCTTCTGCAAAAATGTATCGGTAAAGTGCGCGGAGGACAGAAAGATCTGACGTCTGCCCACCTTCAGTCGGTTTCGGAATTGTTTGACCGGCAGGTGGGAAAACAGATCGATCTGCCGGGAGGCGTTGCGGCGAAGAGGACATATGACGGGATAGAGATCATAAGGCAAACACAAAGCAGGGCGGAAACGGGAAAAGCGGCGCCGGAGTCAGACGCCGCCGGAAAGTTGGAACTGCGTTTTGTGGAAAACGGAGACATTTTGCAGGCAGAAGAAATCCCGCAAAAAAGTTACACGAAATGGATTGATTATGATATAATTAAATGCGGTCTTTGCGTACGGACAAGGCAGAGCGGCGATTATCTCGTGATCGATGATCAGGGGAGACGTCAGAAACTGAAAGCATGGTTTATCAACGAGAAGATCCCGAAGGAAGAAAGAGACAGGATGCTTCTTGTCGCAGACGGAAGCCATATTGTGTGGATACCGGGATACAGGATGAGCAGAGCGTACAAAGTGACAGAAAAGACAAAAAATATTGTTGAGATAAAGATTACGGAGGAAGAAAAAGATGGCAGAAACGATCAGAGAGATGATTTCGGAAGAGAAAGTTGACGAGAGGATCAGGGAACTCGGAAGACAGATCAGTGAAGATTACGCAGGAAAACAAATTCATTTGATCTGTGTGTTAAAGGGCGGCGTATTTTTTATGTGTGAGCTGGCTAAGCGGATTAACGTGCCGGTTTCTATGGATTTTATGTGTGTCGGAAGTTACGGAGACGGAACGGCTTCGAGCGGAGTTGTTCGTATAGCGAAAGATCTGGATGAGTCGATCGAGAATAAAGAAGTGCTTATTGTGGAAGATATCATTGATTCCGGGAATACACTGTATTACCTGATCGATGTGCTGAAAAAGAGAAATCCGGCAAGTATGCGCCTGTGTACGCTTTTGGATAAGCCGGACCGCAGAGTGAAAGATGTAAAGGTTGATTACTGCGGATTTGAGATCCCGGATGAATTTGTTGTGGGATATGGGCTTGATTACGCCCAAAAATATAGAAACCTTCCGTATATCGGCGTAGTGGAAGGCGTGGAATAATCAGGAGGATCAGTTTTGGATAATAACAGAAATTACAGAAGTGTGAATGGATTTACGATCATTATATTTATGGTGATCGTTTTTGGCGCGCTCTGGATGGCAAACCGGATGCAGATGCATCGACAGGAGATGACATACACAGAGTTTGTTAAGCAGGTTGAGGCAGAAAATGTAACAGAAGTATATATCGATCAGAATAAGGCAGTTCCGACAGGTACGGTAGTGTTTGCTCTGAAAGATACAGATGAGAACCGTTCGGTCAATGTGTCGAATGTGGAAAAAGTAGAGAAACTGCTTGATAAAAACGAAGTTTTATATCAGGTATCCGCAATTCCGGAAACGTCGATGCTTTCTTCCGTTCTTCTTCCGACCGTGATCACGCTTGGCGGGATCATGCTGCTTTTCTTTCTTATGAACCGTCAGGGAAACGGGGCGAATGCAAAAGCGATGAACTTCGGAAAAAGCCGCGCCCGCATGACAAATCATGACGAGATAAAGGTGACGTTTGCAAATGTAGCGGGACTGCAGGAAGAGAAAGAAGAACTTGCGGAGATCGTCGATTTTTTGAAAGCGCCGAAAAAATATGTGCAGGTAGGCGCTCGTATTCCGAAAGGCGTTTTGTTGGAAGGACCTCCGGGAACAGGAAAAACACTTCTTGCAAAAGCTGTTGCAGGAGAGGCGGGAGTGCCGTTTTTCAGTATTTCGGGTTCGGATTTTGTGGAAATGTTCGTAGGTGTCGGCGCATCTCGCGTGCGTGATCTTTTTCAGGATGCGAAGAAAAATGCTCCGTGTATTATTTTTATTGATGAGATCGACGCTGTGGCAAGACGAAGAGGCAGCGGACTTGGCGGCGGTCATGATGAAAGAGAGCAGACGTTGAATCAGCTTCTCGTTGAGATGGACGGATTCGGCGTCAACGAGGGAATTATCGTGATGGCTGCGACGAACAGAAAAGATATCCTTGACCCGGCAATATTAAGACCGGGACGTTTCGACAGAAACGTACTTGTAGGCCGGCCGGATGTCGGCGGCAGAGAGGAGATCCTGAAAGTTCATGCGAAAAACAAACCGTTGGCGGAAGATGTGGATCTGAAACAGATCGCTCAGACGACGGCAGGATTTACAGGGGCGGATCTTGAAAACCTGCTGAATGAAGCTGCGATCATAGCTGCAAAGGATAACAGAATGTTTATCCAACAGAAAGATATCCGTCATGCGTTTGTAAAAGTAGGCATCGGAGCGGAGAAAAAGAGCCGCATCGTATCTGAAAAAGAGAGAAAGATTACGGCTTACCATGAGGCGGGACATGCGATTTTGTTCCACGTTCTTCCGGATGTAGGACCTGTATACAGTGTGTCTATCATTCCGACCGGCGGGGCAGGGGGATATACGATGCCTCTTCCGGAGAAAGACGAAATGTTTAATACAAAAGGGCAGATGCTTCAGGAAATTACGGTTTCCTTAGGCGGTCGTGTAGCTGAAGAAGAAATATTTGACGATATTACGACAGGCGCTTCGCAGGATATCAAACAGGCGACTGCGATCGCAAAATCAATGATTACAAAGTTTGGTATGTCCGAACGCCTCGGATTGATCAACTACGACAATGACAGTGACGAAGTGTTTATCGGACGCGACTTCGGGCATACGTCAAGAGGATACGGAGAAAAGATCGCGGGAACGATCGACGAGGAAGTAAAACGTATTATTGACGAATGCTATGCCAAAGCCCGTTCTATTCTTGAAGAATACCATGATGTTCTTGAGGCGTGCGCAAAACTTCTGCTTGAAAAAGAGAAGATCACACGAAGCGAGTTTGAGGCATTGTTTGAGGACGGAGTGTCGGAGGAGGGGTAATATATGAACAGAGAGGCACTATTCTGTGACGGTACGCAGGATTATGTCATCCCTGCAGAACCGAAGGAAAACGAAAAGATCAAGATTCGGTTTCGCACGGCTCACAACGATGTGGAAGAAGTCCATATTTTGACCGGCAATTCGTCGTATCCGATGTGGAAGATTGTTTCGGAAGGCGAATTCGATTTCTATGAGATAGAATGGCAGCTAAGTGATGTTCCGTTCAGTTATCTGTTTGAAGTAAAAAGCGGAGATCAGATATGTTATTTCAGCAGGTGCGGCGTTTCCGATCAGAGAGAAGATTTTTATGCGTTTATGATCGTTCCGGGATTTTCTACTCCCGAGTGGGCAAAAGGCGCGGTTATGTATCAGATTTTTGTGGATCGGTTTTGTAACGGCGATCCGACAAATGACGTGGAGGACGGGGAATATATTTATATCGGCGCTCCGAGCGTAAAGATCAAAGACTGGAGTAAAGTTCCGGCGGCGATGGATATCCGTAATTTTTACGGAGGAGATCTTCAGGGCGTCATGGATAAACTGGATTATCTTCAGGATCTCGGCGTTGAGGTTGTATATTTTAATCCTCTTTTCGTTTCTCCGTCAAATCATAAATATGACATTCAGGATTATGATTATATCGATCCACATTATGGAAAGATCGTCTCGGACGGCGGAGAGACGCTTCCTAAAGGAGCGAAAGATAATACAGGCGCTACAAAATATCAGAAGCGAACAGGCGATATCCGCAATCTTGAAGCGAGCAACGAGCTGTTTGCAAGGCTTGTGGAGGAGATGCACAAAAGAGGGATGCGTGTGATTCTCGACGGCGTATTTAATCATTGCGGATCGTTTAACAAATGGATTGACAGGGAGCGGATCTACGAACAGCAGCCGGAATATCCAAAAGGGGCATATGTGAGCGGGGAAAGTCCGTACCGGAAGTTTTTCCGTTTTCATGATGAAAGAAAAGAGGCGTGGCCTTACAATAAAAGTTATGACGGATGGTGGGGACATGATACGCTGCCGAAACTTTCTTATGAGGATTCCCCGGAACTTGAGCAATATATTATGGATATAGGAAAGAAATGGGTTTCGCCTCCGTATAATGCGGATGGATGGAGACTTGACGTTGCGGCGGATTTAGGGTGCAGCAACGAATATAACCATATGTTTTGGAAGCGTTTTCGCAAAGAAGTAAAAGAGGCAAATCCCGAAGCTTTGATCCTGGCAGAGCATTACGGCGATCCGGGAGAATGGCTGCAGGGGGACGAATGGGACAGCGTTATGAATTATGACGCGTTTATGGAACCTTTGACGTGGTTTTTGACCGGAATGGAAAAACACAGTGACGAGCGAAGAACAGACCTGTGGGGAAATGCAGACAACTTCATAGGCGGAATGCGCCATTTTATGGCAAGTATGCTCACTCCTTCTTTGCAGGTCGCGATGAACGAGCTGTCCAATCACGATCACTCCCGTTTCCTGACAAGGACGAATCACATCGTAGGACGCGCCGAACATGTCGGTGCGAAAGCTGCGGAAGAAGGCGTTAACTATGCCGTTATGCGTGAAGCGGTTACGGTTCAGATGACATGGGTCGGAGCGCCGACCGTTTATTACGGAGACGAGGCGGGAGTATGCGGATTTACAGATCCGGACAACAGGCGCACATATCCGTGGGGCAGGGAGAATAAAGAACTGCTCGCGTTTCATAAAGAGATGATCCGAATCCATAAACAGGAAAAACCGCTTAGGAAAGGGTCAATCAAGCTGCTCTATGCGGAAAGAAACGTACTTGCATACGCAAGATTTCAGGAAGATGAGCAGATCATTGTTATCTTAAACAACAGTAAAGATTTAAAAGAGCTGACAGTTCCGGTCTGGTTTGCGGGAGTTCCGAAGCAAGGCAGGATGGAAAGGCTTATGTATACATATGAGGAAGGATATACGACAGAGTATGACGAGTTCATTGTAGAAAACGGAGAGATCGTCATCAATATGGGGCGTCATTCCGCAATCGTAATGAAACCTATTTCGGAGGGAGAGAAAACATGGCAGGGAAAGTAGCGGTTCTAAATGATCTGGCAGGCTTCGGAAGATGTTCGCTGACAGCCGCAATCTCGGTATTGTCGGCGATGGGGGTGCAGCCGTGTCCTCTTCCGACAGCCGTTTTGAGTGCACAGACAGGGTTTGAAAGTTATTTTTTTCAGGATCTTACAGAGCAGATGGGGATGATTACCGAAGAATGGAAGAAATCAGGCGCGCAGTTTGACGGGATCGTTACAGGGTTTATGTCAGACCACAGACAGATCGGGGAAGTGAATCACTTTCTCGATCTGTTTCACAAAGAAGGCACATTTCTTCTTGTAGACCCGGTGCTCGGAGATAACGGAAAACGATTTTCTGTTTTTGACGGGTTATTTCAGAAAGAGATGAAACAGCTTGTTAAAAGAGCGGATATCGTGACGCCGAATGTGACGGAACTTTGTCTTTTGACGGATTATGATTATGATAAGATTCAAAATATTTCGGAAACGGGAGACAGAGAAGCTCTTTTTTTGGAAGTGTCGAAAGCGGCAGGCAGACTTTTGGACAGTGGCGTATCGGAAGTGATCGTGACAGGGGTGTTATTT
>ENA-ORUU01000295-ORUU01000295.1-human-gut-metagenome-genome-assembly--contig:-NODE-295-length-45185-cov-4.87066_pt1 | contig 45185 bp, 35 predicted proteins | sample MGYA00242085_ERZ509221 | MGnify/ENA primary metagenome ERZ509221 (study PRJEB26280, sample SAMEA2338809) | human gut metagenome | biome: human gut; feature: human-associated habitat; material: faeces... | reverse complement strand
CATCCGCGTCCGAACTGCCTCAATACCCTAAAAGTTTTTCGAAAACAATAGAATGCACGCTCCGCGAGCATTCTATTGTCATGAATAAAGCGAACCCTGACAGGATCGGTCAGCCGTCAGGCTCCATCCGTGTCTTCCTTGCTTAATGCCTTAATCTCTTCGTTCAGCTCCTGCATCCGGTTATCAAGTGCAGATACCATGCCTGCACATTCGATCAGCTCTCGCTTAACATGCTCCGGCGCATTGCCCTCGAATTTGTAATTGATCTTGTGCTCCAGGCTCGCCCAGAAATCCATCGCTACCGTACGGATCTGAATCTCCACCTTTACATCAACAGTGCGGTCGGACAAAAATACCGGAACGGTCACGAGCATATGATAGCTCTTATAGCCGCTCGCTTTCGGCAGGCGAATGTAATCCTTGACTGCGATGACATGAATATCATTCTGCAGTCGAATCATCTCCGCGATTCTGTAAATATCCGATGTAAAAGAACAAATTACACGGATTCCCGCAATATCATTGACATACTTCACCATATTTTCGATCGTGGATTCATATCCATGCCTGCGTAGCTTCTTTACGATACTCTCCGAAGTCTTAATTCTAGATTTAATATGTTCGATCGGATTATATTGATGAACGTGCTGAAATTCGTCGTTTAAAATTTCCAGCTTCGTATTAATCTGTTTCAGGGCAGCATTATAAACCAATATCACTTCCTGCCACGTTTCGATCTGGCTTTCTGCATCCAATAAAAGTTCCATACCTTCGGCCTCTCTTTTCTTGATAATTTTATTATAGCATACCCATTGCGGAAACAGACGGTTTTCATTAAAATTTTAGATATTCCGCCCAATCTTCCTCCGGTTTTTCACTACATAAATATATTTATGCACTTCCTCCGGGATTTATGCTATACTGACGTAAACATCTTTCACATCAAAGGAGATTTTTCATGTTCCGTTTATGGGCGCGCACATTTCAAAATAACCACATGTTAAACGATACCGTCATCTGCGACGACCGCGAAGAAACCAGAACCCATAAGGTTTTCGACGCGCTGCAGGAGGTCTGCATGCAGTTCGACCTCGGCAAACCAATCTGGCTCGACAGCAATATCAATGATTTCCGCCGCCATGCCAAAACACGCTTCCGCCAGGATTCTTTTGTTGAGGAAATTGACTTCGATTACCTGGAAATCCAGGTGATTGAGGAGGATTGAAAGCAGGCATCAAGGTCGGGGACTTTTGCCCCGACATCTTAAATATCATATAGTATAGAAACGGAAACGAGAACCGTACGGCATTTGCTAATGCGGTCTGCTCGTTTCTTTTTTTATGTCACAGTTCACTCGTATCCTTCTGGGTTCAGATTCCGTGCTTGCACGAAAATCTGAACTCAGAAGGGTACGAAGGGAGCGCCATTTTATGAGCAAAAAGAGCTGCAAAGCGGCGGAAAGCATCGAAGATGCGCTTTTGCGAATGACGCGTGTGAACGGTAACTTTTTTCTATCATCTCTTCTTGACATTTTGTCACTTTTCATGTAGTATCTGCATATATTATATGTAGTTTTAAATACTACGTATAATATTTTGTAATGCCACATTGCTTGTTAAACGAACATTCTGCTATCCCTGACACAGAATGCCCGCAAAATACGCATTCCATTGTATCCAAATGTAAGGAGGAGGTACTACTATGAACATAACCATTCGGGAACCCGGAAGCGCACTCACCCATTTTATCGCCATGCTGCTCGCTCTCTGCGCAGCTGTCCCGCTGTTAGTCCGCGCAGCTGTCCACTCCGGTGCAAAAAGCCTCACTGCAATGACAGTTTTTATGATCAGCATGGTTTTATTGTATGCCGCCAGCACGATATACCATTCTGTCAACTGCTCCGGGCGCATTCTGCGTATCTTTCGGAAAATGGATCATATGATGATTTTCGTCCTGATCGCAGGGACCTATACGCCGGTATGCCTGCTGACCCTGCCAAAGCCCTCTGGTCTGATGCTGCTTGCCGCAGTCTGGGGAATCGCGCTGGTTGGAATTTTTATCAAAGGCTTCTGGATCACCTGTCCAAAATGGTTTTCCTCTGTTTTGTATATCGCAATGGGCTGGAGCTGCCTGTCCGTTCTGGGACAGCTGTTTTCCCTCCTTCCGCTTCACGCCTTTTTATGGCTGCTCGCCGGCGGACTGATCTATACTGCAGGCGGCATTATCTACGCGCTCAAGCTGCCGCTGTTTGACGCACGGCATCCGATGTTCGGCTTACACGAAATTTTTCATTTGTTCGTCATGGCCGGCAGCCTGTGTCATTTTGTGTTTATGTTCTGCTATCTTGCGTAAAAATCTCCATTCCGCAGGCGCCGGAACCTCGTACGATCAATAGCTGCTTTGTGACGCCTGCGGCACGGACTATGTATACAAAGCCAGCTGCTCTGCAGACACCAGATTTCCATCTGCATCTGACATTTTTCTTACTCCGTACCTGCTTCGCTCCGCCACCATTGCACCAGCCCCGCCTGACATCAATGCCGCCGCTGTCATCCCTGTCCCCATCGCAGCTGGCGATGCTCCCCTCAGACGGGATGTCTGGATAAACTGCAGCGCTGCTGCCGTGCGCCCTGCCTGTGCAAGTTCCCGCGACACCGAATACAACATCAGAAACGTCATATACTGACGCGCAGTCAGCTTTTCTCCCATCAGATTTACAAGGCCGTTTACCTCCTGCACAGAAAGGCTGACCGCTTCAAATGTTCCTGCCGGAAGTCCCGCCAGCTCCATAATCTGATGCAGCTGTTCCAGCCATTCACTGGAAATCCGCCCTTTTTCATGGATATAAGCAGGGCGCTCCGGATTGCGAAATTTCTGGAACAGCCATCCCATCTTTTCGGTTTCGACAAGCGCGGTGGGATTCGTATCAACGCCCACAGAACGGATTTCTGTACCGCATGCATCTACTGGTTCAACTCCCGATGCCTTTGCAGATTGCTTCGCAGCGATACCATTTGTTCGCAGGCTCTCCTGTGTGAACTGCTGCAGCTTCATAAATCCCACGCAGAGCCGGTCGCGCTCTTCCAGTTCTTTTTTCAGAAGCTGTGCCATCAATAAAAGGATGCCGGACATCGCGCAGTCCATCCGCACAGAATCCTTCCACGGCGCTTTCATTTCTTTCCATTCCTGCACACTCAGCCTGTCGCACTGCTGCATACGCTTCCAGAGAAATCCCCAGCTTCCCTGTAAAAAATGGCAAACCTGATTTTTTCCTTTTTCAAACTCGTCCATGGATTCCTCTTCCAGCTGCTCAAAAATTCCCGCTGCCAGAATCGCGTAGCGCCGCTGTTTCCATCCAAACTGCTCCAAAAATACCGGATATCGGCGCATCCATGCAATCCCCTTCTCATTCCAGAGATCTATTTTCTCCTGCTTCTGCCGGTTCATCCAGCTTCTCGCACCTTTCTGGTTGGCAGCCGCATAGACCGCCGCAGGCATCAAATAAATCCAGCTGTCTTCAGCGCGTTGTTCCATACAGAGAAGCAATCCTGTCTCCTGTACGTTTAACGTTCCCTGTTTTTCTTTTTCCCGAAAAAGCGTCAACGCATACAGACTGTCCTGCTCTGCGCTGCAAAAATACAGATACTCTCCCCGTCTATTCTTCATGTTCTACCTCCAGAAAATCGCCGTCCATAAGCATTGAAAATGTCTTTTTCTCCTGATTGTAAAGATATACATGATTGGACAGAACCTCCTCCGGTCTGGTACATTCCCGGTTCGTCTCCTGTAAACTGTACTCCACTATTTCCGGAGAAATCATTCCGACGCCATGAATTTGTGCCTCATGAATACTCGTGAACGCAATATAAAAGTCACCGCCCAGATCCTGCGCAATTTTCTCCGCAACACCCGGATAAAAAACGGCAATCGCTCCGTTGATTTCCAGCGTATTTGTCAACAGATAGCTGCGCATGCCCGGCGGGATTTTCTGTTCGTCGTCCTCCCCCATAAAAATGCCGTTCTCGTACCGCTTTCCGTCCCAGCCCATCAGGCACTGGATCGAATACAGCCGCGGCGGATACAAAAAGCTCGTATTGACCAGCGCCGCCCGCATTACCTCCGCTTCGGGGACCATCCATTTCTGAACCTGATCCCGGTACACCTTCGTCGTAAAATAATCTCCTCCCAGATGAGATAAAACGCAGTACAGCACCAGCGCTACATCCCCGATGCGGATATACGGCACGTTTACAAGCTCGCTTCGGTAAAAATCCAGATTGAGCGGACGAAGAATCAGCATATTTTTCATTTTTCCGTACTCACTTTTTTCTGAAAGAGCCGTATTTTCCTGCGCTTCCACTGCTGCCTCAAGGACCCGAAGCACCCGCTCTTTTTCCTGCTTCTGCACCTTTTTATCCCCGCTGCAGAGCCTATCGAGCATCCCTTTTGTCGCCTTTAAACGAGCACAGCAGTCCCTGCATCCATTTTTAAAGCAGAATAAAAAACTGTCCTCCTCCGTCAGAATCTGAAACGGGTAAGGAAATTCTGACTCTACCTCCTTTTGCAGAAACGCCCGCGCATATTCCATTTTTTGTGTGTCGTCCATTCGTCCTCCTTGTGAAAAATTGCGTACATGCCTGGAATCTTGTGTAGAATTGAACTAGAAACATCAGAATAATAAAAGAAATAACAAGATCAAACCAACATGTCAGAATGAACCGGTTATCAGCAACCGGCTTCGCCCTTTGCGATGAACAGCCCGGCTGTCACCGCTCGCGCTTCTCTCCTTCGATCACGAGCCCGCGCTAACGCGCTCTATCGCCTGCTTTCGCAGGCTGCTCGTTCTCTAATGGCACGAGAAAAACAAATGCCGCTTTCAGCGTCGCTTGTTTTTCTTTCGTGCTCATTATATAGCACAATCGGCTTGAAAGGGAATACCGTAAACGGTATGACTTTCAAGCCGATCCAAATATGGTACTACAGTTCACTCGTAGCTTCCTGGGAGCAGATTTCGCGCTTGCGGGAAAATCTGCTCCCAGGAAACTACGAAGGGAGCGCCATTTCATGAGCAAAAGGAGCTGCGAAGCAGCGGAAAGCATCGAAGATGCGCTTTTGCGAATGAAATGGCGCGGTGAACTGTTAGAATATTACGCCTGGATTTCCCGCACCAGGCAATATTGTTTCAGGGAAAAATGCTTTTCCACGACGCCGTATACCTTAAACCCGAACTGCTGATAAAACGCAACGTTACGCGGGTTGTGCGTTTCCAGCGAAATCATCAGATCGTTGCGTTCCGCATATGCAACCGCCTCTTCCACCAGCGTCGCCGCGATTCCGTGATGCTGCATTTCCGGATCAACCGCCAGATAAATGATATGCAGTCTCCGATCCTGATGCAGCTGATCCGTCCAGCTTGAATTCAGGTAATCCCTGCCGAGCACGAAATTAAAAAATGTTTTCAGGCTGTGATCCTCCCGGATCAGATAGCCCTCCGTGCGCAGCGTCGCCTGCACCTCCGTAAAATAACGATGCAGCAGATGGTACGGCTCCGTTTCATCCGAAACGACCAATATGCCGTTTAATTCCTTACTGTCTGCAAAAATTTCACACGTCTCATAAAATTCCGTCAGGTCGCATTGAAACAGCTCCGGCATCAGTCGTTTCCGCACCTCTTCATCCGGAATCAGCTCCACATACAACGGGTCCGCCGCAAACGAACGGCACAACAGCTCCTCAAGCTTCGACAAATCCTCTTCCTGTACTCGATACAGTTTTTCACTGTCCATAAAATTCCACTCCGGCTTCTCTCAAAAGCCGCTCCATCCTTTCCGTCTGCACGCACAGCGTATCGATTTCTTTCCGGTACAAATCGCTCTGGCGCTCATATGCAGCCTCCAGCTGTGCAATTTCTTCCGTAAAATCACTGCAGTCCGTCTTTTCTTTTTCCAGAAGTCCGGTCACAACCGGGAAAAAGTTTTCAAACCCGATAATTCTTCCGGTTCCCCATTTCAGCCGATCTGCACTCTGATCCAATGCATACGATGTAAAATGTCGATAAACCTCTTCTTCAAACAAAAATGCGTACCGGTTGCTGTCGATCTCATACAGCTTGCGCAGTGCCGCTGAAAGCCTTCCCTCTTTCAGATTGCGTACCGCACCTTCCAGAAGCTGCAAACGATCCTGCAAAATTCCATGCGGAAACAACACGTTTCCATACCAGTCGATCCGCACATAGGCGTCCTGCTCCTGCTGAAAAACCTGTAAAAGCGATCGTTCCAGCTTCCGGGTGTCTGCCGCAGGTACTTCTGCAACAGTGTCCGTTCCCTGCACACATGTGATAAAATCTCCATTCACCGCCCCGGCATCGTCAGTCTCCGCCGTGCGCAGTCCAGATGCATTTTCCACACCAGCCGCCGATGCGTCAGCGTGCCTCGCGTTCCGGTTCGTTTTCTCTACCTTTGCATACAGCTGTTGCGCCGTCGCCGTTGCCTGCTCCAGCACCCGCAGCAGCCGCTGTCCGTCCGCGCCGGTCTTTTCACACCATTCGCTGTCCAGCCGCTCCTTTGCTTTTCGGAATACTCTGGAAAAATCCAGCGGAACAACAACCGTACGGTCAATCGCCATCAGCAAAAGTCCAAACAGCTCATGGTGCATCCGATAAACATCCTCATCGTAAAAGCCGTCGTTGTCGAACTGTGAATGATAGTTCGTTTCCATAAAGCTTCCGCCCGTAAAATCATTGACCATCGACGGAATTCCGGCAATCGCAATGGAAAAATCGTCCGACCAGGTTTCAATCGGCGCGGTAATCCTCGTTTCCTCCGGATATGCTCCGGTCAGGCTCGGCAGCTCTTCCAGAAATTCTTCCAGAAAAGAAACGTATTCGAACGTGCTCCGAATCCTCGCCCGCGTCCCGTGTGCCAGCGCAGGGAGCTCAAAATTCAGGTCGGCAATCACGCTTCCCCGCCACTCCGGATGCACCGTAAATACCTGTTCATACGCGCCCGTCGACCAGTCGAACTGCGAGTCCGCCACGCCCCATTCCTCGGACGCCATGCAGCAGAACATCAGCGTATTTTCGGGCTGATATCCAATTTCCAGCAGCGTTTTTCCCATCGAAAGCATCATCGAAATCGCGGTGTTATCATCCTGAAAACCGTCAAAATAGGAATCGTAATGTGCGGAAAGCATAATTCTGCGCTCCGGGTGCGTTTTTCCGGGAATCTCCCCGACGATGTTATAGGTCGTCTGCGCCGGGATCACCTTTGTCGAAGCGTCAAACAGCACCTTTACCTCACTGCGGCCCTGCAGCATTTTTTTCAATTGATCTGCATCGTGCCGGGCAATCGAAAATGCCGGTGCATTCGACGGTCCCGCGATATCCTGTGCGTTCAGTGCGCGTTCGTCTACCTCTCCGTAGCCGCCCGTCTGTGCGGCAATGACAGCTGCCGCGCCTTTTAAATGCGCCTGATAAACCGGATAATTGATCCACCACTCATCCCGCTGGTTGATATCCACTAATACGAGCTTTCCGGTCACATCCATTCCTTCATAATCCTGCAGAGTTCCTCTGCCTGCATACACAACCGAATAGCACTCCGGTCCGTCCGTCACAAAATTCGTCTGATACGCGCCAAGCTGTATCGTTTCCTCTTCGCCTTTTTCGTTTAAAAAAGTCATTTTCGCGCGTTCAAATTCCCACGCATCTACTGTAATCGCATCCTTATGGATAATCGGAAAACCGATTGTGTGCATCTCCTGCTCCAGCATTTCCCCGGTTGCAAGCTCTGCCTTCGACCCCGCCGTCCGATAGCCGAGTTCTTCGTTGGTGCGGTGTTTTTCCATCCGTTTCGCCAGATGATAGGAATAGGAAATATCCAACTGCTGTCTGTATTTCTCCTGCATGTCCATCGTATGCCACTCCTGTCTGTCATCGCTTTTATGCCTGATCCGGTATCATAGGAGACAAAAGACCTTTTTGATCCCGACATCATTTCAGTCCCAGTATATCATTCCTGTAGCAAAAGACAAGAAGGTTTCCGCTGCATAGAGGGCAAAGATTGAAAAATAAAATTTTTCAATCGCGAGATTTGTGTCTGCGCTCACTTGACACAAACTCGACATGCGCAAAAAACGTGCGCAGAAAGGAGGAGAAATATGCCGCGCAGAGGCGACCGGTTGTGGCTTTGCGCGGCATATTGTATTTTGCGACGATGTCTGGTTACCCGATTACAAGCTCCCTGCCGCCCATTTTTTCATACAAACGGTGGGAAATGGAAACCACCGTCCGGTTTTCTCCGGCGCGCCTGAGCGCATACAAAACCTCCTGCTCTGTGCCTACATCGAGGTTCGCCGTGATTTCATCCAGCAGCAGAATCGACGGCTTCGCTGCAACCGCCCGGGCAATGGACAAAAGCTGCCACTGTCCCTGTGAAAACAGTGCATCCGTGCAGGGCGTATCATACCCCTGCTCCATTCCGGCAATCACTTCATGCAGTCCTGCCAGCTTCGCCGCTTCGACCGCATCCTCTCTGGAAATCATCGGATCAGAAAGCGTAATCTGCTCCAGAACGGTTCCGGGAACCCGCTTAAAGCTCTGCTCCACGCAGCCAAACAGACGCCGTCTGATACTGTCCGGAAGCAGATAAGCGTCCTGTCCATATATTTTTACACAGCCCTTTTGCGGACGATACAGCCCCAAAAGCAATTTAAAAATTGTGCTCTTTCCTGCGCCGGTGCGCCCGGTCATCGTTACCTGCTCGCCGGTTTTTATCTCGAAGCTCAAATGCTTCAGAACCATCTTTTCCTCTTCATAGCCGAAGCTGACATCTTCCAGGGAAATGCATGCGACCGCAGGCGATTTTGCCGGCTCAGCGGCCGCAGCGCGATCCGAACCAGCGGCCGCAGCATAATCCGAACCAGAGACCGAGCCGGCTCTGCCAAGTTCTACCATCACTTTTTCTCCCGCCTCCCCGGAGGTTTCCAGCCGCGTCGGCAGCTCCAGAAATTCTCCGACACGCTTCGCGCCTGCCAGCGCCTCCTGGATCGTCTGGATTTCCATACCAATGCTTTCGATTGGGGAAAAGATTCTTGAAATATAGGAAATTACCGCAACCGCCGTACCGACTGACATGCCGAAAAACATTCTGACCTCCGGGCCGGACGAAGCCGACAGCAGCATGACAACGCCCGTCACCAGCGCATCTGTAATCAAAATAACCGGAGAATACAGTGCATCGTAAAAATTTGTACGCTCCATCGCAGCATATCCCTCCTGCAGCGTACGGTCATAACGTTTGCGCATAAAGCCTTCTTTTCCAAAAACATGGATCATCCGAATGCAATGAATCGTCTCCGGCACAAGACCCGACGTCCGCGCAGCAGCCTTTCTGCTGTCCATCTGCGCAGCCAGCATTTTTTTCTGAACATGTCTTGTAAACAGTGCGATCAGCGGCAGAATCGCCAGCAGAGTAATCGCAAGTCCGCGGTTTTTCTGCCAGAGCACTGCGTAAATACCGATCATCGTGCAGGCGTCTGCAAACATGCTGATGATACCGGAGGTAAACAGCGTTTCCAGCGTATCAACATCCCCGACGAACCGGGATGCGATCGTTCCTGCGTCCATTTTACTCAACGTATCTGCGGACAGCTGCGACAGCTTTTCGCACATCTGACTGCGCAGACCGTGAGTCAGCTTCTGTCCGAATACGATCAAAAGGCTTTCCCGCGTAGATTCCAGCAATCCCGCCAGTGCTGTCACGCCGAAATAGGAAAATGCCTGTACAATCGGCATCGGGTTTCCCGCAGTCAGCCCGTCCACGATTTTTTCCAGAATCAGCGGCGGCACAAGTGCAGTGACGACTGCGCCGACTACGGTGATGACCAATGCAATCGGAAGCAGAAGATTCTGTGTGCAGATCGATCCCACCGCAGTGAGAATTGCATGATGCGCCTTTGACGGCATCGTTTTTTTCAAACGCTCACGCATGGTCTGCTCCCTCCTTCCATACCTTGCACAAATTTGCATATTCCGGAACTATCTGCAGCATTTTTTCGTGCGTTCCTGTCTGCGTCTGTCCGTTTTCCATCCAGATGACCTGATCCATCTGATCAAACAAATACAGGCGGTGCGAAATCAGTAGGATAATCCGATCCTTTGACATCGCTTTTAATTCCCGGAAAATCTCCTCCTCCGTATTCCGATCCAGCGCCGCAAACGGGTCATCCAGAACGATCAGCGGCTTTGCATGGGACAGCGTCCGTGCAAGCGCCGTTCTCGCCTGCTGCCCGCCGGAAATCCGCACGCCGCGGCTGCCGACCAGTGTATCGATGCCGTTTTCCATTTCGGACACTTCCCGGTCCAGGCAGACGCGCGAAAGCTCCCTGCCGACGTCGATCTGCTCCTCTCCGAGCGCGACATTGTTTCGGACACTGTCCGTCAAAAGCTCCGGATCGTGTCCCTGCCATCCGACCATGCTCCTGCGTTCTTTATCTGAATATTCAGATAATTCTTTCCCGTTTAACAAAACATGCCCGGTATAAGGCACTTCTCCCAGAAAAATTTTACCAAGCGTCGATTTGCCGCACGCAACAGGACCCGTGATCCCTATGATCTGTCCAGGCTTTGCACTTATCGTCAATCCGTCAAAAATCTGCTTTCCGCCCGGATATGCGCCGCCCGCCTGATCCAGCTTCAGGCTGACCGCCCCGGCTGTCTTTTCTTCTGTTTCTTCCGGAGGCTCTGTCAGCAGCGGACGGATTCTTTTCCACGAAACGTTTGCTTTCTGTACGGAGTTAAACAGCTTCGCCGCCTTCGAGGACTTGACCGCAAGCTTTCCATAGCAGGATAAAAATGTCGTAAACGCTGCGATGTTCCAAACCGCCCATCCGCTTTTTAACACATTTTTCGAACCAAAATACAAAATCAGCACGGTGCTTCCCATGGAAATCACCTGATACAGCGGAGGCATCGCTACGACCTGCATTCCTGCACGGACTGCTGTTTTTTCGTAATCGTCCAGCTGTTTTTCATACATGCCGTTGCGCTGTTTTTCACAGCCGTAAATCCGATAAGTCACCGCGTTGCCCGCGCGGTCCAGCGTCGCTGTATTCAAGCGTCCGGCGCTCTCCTTATATGCGGCATTGCTGCGCTCTACCACGGTTTTCATCTTTTCCGCCATCAAATAGGAAAACGGCGGGAACAACAGACACAGCAGTGCAAGCCGCCAGTCGTACCACAACAGCATCGCAGCATAGGCAAGCAGCGCAATACCGGTATCAAAAATCTCCGTCGTAAACTTCCGAATTCCCTCTACGCACGCATCCACGTCAGACACCGCTTTTGTCAGAAGGCTTCCGGCCCCCTCTTTTTCCAGCTCACCTACACTTTTATGTACCAGATTCCCGTAAAGCACCTGCTTCATGCTCCGGTTGATATCGTTCGCAAACCGGCGCACATAAAACCGCTTGATGTAGCGCGCGCCCTGCACGAATCCGATCACTGCCACATACGCGCACACCAAAAGCAGCATATCGGTAAAAAATTTTTTCCCTGTAAACACATCCAGCAGGCACTGTGCAAGCCGTCCTTCAAACCACGGCCCCGCGAGCAGTCCGATATTATAAATCAGGCCGGAAACCGTCACCGCAAGCAGCGGCTTCCACTCCGTCACAAAGTAGCTTCCGATCTGATCCGGTTTTTTCCCGGCAGTCCGGATTCCCGATTCTTTCCTGTCGCACATCGTCGTCCCTTCAGCCATCCTTTTCTCCTCTGTCCATCCGTTCCTTTACCTGCAAAAATCCAGACCGGCTTTCTTTTTTCGATCTCAGATACAGTCGATCCAGCATTTCGCAAAAGTGCTCGGTTTCTGATTCGTCCAGTTCCTCCATCAGCCACTCATAAAACGTCGATTCAATGCTGACCTTGGAGTTTTTCAGCCCTTCCGCCTTTTTTGTCGCATACAAAAGCTGACTTCTTTTGTCCTCCGGATTGTCCCGGCGAATCAGGTAGCCCTTCGCTTCCAGGCTTGCCGCGCGGCGCGCCGCAGCTCCCTTGTCGATCTTTAATTCTTCCCGCAGCTGCGCCTGTGTGATGCCGGGATGGTGCCGCACCAGATGGATAAAATCGAACTCCGCCGTCCCGATTCCTTCCTCCTTCATCGTCTGTACCGTCAGCTTATTTAACTCCCGCGCAATTTTCGTCATTTTCCGTTCGGTTTTATCCATCGCAATCGTCCTCCTGAATTGAGTTGCAGGGGCTTTCCTGCACGATAGTTTTTCAAAATGGATGTACCTACATCTTTTTTCATCCTAGTTTATCTGCAGAGAACTGTCAACCGTTTTCCTGCGCTTGAAATATCCGGAAAACCGCGCTATGATGTTCTTAACTGACTTATGTATCACACAAAGAAGGGAGCTTCGTATGACTTTAGAACCGCTTATTTTAAAAATGATTTCCTACGATCACGGCTGCCCGGGGCGCATTCAGCATTTTCTGAAGGTGCACAGCTTTGCAAAGACGATCGCTGTTTCCGAGCATCTCGATGAAAAAACACTGTTCATTACGGAAGCTGCCGCCATCGTGCACGATATCGGCATCCGGCTGTGTCTGGAAAAATACGGAGACGGAAACGGAAAATTGCAGGAAAAAGAAGGTCCTGCCCTGGCAGAGCAGATGCTCTCCGAGCTGGGATTTGAAAAAGATGTGATAGAGCGCGTCAGCTTTTTAGTCGGTCATCATCATACTTATACCGGCATCGACGGTCTCGATTATCAGATTCTGGTGGAGGCGGATTTTCTGGTCAACCTCTTTGAAGGAAACACGGACACAGCCCATATCCGGGCGACCTATGACAACATTTTCCGCACAGAGACCGGGAAAAAAATCTGCCGCGAAATGTTTGGCTTATAATGTGGAGACATCATCAGCTTTTCTTTCCATTTCGCGGCATTTTGTTAAAAGGATGGGCCTCCCACAAAAACGGCGACGCTGCGCGGTTTCAGGATAAATTCACTGTCAATGACAGTCATCTGTGACTCCTTTTCGGGCATTTCCGGCTGGTCCGTATTGACCGCAAGCCTCCATACAAAGCCGTTTGGAAGCTTCGGCAGAAAAAACTGCTGATCCTCCCAGAAAACATTGACCGCCAGGTACACGAGATCTTCCGTTTCCAATTCCCGGGTTCGCTCCATTTCCAAGCTCCACACAGATTCCCGGCGTCTCTCTGCTTCCTGACTCCACGCGTTTTCCTGATTTCGTCCTGTTTTCTGACTGCTTCCGGCCGGAACCGCCCCCGCAAACATCACGCCCAGGAATTTACTTTCCTGGGTCACATTATTGTCCCAGGGCTGATTCGTATGGACGCTGACCGTCGGGAACCCAAGCCCGGACGGACTGCATTCTCCGCGGATTGCAGAGTGTTTTTTGCGGAATGCAATCATATAACGGAAAAATTCGTAAATTTCTCTATTTTTTTCCAACAGCGACCAGTCCAGCCAGGAAATTTCGTTGTCCTGGCAGTAGGCGTTGTTGTTGCCAAACTGCGTATTGCAAAATTCGTCTCCCGCCAGAAACATCGGCGTTCCGCGGCTGCACAGTAACACCGCACAGGCATTTTTGATCATTCTTTTCCGAAGCGCTTCTATTCCGGGGTTGTCGGATTTTCCCTCGTACCCACAGTTCCAGCTCCGGTTATCATCTGCACCATCAGTATTATTCCAACCGTTTTCCTCGTTATGTTTTTCATTATAAGAATACAGGTCGTACAGCGTAAAGCCGTCGTGACAGGTCAGAAAATTGATTGACGAATTGTAGCCCCGATACTGCCCGCCGTACAGATCCGGAGAGCCGGTAATCCGCTTTGCCGCCTGTGCTGCGAACCAGTAATCTCCTTTTAAAAAGCTGCGCAGTTCGTCCCGGTATTTGCCGTTCCACTCCGCCCACCGGTTCCACGCCGGGAAATTTCCGACCTGATACAAACCGCCCGCATCCCATGCCTCCGCAATCAGGTTGACGTCCTTCAGCACCGGATCTTCCGCCAGATTCCGAAGCAGAGGCGGCTGTAACAGCGGCATCCCGTCCTCGTTTCGTCCCAAAATGCTCGCAAGGTCAAAGCGAAAACCGTCCACCCGATAATGAATTACCCAATGCCGCAGGCATTCCAGAATCATCTGCTGTACGACTGGATGGTTGCAATTTAACGTATTTCCGCATCCGCTGAAATTATAATAGTTTCCCTCCGGCGTCAGCATATAATAAATCCGGTTGTCGATTCCCTTAAATTCAAAAAACGGTCCCTGCTCGTTTCCCTCCGCGGTATGATTGAACACCACGTCTAAAATGACTTCGATTCCGTTCTGGTGAAGCTCCCGGATGAGATTTTTAAACTCCGTCCCTTCCCGGTTATACTCCTGACGCGCCGTGTATCCTGTGTTCGGTGCAAAAAATCCAACCGTGTTGTAGCCCCAGTAATCCAGAAGCGTCCTGCCGCCAATTTCACGTTTTCCCATCGTCTCGTCGAATTCAAACACCGGCATCAGCTCAACCGCAGTGATGCCAAGCGCCTTCAGGTAGAGGATTTTTTCCCGGATACCCTCAAACGTTCCCGGAAACTGCACGCCCGAGGAGGCATGCTTTGTAAAACCGCGCACATGCATCTCATAAATAATCAGCTCCTGCATCGGCTTTTTCGGCTCTCTGGCGTCACCCCAGTCGAAATCGTTGAACACCACCCGCCCATGATAACCCTTCTCCCGGTCGGGCTCTTTTCCCCAGATGCTCTGCTGCGTCACCGCCCGCGCATACGGATCCAAAAGCACTTTTGTTTTATCATAAATCAGCCCTTTTTCCGGGACGTTCGGCCCGTCCATCCGATAGGCGTACTCAAAATCGTAAATATCCAGACCGAACACGATCATCGAATATACCCGCCCGATCCTGTAATTTTCCGGAAAAGGAATCGTCCCGTAAGGCTCTTTTTCCCCTCTGTGAAACAGCAGCAGCTCACAGGAAACCGCATTCTGAGAATGAATTGTAAAGTTGACGCAGCTTCCGAAGGAAGTCGCTCCGTTGATTTCATATAACCCCGGACGGATATCGAATCCGTTGACGCGATCCAATGGGTTTAAAAACTGTTTCTCTGCCGCAAGCGGATTTAGGTTCATGCTGTGTGCCTCCTGTCCCTTTCGATTCTTACTCCCAGTTTATCATCTGTAGGGCAGGATGCAAGCAGGAAAGTCTGGTCATCGCTGTTTTTATCCGGAAAGAAGAGGTATCCACCGCAGCCGTTTGCGCACCCCGGCGGCACGCGCGCCATACTATATAGAAACGGAGCGTTTCAGGTGATCTGCATGGCAGTCTCTTCTCTGGATATTCTGAATCTGTCCCACTCTTTCAAGGACGTGTGCGAAGCGCACGCCAAATCTCCCGAATGTCTCTCCTGCACGCTCCGTCTTTTACTGGAATACAACCTGATTCAGGCAAACCTGGAATATTCCAGACGCTTTTGCTGCACCCCCCAGGCACCGGACGACGCGGCTTCTAAAAACTGCAAAAAGGAATTTCCATCTGCAGAATCGTAGATTGTCAACAAAGCTAAAAAAGTTTTGAAAAGAAAACAAATTCTGGTAAATTTCAATAACATTTCTTCCTTTTTTCCATTAGAATAATGTCGATTTTATAAAAATTTCCTTTTTTTCTTTCCTTTTTTGTATTACAATGAAATTATCAAAAATCGATCGAAAGAAAGGGGTTTTTCCAATGGCAAACAGAATTATGCTCAACCAGACCTCCTATCACGGAGCTGGCGCAATCGAAGAAATCGCAAACGAAGCAAAGGCTCATGCTTTCCGGAAAGCATTTGTATGTTCCGATCCGGATCTGATCAAGTTCGGCGTAACCGCAAAGGTAACGGCTATTTTAGACCGCGAAGGTCTTGCTTATGAAATCTACTCCGATATCAAAGCAAACCCGACCATCGAAAACGTAAAGAACGGCGTTGCAGCGTTCAAGGCTTCCGGCGCTGACTACATCATCGCAATCGGCGGCGGTTCCTCTATGGATACCTCCAAGGCCATCGGCATCATCATCGCCAACCCGGAATTTGAAGACGTCCGCAGCCTCGAAGGCGTTGCTCCCACCAAAAAGCCCTGCGTTCCGATTATCGCTGTTCCTACCACTGCCGGCACCGCTGCAGAGGTTACCATCAACTACGTTATCACCGACGTAGAGCGCAAGCGCAAATTCGTATGCGTTGACCCCCACGACATGCCGATCATCGCAGTCGTTGATCCCGATATGATGTCCTCCATGCCAAAGGGCCTGACCGCTTCTACTGGTATGGATGCTCTGACCCACGCAATCGAAGGCTACACCACCAAGGCTGCATGGGAAATGACCGATATGTTCCACTTAAAGGCAATCGAAATCATTTCCAAATCCCTGCGTAACGCAGTCGCTAACACCAAAGAAGGCCGTGAAGGCATGGCTCTTGGTCAGTATATCGCAGGCATGGGCTTCTCCAATGTCGGTCTCGGCATCGCTCATTCCATGGCACACACCCTGGGCGCTGTTTATGACACCCCTCACGGCGTTGCATGCGCAATGATGCTTCCGATCGTTATGGAATACAACGCAGACTGCACCGGTGAAAAATACCGTGAAATCGCACGCGCAATGGGCGTAGAAGGCGTTGATCAGATGGATCAGGCTGCTTACCGTAAAGCTGCGGTCGATGCTGTCCGCAAGCTTTCCGAGGATGTCGGCATTCCGTCCAAGCTCGAAGCCATCAAGGAAGAGGATCTTCCGTTCCTGGCAGAATCTGCCCATGCAGATGCATGCGCACCCGGCAACCCGAAGGATGCAAGCATCGAAGATCTGACCGCATTATTCCGTAAGCTGATGTAAAAAAGAATGTGCCAAGGCACATTCTCGCGGAGCGTTTTTATTTCATAGGACGTATTTTCCTATGAAACAAAAAACAGCCCCGACAGTTTTTATTCATGACAATAAAATTCTCGCAGAGCGTGCATTCTATTGTTTGAAAATTGCCGGGGCTGTTCCTTTGCACCTCTTATAACGGAGGCGCGCCTTCGATTTTTACTTAATTTCTTCCGGATTGGGTTTCAGGGTAACGCCTCTGTTGATATCGCCCTTTAAGTCCTTGCCGAACTCGTAGTCGTTGCCAGGCAGAATTGCATTCAGGATAATACCTGCCAGCGCTGCGATTGCAAGACCGGTCAGCGTGATGGATGTACCGAATACCGTAAAGGTCAGACCACTGGAGAAGCCCAGGCCGCATACCAGGATTACTGCTGCGATAACCAGGTTGCGGGACTTGGTCAGGTCTACATGGTTCTCTACTACGTTACGGACGCCGATTGCGGAAATCATACCATACAGCATGAAGCTTACGCCGCCGATGATTGCGGACGGCATGGAGCCGATTACATCAGCCATCTTCGGAATAAAGCTTAAGATTACTGCGAATACAGCTGCAATACGGATCACTCGGGGATCATGTACATGGCTTAATTCCAGAACGCCGGTGTTCTCACCGTAGGTGGTGTTTGCAGGACCGCCAACCAGAGCGGACAGAGCGGTTGCAAGACCGTCGCCTACCAGAGTGCGGTGCAGACCGGGATCAGCGATGAAGTTTTCGCCGACTGTTGCGGAAATCGCGGACATATCGCCGATGTGCTCCATCATGGTAGCAAGCGCGATCGGAGCCATAACTAAAATTGCAGTCAGGTTAAATTTGCACAGCTGGAAAGGCGGCAGGCCAACCCAGGATGCAGATGCAATGTTGGAGAAATCCAGGATGGCGCTTCCGTCCGGATTTGTCAGGCCAATTGCATTTAAAACAGCTGCAACAACATAGGAAACCACAACGCCCATCAGAATCGGGATAATCTTGAACATTCCTTTTCCCCAGATGTTAAATACGATAATGGTTCCAAGTGCAATCAGGGCAATCAGCCAGTTGGTCGATGCGTTGGAGATTGCAGACGGTGCAAGGGACAGACCGATACAGATGATGATCGGACCGGTTACAACAGGCGGCAGATAATGCATAACGCGATGTACACCTGCAATCTTGATGACCAGGGCAAGCACCAGATACAATAAACCAGCTACAACAATACCGCCACAGGCATAAGGCAGCTTTTCTCCCATGGTCATGTCTGCGAAAATTCCGGTGTTCAGATTCGCTACCGTAGCAAAACCGCCCAGGAATGCGAAGGACGAACCAAGGAAAGCCGGTACCTTCAGCTTGGAGCACAGGTGGAAGAACAGAGTTCCCAGACCCGCGCAGATCAGGGTTACCTGAATGGAAAGCCCTTCTCCTTCAAAATAGTTGTTGACCAGAATCGGTACCAAAATCGTCGCACCAAACATTGCGAACATATGCTGCAGACCTAACAGCAGCATCTTCGGTACACCAAGTGTTCTGGCGTCTTTAATTGCCACACTTTTCTCCTCCATTATAAACCTCCTATAAATTTTTTTCTGTTCTATAGTAGTCTCTTTCTTCCTTTCCGTCAATCATTTCCTGTAGAAAAAAACCTTCTATTTTCTATGTAAATTCAGTTTTTTCCTCTTTTTTTCAAAGATAGGGTGCGCTATAATAAATTCTGCACGCCATTGGTGTGCAGTTCACACGCACCAAAGAAAGGACTTCTATTATCATGACTTCCAGTTCCGAAACCTCCCGTCTGTCCGGCCGCCCCGCCTGGGCGTTCGACCGCAGGATTTTCTTAAACGGCATGTGCGACGGCGTTCCCATCGCACTGGGCTATTTTGCCGTTTCCTTTTCCCTCGGCATCGCCGCAAGAAACGCCGGTCTGACGCCGCTGCAGGGCTTTTTTGCCAGCCTGCTAAACAATGCTTCCGCCGGAGAATATGCTGCGTTCACCTTAATCGCCGCCAATGCGACGCTTTTCCAGGTAGCGCTTATTACCTTGATCGCAAATGCGCGGTATCTGCTGATGAGCTGTGCGCTCGCGCAGCGCTTTGCACCCGGCACACCGTTTTTCCACAGACTGATTATCGCTTATGATGTAACGGACGAGCTGTTCGGCATCACGATTTCCCGCCCCGGCTGCCTGAATCCGTTCTATACCTATGGCGCGATTTTGCTTGCCGCTCCTGCATGGGCGTTCGGCACAGCCTTCGGCATCATGGCAGGAAATGCGCTTCCGCTGCGCGCTGTCAGTGCGCTCAGCGTTGCCCTTTACGGCATGTTCCTCGCAATCATCATCCCCCCCGCACGGAAAAATAAAGTCGTTGCTGTCCTGATCGTCATCAGCTTCGCGTTGAGCTTTTTTGGCAGTTATGTACCCGGAATCTCTGCATTGTCCGACGGAACCCGCACGATTTTGCTTACCGTGCTGATTTCCGCTGCCGCAGCAATTTTTTTCCCGCTCAAAAATATACAGGAGGAATCCGAACATGAGTCGTAATGTGCTTTATATCGCCGTCATGGCGCTGGTTTCCTATACAATCCGCGTCCTTCCGCTGACGCTGATCCGCAAACCGATCCGCAACACATTTATCCAGTCGTTTCTTTATTATGTGCCTTATGTTACGCTCGCTGTGATGACCTTTCCCGCCATCCTGCACGCAACGCAGTCGCCGATTTCCGGCGCAGTTGCCCTGATCGCCGGAATCATCGCCGCATGGCTCGGCGCCGGATTATTTCCGGTATCCGTGATCTGCTGCGCACTGGTTTTCCTGATCGAGCTGTTTATCTAAAAAAACTGATATCACAGCTTAAATTTCTTGCTTTATCTTCCGTTATGAACTTGTTATGCTGTTCTTATGACACAGATCAACCTGAAATCTCACACAATTTCAGCTCTGGGAGGAGCGTTATCGTTAATGGAAGACTTTAAAAAGAACCTGCTTAAAATGGGAAAAACAAACCGGACTGTCCCGGCGATTTTACTGATTGCTGCTGTCTTCTTTCTGCTGTTCGGCATCTTTATGATCCCCCACAAAGATCAGCCCTTTGACCCGACCTCCGGCGGCTATGCTTCCCTCAATATCGTCTATGTTATGGGACCCTTCGCAGAGCAGACCTCTGACGGAAGGACTGTAAAGGAATATTATGTTGCCGAAAATGACAAAGGTTACTGGTCTATTGTCAGCACCGAGAGCTCCTGTCCCTTTCCTGTTTACAATGAAACCATTTCCGATGCCGATCTGAAAACACTGGTTCCTCAGACCGCTGTCGGTCAAAGCAAAAAGATACCCAAAAAGCTTGCCGGATACCTTGTAGACTACTTCAACAACAACGGCTTTGAGCTCTCCCTTTCCGACTATGAGCAAACCTTGGGTGATCATTATCTCGATACCACCGTTCCTTTGATGGGCAGCAGCCTTGTGCTCTTTACATTTGCTGCAGTCTTTTTCATCCTCAGTGTGATTGTCCTGATCTCCTTCAGGAAAAACGGCAATCACATTCAGACCCGTATTCAGGAGCTTATGCAAAACGGTGAGTTCGAACCGCTCTGTCAGGATTTCCAGTCAGCTGACGCTGCTTTTTATGACGGATTAGGTCTCGCTGTCTCTCCCCATTATCTCCTTGACTTTTCCAATTTGCAGTATGGTTTTTCTGTATATCCCCTCGATCAGTTTTATAATGTTTTTAAATGCAACATGGTAAACGGCAATCCTACAACATCCAATTACATTGCTCTGGAGCACAAGAACGGACAGCGAATCCTTGTTGCAGCCTGCCCGAATGTATCTAAAGACTTTAACGCTGCACTGGATATGCTGAAACAGTCTGTAAACGGAGGTATGCAATGGTGATTACTTACGGAACCCGAACCTTATTCAAGCGGGAAGGAGCATGCGGACATGCGATCTGTAAAAACTGCGGACATGATGCTCCCCAAACCCTTTGCCGCCAGCTCGATCAGGTAACGCTTTTCTTTATCCCCATCGTCAGTCTTGAAAAACAACGCGGCATCCTGTGCGAAAGCTGCGGCATGATTGTACCCCTCGACAAGGCAGAATACAAACGCCGCCGTGAAGCGAGACAAAAAGCTGCCCTTTTCTGAACTCTGTACGATAAAAAAACCGGTCATAAAAGACCGGTTCTTTTTATCGTCTATTCTTTTTTCATAATCCATACTTCGCTGACTGCCAGCGCCTTTAAGGTATCGTAAACCTCCCAACGGACTTTCAGCGTGCCGTCCTGATAGGATTCCTTCGGCAGGTCGTATTCCCAGAACGGCTCTCTTCCCGCCTCAATCTCCCGGCGGACAGATTTTCCGTTCGGATTCTGCGCAATCCGATCTGCCAGCAGGACTTTTCCGGCACGGATATTGACCAGCGTTTCATCCTTCAGCGCGGTCTGTCCCACAAATGCCCGGAAAAACGAATTCGGATAAAATACCTTCATCCCATAAGAAGCTTCCGGATCAAGTCCGGTAAACGTCATTTCCAGCGGTGTTCCATACAGCACCGTCACATTCAGCGCCCAGGTCAGCGGCATCGGGAACTCGTGGTACCAGCCGTCGATCTCATGCAACAGGCCGACCATTGTATACACACTGTGATCAATGAATGGAGTTTTTAAATATCCGGGATCTTCCTCCCAGCTGTGCCATACGGAAACATGTGAAAAGCCTTCGTAAGTGCCGGGCGCGCAAAACTGATTTCCGTCGCCGGGATCCTGACGCAGGTTCAGCTGATGCAGTGCTGCGCATCTGTTCTTTTCGTTCTGCATCTTTTCAATCCGCTTAAAGCTCTGCATCAAATACTGATAATCGTTTAACGGCATGCTTCTCGTCTGCAGGTACGCGCCGCGAATCCAGCACTGCCCGCCGTGATGGTTTTCGGTCAGCTGAATCCCGCACAGATTCCGCAGGCTGTCTGCCAGCTTCAGCATTTCAAACAGCACATCCTCCGCCGCCGGAACGTCCCTGGAAAGATTCAGGATCGTCCGCGCCTCCCGGATAACTGCTTCGCTTCCGGTAATATCCGCCAGGTCGAGCACCGCACGCGCCTGCTGCTCCAGCTCCTGATCCTTTGCATATTTCTGTTTCGTCCAGTAATCCGTCAGAATCCGCAGCTTTAACATCTGATAGCGGTAATTGTTTTTCACCTGTTTCGATACGGTTTTATCGAATGCTGTAAAGGATTCATACAGTGCATCGATTCCGTCGTTTTCCAGAACCGGGCCATCCCAGTTATGCTCCACGTCCATCAAAAATTCCGCAACCTGCTCAGAGGTTTCCGAATCGATAAACAGGTTTGCATAATCCGCCATCGTTTCCTCTGCCGCCACCGAGCTGTCAAAATCCTGATCCGCCCAGAGGATCTTGTTGACGTCGTCATGGATACCCTCGGAATAGGTGATCGAACCGATGGTATACGGCTCTAACATATTGTGAATCGCTTTCATTTTTTCCGGACGCGCATTGTAGCCCTCCCGTCCGCTCGTCAGTGCAAACGCCATATCCCAGTTTTCCACCGGGAACTGACAGTTCGAATTGTGGGAAATATCCGGGTAGTTCCGAATGTTTTCACGATATTTTTCGGGAAGCTTCTCATACAGCTCTTCGATGCTGTCCTGCTCCCAGGGCGCAAAGCACACGCCGGTAACCCAGTCCGGCTCCTTTGCGATTTCTTCATAAAAAGTACCGTACCAGCCAGGCTCCGGCTGAAAATGCTGCGGTGCAACCCACACGCCCGCTTCCGGATGATATTCGTGCAGAATTTCCACAAAATGCTCTGTCAGACGCATCGCATCCGTCGGCCAGAGGGAACCGGGATCCCCCAGCGGAACCAGCATTGCATCCAGATAAGGAATTGCAGAAAAGACCCTCCGGCGTTCTTCCATCTCCCGGTCGATGCACCCAAAATCATGATAATCGCGTCCGACATTCGGATACCACAACCAGACGTCCATGCCATAGGAATGAATGATTTTGGAAACCTCGCACATCAGCTCCATCGGATCTTCCGGGAAAAGTGCGGAATACAAACGGTCGTCCGTCTTCGGCGGAAGCAGCTCGATGGCGTTTGCTCCAAACAGCGCCAGATCCTCGATATACGCCTCGAATTCCTTTTTTGACCATGCACCGTAGGTATTGTTTTTGTCCCGGTAGCCCAGCTGATGTCCCCGCAGCGGATACTGCGGCGTCATGCTCAGGCTGTCCAGCTCGTCCGGAATTTCAATGCTGCCTTTTTTTACAATTGCTTTTCTCAAAAGCCGCGCCATCCCGTAAAACTCACCGCGCTCGTCTTTTCCGAGCACAACGGTGCGCCCGCTGCCGTCCGGGTTGTCGATAACCCGGATCCGGAAGCCCTCTTTGCCCGGCACAGTGATGCCGTCAAACAGCGCTTTGGCCTCCTCGCTGCAGCTGTCCTCTTTATAAAACTCTATGCTGATTTTTCCAGACGTTTTAGACTGCAGTAAAGAAACGCCGCTTCGTTTTTTTAAATTTTTGCAAAATACGTCCGCAGTCTTTTTTTCCAGAGCAGTCTGAAGCTGCGGTTTGTATACAACAGCTGATATGATTTCCATTTTCTTTCTCTCCTTTTCTTTATTTCCACAACTTCCGTGCCAGGATGTCCAGCGGCTCTGCGAACCGCTCAAACAGCCCGTCCTCCGTAATTTCATTTCCATCCTGCGATGCATAATCGTTCCACAGCATGTAGCAGGCTCCCAGTGTCCGGCTCGACCACCGCGGAAGCTCCCAGGTTCGCTCCTGCGTTTCGAAAACGTTCGGCTGCCACTTTTTTTCCAGAAAATCCAGATCCAGACGGTCATAGCCGCCGCCCGGAATCAGGTACAGACTGCTGCTCAGCGAATTGATGACGGAAAATCCGGCATCATACATTTCCTGCGGATCTGTCCAGTCCGTATCCCATACCTGCAGCTGAATTTTTCTGGAAAGCCCCGAATAATCCTGTCCGGTCTTCGACAGGCTGCCCCACATGCGGATCGTCTTTTCCGGCGCTGCCTCCGCCACATAGTCCGAAAGCGCTTTCATATAATCCACAAAGGCTTTCTGATTCCCAAAATACTCGTCCATGCCGATATGCACCGTCCCCGTTCCGGAAAAAGCATCCGACTCCGTCAGGTATTCCGACCAAATCGTCTCTGCCAGCTTCTGCGCTGCCGGGTTGGACAAATCCAGCTGATCGACACTCTCCGGATCACCGGAAAGCCCAAGCTTCGGAAATACTTTTGTAAGTGCCAGACTGTGGGCGGGCGTGTCGATTTCCGGCACGACCTCAACGCCCATCACCGCAGCGTCCTCGATAAACTGTGCAAATTCTTCTTTGGAATAATACAGATCCTGCGACGTAATCGACTGTCCCGCTTTATTTCTCACATCCGATTCCAGTCGAAACCCCGCATACAACCGTCGCGCGCCCTCTTTTGTCCCATCGTAATCGCTCTGGGAAATGATCTGATTGTCGTTCAAATGAATCTGCAGCGTGTTCATCTGATGCTTTGAAAGCTCTTCTGCAATGCGGTACAGAAGTTCGAGGGAAACCGGTCTGCGCCCTACGTCGATTCCAAAGCCCCGGACCGACCACGCCGGATAGTCCCGCAGCACGCCGGCCGGAAGCTGTCCTTCTGATTTCTCCCAAAGCTGTCCAAGCGCCACACACCCCCAGCGCACCCCGCGCTTCGTGCGCGCCGAAATCGAAATCACGCCCGGACTCTCTGCTTCCAAATTCAGTTCATACCCCTCGTCTCCAAGGGTCTGTGTCCATTCTTTCCCGTCCCCGACAGCCTTCCGGAAGTCCAGGACGATATCTCCTTCCGTTGGTTTTTCTGTATCCGCCAGCTTCTCAACCGATACGTCCTGCAGCAACTGTCCGGAAAGCTCCGTTGCAAAAAGCTGTGCCGTCCGCTCCAGCTCCTCGTCCCGGTACACGACCCGGACGAAACGGGTTGTCCAGTCAGAGTGGGCCGCTCCAGTGGACGCGCCACCGGGCTTCCATTCCATCGCAGTGAAGCCCTTTGGAAGGGTCACTGCCGAGAGGGCTTCCGGTACTTCCTCCCGTTCTCTGTCCACTTCCATCCTCTCCGATGCCGGAATCTTTGTCTGTATTCCCGGCAGTTCCTGCATTTCTCCGTCTTTTTCCAGAATAAATCCAAGCTCAACCTGCGTATCCGCGATTGTGTCCGTGATTTTTCCGTCCATATTTACCAGCACATCATAATCCGCCCCGCCAAAGGAAATGCTGTACGGCTCCGGCACCGTTGGGAGCTCCAGCATTCTGCGGCTCCCTGCTTCAATCACAGGTGTTTCAACCACAAAACAATCCTCCAACTGTCCGTACACTTCCAGCTCCTGTACCGAGACGTTCTGATAATACAGGCTTAAATCGCTTTCCTCTTTCAAAACGTCCGTCACATGCAGACGAAAATACCGCGCCTCTACAGGCTCATTCAACACAATCTGCTGCTCTTTTTGCTCCGGCGCCTCTTCAAAAACAGATGCCTGCTGCCAGTTCTCTTTATCCTGGGAATATTCCAGCGCATAGCTTTTCGCATTCGTCCGTTCCCAGTATATCCGAACTGCACCGATGCTGACCGGTTCTCCAAAATCCGCCATCAGCCAGTGATCGTTGTTTTCCCAATCGTTTTCCGACGACCAGCGCAGGGTTTCGTCCGTATGATTTCCGTCCCCCGCATACATCGCCCGAAAGTCCTTGCCTTCCTCGCTGTCCGCTGTCAGCTTCGCTTTTTTCTGTAAAATCAAATTTTCCCCAACGGTTTCCACCGTCAATCCGGCGTCACATTCTTCCGCACTCCATACCTGCCATAACGGCTGCTCTTTCTCAGAAATTTCTGTCATGCTTTGAGAAGCAGCTGACATTCCGAACACTCCGGCAGCAAGCACTGCGACCTGAAGGAATTTTGACACACGGACTGCGTGCCTGCCATTGGCATGCCGCCTGCCCAACGATTTGTCGCCTGCAGATTTTCCATCTTCCAGTCTGCAATCCGCGTGCAGCAACCTTCCGCTGTCTTTTCCCGCTTTTTTCTCTTTCATGCCATCCCAGAACCTTTCCAGTCCGATTTCTATCTACTATCCGAAAAATTTCATCACGATTTTTCCAGTCAGAGAAACGACCATTCCAATCGTGGGAACCACATAGATTCCTGCAAAAAAGACTCCCAACAGCAGCCGATACAGCATACCGAAGCATTTTTCAGCCTTCCCCTTCTGCTCTGCTGCAATTTTCCATCCCGCCTCAGCTTTTCGCCTCGCAAAAAACAGAATCAACAGGAATGCAAACCCCAATATGCTGATGCCAACCCCAGCTTTCAGTCCCGGTTCCTCAAACGAAAATACAATTTTATTTTCGCCCTCTGCCAATGTTATCCCCAGAAAGCCGCCAAGTATCGGCTCGATATCCACAGCTTTCCCGTTTTGTATACACTTCCATCCGTCTATCGCAATAAACGGAACAAACAACGTTTCTCCCTCTGCCGCAGACACACTCACATGAATTTGTGCATTGCGCTCTGAAATGGAACATTCTGACGGCTGCAGGATTCTGGCGGTTCCTGACTGCAATGCCGCCTGCCATGCATTCTCATGCAGCGCACCAAGCTCCATCTCCTGTGCTGCGACCAGCGTCCCCATCCGGTCGGTAACAGAAATCATCACCTCCTGCGCTTCAAAAGTTCCCAACCAAATCAGCCGATGTGCACTCGCCATCTGGTTTTTCTCCGGAATTTCAACCGGCTCACCGTTGACTGAAATAAAAATTTCATCCGCGCTTCTTCCTGCATCCAGATACAAAAGCTGTTTGTCCGTCACAGAAATACAAAGTGTTCCATCCTCCAAAACAAGCTCCTGAGCCGGGAAAACTTCCATGATATTTGTATACTCTTTCGAACCGGTCGTCACATCCACGCTCTGCTCTTCTTCAGAAGTCTGTCGATGTTTCGTTTCAACATCCTCTGCAGACAGAAGCTCTGCCCAGGCACGCTGATTGGAAAGTACGCTGCCGCTGCCCGACTGCCCCAAAGCTTCCTTTGAGAATACAAACACATTGCGCAGCATTGTATCGGAAATTTCCGTTCCGCCGACGGCACGCACCGAAACCCAGGGTGCAAGATAACCGAGACTTTCCAAAACCGCCTTTGTCTGTTTGCTTTCGGTCGGAAAGTATCCGCTGATCGAGCCTTTCCGGTCCACCAATGCAGCGTTGATCGGAAGATCGTCCCGATCTGCCTCACGTGCAAGCAGCCACGAAGGCTCTGCGGATTCAGCGTTTTTACTCTCCGCCTGCTTTGCAATTTCTGTCATCTGTCGGTACGCCGCTTCATTTTCCTGTCGAACCGCATAATCTTGCGGCAGTAAAATCATTGTATACACACAAAAGCCGCCAACAAGTGCTCCAAGCACCGCCATTCCCGGGAACCCTGCCCCTCCTGTTTTTTCCCCGGAGGTCTTTGCATGCAGCACCTTTTGTCCGCACCACGCCGACACTCCAACAAGCAGCAATATAACCGCTGTCACAGCGGTTTCTTTCGGACACACCTTGCTGATCGCCAGCGAGGAAAACGCCTGCACCAGACGCTTTTCCCAAATGAGTGTCAGGCATACAGCGCCCAATGCGGATACAGCCGAAGCAACCAGCAGGAGCACACAGCGCAGGCGGAGCCCTGCCGGATGTTTGCAGACATTTTCTGTATGAAAATCATCCGCATCGCGCTCCTTTCTCACCGCCACAAGTGCCGCCATGCTCAGCACCGCCATGTACCCATAGCGCACCGGGAAGCACACATAGGACCCCATATGCCACAGGAGGTTAGCCGGTTCCAGCAATACCGTCAGCCACAAAAATCCCGTCAGATACAGCCAGAACCGTTCTGCAGCGCTGCGCCTTTTGCGTTTCCGGAAACATCCCGAAGCAAACAGAAGCCCGATCAGTACCGGATTTGCAATCTGGAACAGCCTCTCAAACAAATCATCCAAACCATGCCGTTTCATCACACCGAAATAGGACAGATTTTCCCCGGAACGCGCGGACTGCAAAAGCAGAATCGCAGACGGGAGCAGAACCGCCGCCGAAATACAAATCCCGACCAGCGTATCAATTCCCATACACCCCATTTTTCGGGTACGGTTTTCTTTTCTCTCACAGGTATAGAGCCAGATCGCCCCGGCAAAAAGTGAAAACAGAAGCGTCATAAACCCGAGCTGAATGGACAACATCAGCTGCCATGCGAGCAAAACAGCGTACCAGCCGCCCTTTTTCTCCCGCAGCAAACGCAAAAGCGCCAGGCAAAACAGCGGAAAAATCACCGGAAAAATCATCCACTTGATGATCTGATAGTTATACGCCATGTACCCGCAGCATGCGTAGCAAACGGCGAGCGCTACATTCTGAAAGCGTCTGCCCGATGCTGTTTTTTCCAGAAAAATATGCGCTGTAACCGCCGATGCAGTGCTGTAAAGCAGCACCAGCACATTGACCGCCTGATAAATTCTGTCCCGCCCAAACAATAGCAAAACATAGTTAAACGGATTGAGCACCTCATTGATCGTATCCGCATACAGATTCGCCCCGCCGGAAACGCTAAAGTCCAGAAACAGATTTTTCTGTCCTGTCACAACATCGTAAAAATGATACAAAAGCGGCAGATACTGGGAATATAAATCCGTGATCGCCACTGATCCATCCCCGAAGGGATACATTTTTTTATAAGAAAAAAGCAGGCAAAACAGCGCCACACTGCAAAGTGCAGTAAGCGCCGTCGCCTGCCATGTTTTACGGGATTCTTTTTTCAGTTTTCCATGCCAGAATACTCTTTGGTCTGTCCGATTTTCCATTCAGATTTCTCCGTACTCTATCTTCCTTAAAGCAGACACCACACTGCCGTCATCGCCGTGCTCAACAGACAAAATGCCAGCAGCAGTACAAAAAGCATCTGCGATATTGCTCTTTTCACCGCCGGATGCCCGGTCGCACCGCCCTCCCTGCGCCGCATCTCAAGCTGCTCTTTCGTGCCCTCCTGCCAGATAAATGCCAGCGCAATCGCCGGAAACAGCAGCTCGATTTCCATATATCGAAAATGCATGCTGCATTCCTGCGGATAGTCATAGGCAAACTTCAGATACAGGAGCAGGTGCACAAAATAGCCGACCACAAATAAAATCCGGCTCGCAGAATCGATGCTGCAGCGTTTTGCCTGAACGACAAATACACGAATAAATGCCATCCATGCTGCCAGCGCCAGCAGCGCACCGACCAGCATCAAAAGCACTGCCAGCACCTTTACACTGCGTCCGACGTCCGCCATATCCCATTCGCCCAGCACTGAGGTACGGATGATCTGCATCCATACATTATAGCCACAGCCCAGCTTAAACTGACGTAAGTTGTCCAACATTTCCGACGGCACCGGGAACAGGAAACGGTTCAAAACCGGGACATTTCCGGTGTACTGCCAGGAATCCTCCGGCAGCGTATAAATCCACACGAGGGGCATATGGAACTGAATCTTATTTCGGATATAAAAGCTCATGCCAAGGGGAATCGAAACTACACCAAACAGAACGTACTGACCGAGCAGCTTCTTTACCGGGACGACGGGAATTGCAGCATTTCGGGTGCTCTCTACGCTGCGTGCCCTACAATCTCGTCCATTGTCCAGACTTCTTACCAGCATCCAGAGCATCACCGCCGCGATCGGAAAGGCCATCTGCGCGACACTCTGTTTTGTCAGCATACCAAGCGCGATAGAAACCGCCAGCTTTAAGATGTTATGCGCCGTCGGAAAGCGGCTCCACAAAATCGTATAGTACACGCACATCACCGTAAACATCAAGCTCATGCAATCGTTGTTCACGCTTCCGGAAAGCAGCACCAGCGCCGGATGGAAGCAAAACAGCAGCATCACAAAGCGTTTTGCTTTTTCCGTCAGCTCAAACTGCTCTGCAATCCGCAAAAGGAACCAGAGAATAAGCAGCGAGCAGACAAACGGGACGACCTGGATCGACTCCTCCAGCACATCCGTATTGGAAATAAAAAGAGAGCAAAGCTTCATCCACAGCGCGCACAGATAATGGTGCAGCGGCGGATGGTTGAACTGATAAACACTCGTCGGGTCAAAATCCGGCAGCTTCCAGTTTTCATATAAATACTGGATATATGCCAGATGTCCGCCTGTCACCGTATGCCCGGCATCCAGATCGATCATCCCGATATCATACTGTCTGTCATAGATCGTGGAAAAAAGCACATAAAACAGGCGCAGCATACAGCCTGCCGCCAGTATCACATCCATTTTGATCCGATCTGTCCTTTTTCCCACTTTCTCCATGCTCTCCCCCATTTCGTGCCCCGCGCTGCAGCAGTTTGACGCTGCGCCGTTCTTACATCCGTGCTATAATTTTTATGCCCGTGCCTCAGTTTTTGACCGCACGGCGCGGCCAGCTTTAATGCATCAAAATCATTGAAAACAGTACGGTAAGGATACCGCAGACACCGATCGCCAGTCCGCTCATGGCGCCCTCTGTTTCTCCCAACTCAATCGCCTTGGATGTTCCCACCGCGTGGGAGCATGCGCCGATGGAAATTCCGGCGATCATCGGATCGTTTACCCGGAAAAGTCTGATCAGTGTCGGTGCAAAAATGCTTCCCAGAATGCCGGTAAAAATAACCGCAACAACGGTAATGGGCACCATTCCTCCGTGTCCCTCTGCAACGCTGACCGCGATGGGTGTCGTAACGGACTTCGGAATCAGCGAGACTGTCATCGCCTCGTCCATGCCAAACAGCTTACACATCAGCAGCACGCTCCCCATCGATGCAAGAGATCCACAGGACGCACCGACTACGATGGGAAGCCAGTTTTTCTTTAACAGCTCTGCCCGCGTGTAGATCGAAACTGCAAGACATGCCGTTGCAGGTGCGAGGAACATGTTGATAAGCGCTCCGCCTTCATTATATTCCTCATACGGAATTTTAAAGATCAGTAAAACGCCGGATACGATCACAATTGCAAGCACAAGGGGATTGCACAGCACCAATCCGGTCTTTTTGCGGATCCAGGTTCCAACCCAGAACGCCGCGATGCTCAGCCCGATTCCGAAAAACGGAGACATAAACAGTTCATGCATCATTCTTTTGCCCTCCCGCTTTTCTTTTTCTGCATCAAATACAGCGCGAGCTTCATGCTGTACGCCGTCACTGCGAATGTCACCACCGTACTCACCACGCAGATCACGATCAGCTGCACCACCCAGTTTTTCAGGACGTCAAAATAGTTGATGATGCTGACTCCCGCCGGGATAAAAAAGAATGCCATATTTTCCAGCAGAAAATCCGATTTTTCGCGGATATGGTCTACCTTCAGAATATGTACGCACAACAGAATGAACAGCAAAATCATGCCGATCACGCTCGCTGGGAAAGAAAACGGAAGAAGCTTTTCGATAATCTGAGAAATCCAGCAAATCGAAAAGATAATTCCTACCTGTGTTACAATTTTCAAGTCTTAATTGCCTCCTTTGATCCGGTGCTGCCCCTTAAAGCAGGCAGCGCTGCATATCTTTTATCATCTGTTCCGCCTGCGAAAGCAGGTCTTCAGAGTTTTTCTCCACTACATTACTCCTTTTGAACTGATAAGTAAAGACCGGATTCCCCTGAGGTAAAAACTTTAAACTATTCCCATATTGTTCGAAAAGCATCGGGATATTTTCCCCGTGCACCCGTGCGTCCGGTCTGTATACAAAGCGCAGCTCCCCCGGACGCCCCTTGATTTCCATAATATAAAGCTTGTGCGCCTGCGCCCGCAAAAGCGCAATCCGCAGCAAATTGTCTACGGACTTCGGCACGGTTCCGAAGCGGTCGAGCAGCTCTTCTTTCATCTCTGCACTCTCGCTTTCCGTCTCCACGCCGGCAATTCGCTTGTAAATGTCGAGCTTCTGCTGCTCATTAACAATGTAAGAAGCCGGAATATAAGCGTCCACCTCCAGCTCCACCGTCGTAAGAAAGTCCGGTGCAGTGTCCTCGCCCTTTAAATTCTTTACCGCTTCGTTCAACATTTTACAATATAAATCATAGCCAACCGCTTCCATATGACCGTGCTGACGCTCTCCCAAAAGGTTGCCCGCGCCGCGGATCTCCAGATCCTTCATTGCAATCTTAAAACCGCTGCCCAGATCGGTAAACTCCCGGATCGCCGCCAAACGCTTTTCTGCAATTTCCCGCAGCACCTTGTCCCGCTTATACATCAAAAATGCATAAGCCGTCCGGTTCGAGCGCCCGACACGTCCGCGCAGCTGATACAGCTGGGACAATCCCATTCGGTCAGAATCGTGGATGATGATCGTGTTGACGTTGGAAATATCCAGTCCGGTTTCGATGATCGTCGTCGCAACCAGGATGTCGATTTCGCCGTTGATAAAGCTAAACATGATTTTTTCCAGCTCTCTCTCCGACATCTGTCCGTGTGCAAATGCCACATTCGCATCCGGCACCATTTTCCCAATCCTTGCTGCCATATCTGCAATCGTATTGACGCGGTTGTATACATAATACACCTGACCATTCCGGGACAGCTCACGGGTGATCGCCTCACGCACCATTTCTTCATTATATTCCATCACATAGGTCTGGATCGGCTGACGTTCCTCCGGCGCTTCCTCCAGCACGCTCATATCGCGGATACCGACCAGAGACATATGCAGGGTCCGTGGAATCGGCGTTGCCGTCAGGGTCAGCACATCCACGTTCTCTTTCATTTTCTTGATCTTTTCCTTATGGGTCACGCCAAAGCGCTGCTCCTCGTCGATCATCAAAAGACCAAGATCCTTATATTGCATATCCGACGAAAGCACGCGATGCGTCCCGATCACGATATCCACCAGACCTTTTTTGAGATCCTCGATCACCTTTTTCTGCTGCGCAGGCGTCCGAAACCGCGACATCTGCTCAATCCGGATCGGATAATCCTTCATCCGCTGCACAAACGTATTGTAATGCTGCTGCGCCAGAATCGTCGTCGGCACCAGAAAAACAACCTGCTTGCCGTCCTGCACCGCCTTAAACGCTGCGCGGATTGCAACCTCGGTTTTGCCATAGCCAACGTCCCCGCAGATCAGGCGATCCATGATTTTGTTGCTCTCCATGTCCCGCTTCGTCGCCGCAATTGCCATCAGCTGGTCATCCGTTTCCTCAAACGGGAACATTTCTTCAAACTCCCGCTGCCAGACCGTATCCTCCGAAAAAGCGTAGCCCTTCCCGTTCTGGCGCGCCGCATACAGCTCCACCAGATCCTTTGCGACCTCATCCACTGCCGCCCGGACACGGGTCTTGGTCTTGTGCCACTCCTGCGTTCCGAGCTTGTTTAACTTCGGCTTTTTCGCTGCATCGGCGGATGCGTACTTCTGAATCGCGTCCAGACCGGTTGCCAGCACATAGAGGTTTCCTCCGTCCCGGTACGAAATTTTCATGTAATCCCGGACCGTTCCCTCCATCTCGACCTTTTCGATGCCCTGATAAATACCGAGACCGTGCGTCTCATGTACGACATAATCCCCGACCTTCAGCTCTCCGAAATCGCGGATTTTCGTGCCCTCATAGCGCTGAATTTTCCGCTTTTTCTTTTTGGGCGCACCAAAAATATCCCCCTCCGAAATGACCGTGAATTTCAGCATCGGATATTCAAAGCCCTTTTCCACATGTCCGTAAAAAAGCTCTGTCTCGCCAGGCAAAACCTCCCGGTCAGGGTCTTCACTGTAAAAAGCGCTCAGCTCCTGCTCCCGCAGATCGGCTGCCAGACGCTTCGCCCGCGTCCGGGATGCACATAACAAAAGCACCCTGCTGCCATTTTTCTTGTAACGTTTTAAGTCCTTTAACAGGGCTTCAAAACTGTTGTTATAGGACGGCATGCTGCGCACCGTGATTTCAAACCTGCGATCCGGCTTAAACAGGCTGCTCTTTGCATCCAGCGCGGCGAGTGACACTGCCCGATACTGCGACAGCTTCCCTGCGATTTCCTTTTCGGGGTACAAAAGCTGCGCCTGTCCCGGCAGGATATAGCCTTTTTCCAGACGTCCGGTCATGCTCTCCCGAAATTCTGTCTCAAGTGCGTTCGCCGTCTCCGACAAATGCTGTGGCTCATCCAGAAAAACTGCCGTCGTTTCCGGATGGAAAAATTCCAGAAAGGACTCCGTCTGCGGATAAAAATAATGCACGAAGCTTTCCAGATTGACTACACTGCCAAACTCCTGCGCAGACTCTTCGATCTCTTTGATCTGCGTCTCAATCCGGTGCGCTGCCTCCGGATTGCCCTGTTCCCGCAATTTTTTGGCATATTGCTTCGTCTCTTTTTTGATTCTCGCAAAGCCGTCCTGCCTGCGCGCCTCCGAAAGCATCAGCTCCGTTGCCGGATAAATCGCAATCTCATCCAGATTTTCCACCGAACGCTGGGACAGCACGTCAAAGCTTCGAATCGACTCCACGCTGTCTCCCCACAGCTCGATCCGATACGGATTTTCTTCCGTCATATCGAAAATATCAATAATTCCGCCGCGAATGGAAAACTGTCCCGGTTCCTCTACCTGCGGGCTCTTTTCATAACCCATTTCCACCAGCTGAGCGGAAAGTTTTCTCTCATCTACCGTTGATTTTTTATCGAAATGCAGTATTCTTGACACAATCCCGGAAAGCGGCGTCTGCGGCATCATCAACGCGGACATCGTCGTTACGATCGTAACCGGACGCTTTTCGAGCAGCGCGCGCAGCACACGCATCCGCTCCCGCACCAGATCGCCGCCGGAAACATCCGCCTGATAAAAGATCAGATCCTTGCCCGGATACACCATCGTCCTGCGGTCGTAAAACCCATATTCTGCGCCGATTTCCCGCGCTCTTTTGTCACTGAAAGTAACGATGATTTTCTGTGTAAAACCATCGCTCAATCCATATACCATATGAAGCTTCTGGGAATCATACAGCCCGGAAAAGGCAACATGCCCTTTTCCTCTGTCCAGAAGTGCTTTTCCCTCTTCAAACTCCGCCAATTCCCAAAGCGGAGCTGTCAATACCTTCATGCTATGCCTTCTCCACTTTTCGCCCGTTATACACGTTCATCGCTGCATCCGGACCTTTTTCCAGAATCATCTGCACCGCTTCACAGACTTCCTCCGAAACCTGCTTCATCAGCACCTGCTCCTCCCGATCAAAATGTCCCAGCACATAGTCCGCAAGGTCGTAGCCTGCCGGTTTTTCCCCGACGCCGACCTTAATCCGCACAAACTGATCTTTTCCAAGATGCTGAATAATATTCTTCAAACCGTTATGACCACCCGCGCTGCCTTTTTTGCGCACCCGGATGATGCCAGGCTCCAGGCTGATATCGTCGTGAATCACGATCAGGTTCGTGCTGCCGTCTACCTTATAATAATCCAGCACTTCCCGGATACATTCGCCGCTCAGGTTCATATAAGTCAGCGGCTTTACCAGAATTATTTTCTGCCCGTTTAAATAGCCTGCACCCAAAAGTCCCTTGTGCTTTGCCGTGTTTACAGAAATTCCGGTCTTATCTGCCAGCATATCTATGACGGAAAAGCCGATATTATGCCTTGTATTATCGTATTCTTTTTTCGGGTTTCCAAGTCCTGCAATTACATACATGTTCTGTCCGTTTCCTTCCTGCTTCTGCCTGCCCTTTTCTGCTTTTGCAGGCGCTGTCTGTTGTGCTTTCATGTTAGCACAGTTTCCCCCGCTCGGGCAAGTGAGAATGTACCCTGCTGCCCTTTCCATCTGCGGCGACATACAGATGGCTTTTCTAACCGGATATCCGGTCAGGAAAACAGTCCCGGTACATCGCTGCACCGGGACTGTCTGTTGTAGTCTGTATTTATTTTCTGTATTTATTTAAGAAGTTATGCAATCGGTTCTTCCAATGCCGTATTGTATGCTTCCAAAATAATTCCCTGGATCTTTTCCCGGGTTCCCTGGCTGATGGGATGGGCGATATCGCGGTATTCCCCATCTGCACTGCGCTTGCTCGGCATCGCAATGAACAGTCCCTTATCGCCCTCGATCACTTTAATATCATGCACCACAAACTCGTCGTCCACGGTAATGGATACAATCGCTTTCATTTTACCTTCTTTGGCAATTTTCCGAACCCTTACATCGGTAATCGTCATAACTTATTCCCCCTAGCGTTTCAGATAATGTATCTGTCGTTTTTCTCTATTACAATCTTGATTTCATCTTCTCCGCGATAGAAGGAATTTGCACGAATCGTATCCCGGCTTTCTACGATACAGTTCTCGATGTGCGTGTTATCGCCGATGTATACGTCATTCAAAATAATGGAATTCTTGATGTAACAGTTGTTTCCGATAAAGGATTTTTTAAAGATTACGGAATCCTCTACCGTGCCGTTGACAATACAGCCGCTGGAAATCAGGCTGTTCTCAACCTTCGCTCCAACATTATACTTTGCAGGCGGTAAATCGTCAACCTTTGAATAAATATCCGGATACTGTTTGAAAAAATAATTACGGATCTCCGGTTTTAAGAAGTCCATATTGGCATCGAAATAGTCTTCCACCGTTGCAATATTCTTCCAGTAATCTTTGATCTTATATCCGAAGATCCGTTTCTGATTTTTGTAACGGATCAGAATATCCTTTACAAAATCATAACGGTCTTCCATTGCACAGCGCTCGATCATATCAATCAGGAGACGTCTGCGGATAACATAAATACCACAGGAAATGGTATTGGAGCGTGCCTCAATCGGCTTCTCTTCAAACTCTTCGATCCGGCTTTCCTCGTTCATCTTGATGGTACCGAACCGCTCTACGTTTACATTTGCCGGCATGTCCTTGCAGACAACGGTCACATCCGCTTTTTTGGAAATATGATATTCGAGGACTTTGTTGTAGTCCATCTTGTATACACAATCGCCGGAGGTAATAACTACATAGGGCTCATGGCTGTTTTTTAAGAAGGAGAGGTTCTGATAAATGGCATCTGCCGTGCCTCTATACCAGGAGCTGTTCTCCGCGGTTACCGCAGGAGTAAACAGAAACAATCCACCCTGTTTTCTTCCGAAATCCCACCATTTGGAGGAGCTTAAATGTGCATTTAAGCTTCTGGCGTTATACTGGGTCAGCACGCCGACTCTCTGGATATGAGAGTTCGTCATGTTGCTCAGCGCAAAATCAATACTTCTGTAGCTGCCTGCCACCGGCATCGCGCCGATCGCGCGCTTCTGGGACAGTTCTCTCATCTTGCGGTTATTGCCGCCTGCTAAAATGATACCGATTGCTCTCACTGTTTGTCACCTGCCTTAATCAATGTTTTGCCGCTTGCCAGATATCCATCCGGATAATCGTCTGCTGTCGTAATGCCGAATACAACGGAATTCTTGCCTACAGATACATTGGCAGGCACAACGCTCTTCTCACCAACAGTGACAATACCGTTGCAGTAAATATGCGGTGCAGTATCGTTCGGTGCTTCCTCTCCGACGCCCAGTCTGACGTGATCACCGATCTTCGTGTTTTCCGCTACGATTGCCTTGCTAAGCTCACAGCTCGCTCCAATCTCTGTATTGTTCATGATAATGGAGTCACGCACAACCGTATCTTTACCGATCGTAACACCGCAGCCGATTACAGAGTTATAAACCTGTCCGTAAATCTCAGAGCCTTCTCCGACGATACTGCGTTCGATCACACCGCCCTTTGCAACGTACTGAGGAGGCAGGATCTCGCTTTTTGTATAAATTTTCCAGTATTCTTCATAAAGATTAAACTCCGGAACAACATCGATCAGCTCCATATTCGCTTCCCAGTAGGAGGTCAGGGTTCCGACATCTTTCCAGTAACCGTTAAATTCATATGCATACATCGGTGCGCCGTTTTTATGACAATAAGGGATGACATGCTTGCCAAAATCCAGGTTTGGCTGATCTGCATTATCGATCAGTGCCTGCTTCAGCGTTTTCCAGTTAAATATGTAAATACCCATGGATGCAAGGTTACTGCGCGGGTTGGCAGGCTTCTCCTCAAAATCCACGATCCGCTTGTTCTCATCGGTGATCATGATACCGAAGCGCTTGGCTTCTTCCATCGGAACCGGCATAACGGCGATCGTACACTCTGAACCGTTCTGCTTGTGGAAATCCAGCATCACTTCATAATCCATCTTGTAAATATGGTCGCCGGAAAGAATCAGCACATATTCCGGGTTAAAGCCCTCCATATATTCGATATTCTGATAGATCGCGTTTGCTGTACCGGTGTACCATTCGCTGTTTTCATTTTTTTCATAAGGAGGCAGAACAGTAACACCCCCGATATTCCTGTCCAGATCCCACGGAATACCGATCCCAATATGCGTATTCAGCCGCAGAGGCTGATACTGTGTCAATACACCGACTGTATCAACACTAGAATTGATACAGTTGCTTAATGGGAAATCAATGATCCGATATTTTCCGCCAAATGAAACTGCAGGCTTGGCTACCTTTGCAGTCAGCACGCCCAGTCGGCTTCCCTGCCCGCCTGCCAGTAACATGGCAATCATTTCCTTCTTAATCATGTCCTCACCTCGTTGTTTCTATCAACTTTCCCACGGCTGTCGCCGGGCTTAAGAAAAGTATATCACACGCATCTGTAAAAGTGAATAATAATTTTACATTTGCACGCCCTTTTCGACCTTTTTTCTTGTGAAATATAGACACAAATCAAATTAGTAGGTTTATGTTTTTATTCAAAATATTCAATTTTCCCAAGCTACCGCTTCCATTTCCTTCTTGAATTATTCACAAAATGTCCTTTTTCGTCTTTTCCGGTATGTTTTGTCAACCGATAACACATTGTTATTTTGTCGAAGAAAAAAAACGCTGCAGACGGCACCGAAGTTTCTATTTGTTTTTTCAGAGAGTTTGCGCTACAATTGACCCAGTACAGTATTCCAATTCAGAAATGGAGATTCTTTATGTATCAGGTAGATTTTAACCATCCAATTCACGTTTATTTTATCGGCATCGGCGGCATCAGCATGTCTGGCCTCGCCGAAATTCTTTTATCCGAGGGCTTTACCGTATCCGGCTCCGACTGGAACCGCTCTGCCCTGACCGAGCACCTCGAAAAAAGCGGCGCACACGTCAACTATGGCAAGCCCCAGAAAGCGGAAAACATCACAGACGACATTGACCTCGTCGTATACACCGCCGCAGTACATGCAGACAATCAGGAATTTTCCCGTGCCAAAGAGCTGCAGCTTCCCATGCTGTCCAGAGCGGAATTTCTCGGACAGCTGATGAAAAACTACGACACGCCGATCGCTGTCAGCGGCACCCATGGCAAAACGACCACCACTTCCATGATTTCCGAGATTCTGCTGCAGGCAAATACCGACCCGACCCTTTCTATCGGCGGCATTTTGAAATCCATCCACGGCAATATCCGCGTCGGCCACTCCGGTCTGTTCGTCGCAGAGGCATGCGAATATACCAACAGCTTTTTAAACTTTTTCCCGAAAATCGGCATCATCTTGAATATCGAAGAAGACCATTTGGACTTCTTTAAAGACCTGGCAGATATCCGTGCTTCGTTCCGCAAATTTGCACAGCTTCTGCCTGCGGACGGCACTCTGTTTATCAACGGCGACATCGAAAACTGGCAGGAGATCACAGAGGGTCTGGCATGCCGCGTCGTTACGTTCGGCACAACCTCTGCTTCCGACTATTATTCCTCCGATATTTCCTATAATAAAACAGCGGACGCAACCTTTACCGTGCACAGCTTAAACGGTCAGACCAGACAGCTTACGCTCGGCGTTCCCGGGGAACACAATATCTCCAACGCCCTCGCTGCAGTCGCCCTGTCCGATTTGCTTAGCATCGATTACCGGGATACCGCGGCGGCGCTGCTGAACTTCCGCGGGACTGACCGCAGATTCGAATATAAAGGAACGATAAATGGTATAACAATTGTGGACGATTACGCACACCACCCGACCGAAATCGCCGCTACCCTGCACGCTGCGCTCAACTATCCGCACAAGACGCTCTGGTGCATTTTCCAGCCTCACACCTACACCAGAACGAAAGCGTTTTTACCTCAGTTTGCAAAGTCCCTCGCACTGGCGGATAAGGTCATCCTCGCAGATATCTACGCCGCCCGTGAAACCGACACCCTCGGCATCAGCTCTGCCGATCTGCAGGCTCTGGTACAGAAAGAGGGTAAAGAATGTTTTTATTTCCATACATTCGAGGAAATTGAAGACTTCGTTTTAAAAAATTGTATCAACGGGGACCTGTTGATAACTATGGGAGCCGGAGATGTTGTAAATATCGGCGAAAACCTGCTTTCCAGATAACTTATCCACATTATCCACAGTCAGAACGTGGAAAACTTTCCTCTCTGGCTGTGGATATTTTTTTCCAAAAAAAGATGATATTTCTGCGCCTTTGACAATCTTTTACACATTTTCCACATTATCCACATCCACGAAAACCCCAGTGTTTATCAGCCCTGAGCCGGAAACTTCCTGTTTCCTTTTTAAAATGTCTGTGTTAAAATGGGGCTTGCCAAAAGGAATTGAAAAGTTTTCCACAGTCTGCAGGACGCAGACAAACTGCAGCAATTTTTACAAAGAACCGGGAATACTAGTATGAGTGAGATTTTTTTGTGCGGCGGAGCAGCGGATGCTACCGTCCTTTCCAACGTTTTTATCGATGAATATTTAAAAGATGCCAACGATGCACAGTTAAAGGTGTATCTTTTTCTCGTGCGCCGTCTGCAGGCAGGCGATCCTGTCAGCATTTCGGACATGGCAGACCGCTTTAATCATACGGAAAAGGACATTCTGCGCGCCCTCTGCTACTGGGAAAAGTGCGGCGTCCTGACGCTTAAGCTTTCGCCCGACCGCACAACCCTGCAGCAGATCCGTCTGCTCCCCCTTTCCAAGGGGAAGAGACAGGACGCAGGACAAGCTGATTTTTCTACGGAGCAGACCACCGGACATATTTCACGCGACGTCGGACGGCTTGCGGACACGACTCGCAGCTCTGATGCCGAACGCTTTGGCGACGCAGCCCGCAATTCTGAGCAAGGCGCTGACGCGACCCTGCCTGGAGCAGCCGCGCGCGATACGTCCAACACTGCGGCTGCTTCCTCCGGACGCACGGCCGCACCGCAGATCCGCAGCATTACGATGCTTTCCCACCAGTCCCTTGATCCTGCCGATCCCTATGCCAAGCCTGCATACAGTCTGGACGAGCTCAAATCCTTCCAGCAGCAGGAGAACACCGCGCAGCTGATTTTCATCGCAGAGCAGTATCTCGGACGCACGTTAAGCCCCGCCGATATGAAGTCGATCCTCTTTTTCACGGATAAGCTCCATTTCTCCGATGACCTGATCGACTATCTGCTGCAATACTGCGTCGAGCGCGGCAAAAAGGATTTCCGCTACATTGAAAAGGTCGCGATCGCCTGGGCGGAAGCCGGGATCACGACACCTGCCCAGGCAGAAGGTCATGTTTCCCGTTACGACAAGAACGTCTATTCCATTATGAACGCACTCGGCAAGACCAATACCCCCGCACGCAATGAGCTCGCCTATATCCGCCGCTGGACAGAGGAATTTTGCTTTGAGCTCGACGTTATTTTAGAAGCCTGCGGACGCACCGTCCTGGCTACCGACAGACACCGCTTCGCCTATGCAGACAGCATCCTCGCTGCCTGGTACAAGGCAGGCGTCCACCATGTCGCGGACATCGCCAGACTCGACAGCTCCTATCAGAAAGAGCGTGCATCTCGCCCGGCGCGCAGCGGTTCTACAGCAGAATATAACAGTTTCATGCATTCCAGCTATGATTTCGATGCGCTTGAAGAGGCGCTTTTGAAGCAGTAAGGAGGTTTGATGTGGCACTGACTGTTTCCCAATACAATTCCATCCTGCGGCAATACGAAGAACATCAGACCCGCAACCGCCATCTGCACGATCAACGGCTGCATCACATTTATGAGACAGTCCCCGGTTATCAGGCCCTCGACGAAGCCGTTGCATCCACCTCTGTCGCACAGGGCAAAAAGATGCTCGCAGGGGATACAAATGCGCTTGCACAGCTCAAAGACCAGCTCAAAGACCTTGCACGGAAACGTGCCTCCCTTTTGCTGGAAAACGGCTACCCGACAGATTTTCTCGATCCGATCTACGACTGTCCTGATTGTCAGGACACCGGCTATGTGAACGGTCAGAAATGCCACTGCTTCCGTCAGGCGGAGATCGCGCTTCTTTACGAACAGTCCAACCTGAAACGAATGCTCGAAAAAGAAAACTTCGACACGCTCTCCTATTCCTTTTTTCAGGGAGACGAACTGACTTCCTATCGCCAGGCTGTCGAAAAATGTAAAAATTTTTGCACAAATTTTAAAACGTCCTACCAAAACCTTTTCTTTTATGGTACAGTAGGTACGGGCAAGACATTCCTGACCAATTGCATTGCAAAGGAATGTATTGAGCAGGGCTGTTCTGTGCTTTATTTCAGCGCAGCATCCCTTTTCGACTTACTCGCCAGGAACACGTTTGACTATAGGGCACGGGAAGAGCTTTCCGCACTCTGTGCGGATCTCTACAGCTGCGATCTGCTCGTTATCGACGATCTCGGCACCGAAACTGCCACGGCAGTGACGCTCTCCCATTTCTTTACCTGTTTGAACGAACGTCTGCTCCGGCAGAAATCCGTTATCATTTCTACCAATCTTTCTCTGGAAGATTGCAGAAACCGTTATCAGGACCGAATTTTTTCCAGAATTGCCAGCAATTTTGAATTCTGTAAACTCACCGGCCCTGATATTCGTATGTGTAAAAAGGTATCCGCTGTCTCGGGTCCGGTCCGCTGACACAGATATCCAAAATATTAACTTTTACCTTCAGAAAGTGAGGAACTTCCATGATGGAACGTGAAGAAACCAGAAATCTCGAAACCATTCCGGTTGGCTCCCTGGGGATTATCCCGTTAAGGGGTTGCGAATCCCTTGCACAGAGAGTTGACCAGTATCTTGTAAGATGGCGCACCCAGCGCGAGAGCGAGCACAAAGACAGCCTTGCCTTTGCAGGCTACCAGCGTGACTCCTACATTTTAAAAAGCAAGGTGCCGCGTTTTGGTTCCGGCGAAGCCAAGGGCGTTATTCTGGAATCTGTCCGCGGTACGGATCTGTATCTGCTGGTTGACGTAACCAACTACAGCCAGACCTATTCCCTCTGCGGTCATGAAAACCATATGTCTCCTGACGATCATTATCAGGATCTGAAGCGTATCATCGCTGCTGTCGGCGGTAAAGCAAGAAGAATTACCGTTATCATGCCTTTCCTTTACGAAAGCCGCCAGCACAAGCGCACCGCACGGGAATCCTTAGACTGCGCACTCGCTCTGCAGGAGCTGGTAAAGATGGGCGTCGACAACATCATCACCTTTGATGCCCATGACCCGAGAGTCCAGAACTCCATCCCGTTAAACGGCTTCGAAACCGTTCAGGCTTCTTATCAGTTCATCAAAAACCTGCTGCGCACCGAGCCCGACCTGCAGATCGATTCCAACCACATGATGGTTATCAGCCCGGATGAAGGCGGTATGGGACGTGCAATTTACATTGCAAACGTACTCGGTCTGGATATGGGTATGTTCTATAAGAGAAGAGACTACACCAGAGTTGTTAACGGACGAAATCCGATCGTTGCTCACGAATTCCTGGGTACCAGCGTAGAAGGCAAGGACATGATCATCATCGATGACATGATTTCCTCCGGCGAAAGTGTACTCGAAGTTGCATCCGCATTAAAGCAGCGCGGTGCCCGTAAGATCTTCATCTGCACCACCTTCGGTCTGTTCACAAGCGGTATGGAGAAATTCGACAAGGCTTATGCATGCGGCAATATCAACCGTGTCCTGACCACCAACCTGATTTATCAGCCTGAAGAGCTGTTAAAGCGGGAGTGGTACGTCAACTGTGATATGAGCAAATACGTTGCTTATCTGATCGATACCTTGAACCATGATACTTCCATCAGCGATCTGCTCGATCCCAACGATAAGATCCAGGCTGCTGTCGCAAAGTATAAAAAAGGACTGGCTTTAGATAACGACGACTGAGCCAGATAAAAAATTGAGCTGAACAATATTGTTCAGCTCCTATTTTTTCTGTGCAAAATGTCTCTAAATGGAGGATTTATGAAAATCGTAGTAATTGACGGTCAGGGCGGCAGAATCGGCAGTCTTGTGACTGCCCGCCTCCGTAAAGAGCAGCTGCCCAACTGTGAACTGTATGCCATCGGCACCAACGCAACCGCAACCGCTGCCATGCTCAAAGCCGGGGCTGACTTCGGCGCAACCGGAGAAAATCCCGTGCTTGTTGCCTGCCGGGATGCGGATTTTATCATCGGTCCCCTCGGCATTTTGTCCGCAGACTCCCTGCTTGGGGAAGTGACGCCCGCCATGGCGGTCGCCGTCGGACAGAGCCATGCCCAGAAGCTTTTGCTTCCGGTCAACCGCTGCAACAACCACATCATCGGAACCGCCGATCTGTCCGTATCCCAGCTGATCGACGAAACGATCAAGTTTCTGAAAAAGAGTCTTTAAAGCAGTCGCCGCCACCCCTTCAAGGGGTGGCTCGGCTCGCTGGGTATAACCCCTTGACACCGGACAGCGTCTCAAGGCGCCCAGACTTTCTCTTCGTTCAAGTCACTATTGCACTTGACGCGTTGCTTATGCCCCTTGAAGGGGCGTTTGTACTACTTCGACTTAACCCTTAAAAGGGTTTTCATATTCTTTTACACCTAATTTATCTTGCATGATATCGTTCTTTTCCTGATCTTGGATATACTTTTTGATGGTCGCTTCATTTAACCCTACTGTGCTGACATAATATCCTTCTGACCAAAAATGTCGATTTCCAAACTTGTACTTTAGATTTGCATGTCTATCGAATATCATAAGTGCGGACTTGCCCTTCAAATATCCCATAAAACTTGACACACTCATCTTCGGCGGAATGCTTACTAGCATATGAATGTGATCTGGCATTAAATGCCCTTCGATGATTTCTACTCCTTTGTATGAACATAACTGTTTCAAAATATCTCTTATATCAACTTTTAATTGATTATAAATAACTTTTCGTCTATACTTTGGAGTGAATACGATGTG